>Ga0209986_10002419_pt1 | contig 17085 bp, 13 predicted proteins | sample BlataG_FD_183168 | JGI IMG/M metagenome (GOLD analysis project Ga0209986, IMG submission 183168) | Deep subsurface microbial communities from Black Sea to uncover new lineages of life (NeLLi) - Black_00105 metaG (SPAdes) (version 2) | ecosystem: Environmental > Aquatic > Marine > Oceanic >...
TCAGGCCGATATCGCCGGCAGTCGACGTCACCAACTACGTCATGCTCGAGCTCGGCCACCCGATGCACGCCCACGACAGCAGTCGGATCCGCGGCGACTTCGTGGTCCGGTTCGCCCGTCCGGGTGAGACCGTCGTCACGCTCGACGGGGTGGACCGCCGCCTCGACCCCGGCGATGTTCTGATCGCCGATGACGTCGCCGTCGCCGCCATCGGCGGAGTGATGGGCGCCGGAACCACCGAGATCGACGCCACCACCACCGACGTGCTCCTGGAGGCCGCGGTGTGGGACCCCGCCGCGGTATCGCGCACCAGCCGTCGGCTGCGCCTGGTCAGCGAGGCCGGCCGCCGTTACGAGCGCTCCGTCGACCCGGGCATCTCGGTAGCCGCGGTCGATCGCTGTTCGTCGTTGCTGGCCGAGATCGCCGGCGGCACCGTGCAGCCCCGGCTCACCGACTGGCGCGGTGACCCGCCGCGGGACGATTTCTCGCCCCCGCCGGTGCGGATGCCGGTCGATCTGCCCGACCGGACCGCCGGGGTGACCTACCCGGACGGCGCCGCCGTGCGCCGGCTCACCCAGATCGGTGCCCGGGTCCGCATGGAGCCGGACAGCCCGGTTATCACCGTGACACCGCCGAGCTGGCGGCCGGATCTGGTCCAGCCCGCGGATCTGGTCGAGGAGGTGCTTCGACTCGAGGGTCTCGATGCCATCCCGTCGGTGCTGCCTGCGGCCCCGGCCGGCCGCGGCCTCACGTCCGGCCAGAAGCGCCGCCGCGCCATCGGCAAGGCACTGGCCCTGTCCGGGTTCGTGGAGGTACTGCCCACCCCGTTCCTGCCGGCCGGAGTTTTCGACCAGTGGGGTCTCCCCGCTGACGACTCTCGTCGCCGCACGACCGCGGTGCTCAATCCGCTGGAGGCCGACCGGCCCGAACTAGCCACCACCCTTCTGCCCGCACTGCTTGAGGCGTTGTCCCGCAACGTCTCCCGCGGGTTCGGGGATGTCGCGCTGTTCTCCATCGCTCAGGTGGTGCGTCCGACCGAGAGCACCCGCGCCGTCGATCTGATTCCCACCCACCGGCGGCCGACCGACGAGGAGATCGCGCTGCTCGACGCATCCTTGCCGCACCAGCCGGTCCATGTCGGGGCAGTGCTGGCCGGACTACGCGAACCGCGCGGCCCGTGGGGGCCGGGGCGACCGGTGCAGGCGCCCGACGCCTTCGAGGCCGCGCGGGTGATCGCCCGGGCCTGCGGGGTGCAGGTCGAACTGCGTCCGGCCCAGCATCTGCCCTGGCATCCCGGCCGGTGCGCCGAGATCGTGGTCGAGGGCCGGGTCGTCGGGCACGCCGGCCAACTGCACCCGAGCGCCGTCGAGCGGTCCGGACTTCCCAAGGGCAGCTGTGCGATTGAAATGACCCTCGACTCGATACCCATCGTCGAGAACCTGCCCGCCCCGCGGATCTCACCGTTCCCGGCGGTGTTCCAGGACCTCAGCCTGGTGGTCGAGGCCGGCGTGGCGGCCCAGGACGTCATTGACGCAGTCCGAACCGGGGCCGGTGACCTGCTGGAGGACGTCGCGTTGTTCGACGTCTACACCGGGCCGCAGATCGGGGAGGGCCGCAAGTCGCTGACCCTGGCGCTGCGGTTCCGTGCCGCCGACCGCACCCTCACCGAGGACGAGGCCAGCGCGGCACGCGACGCCGCACTGGCGGCCGCCGGCGAACGCCTCGGCGCGGTTCTGCGCGGCTGACCCCGCCCCCGTCCCCTCCGCGAGCAGACGCAAACTCGCATGAAACGGGCCGTTTCAGTGCGATTTTGTGTCTGCTCGGCAGATAGATGCGAGAATGAAGTTGCATGATGCTGCATAAGAATGCACAATTCTGCAGTGACTACGGTGGCAGTGGCAGGCGCAAGCGGATATGCCGGCGGAGAGATTCTACGTCTGTTGCTGGGGCATCCGGGGTGCGCGGACGGCTCGCTGTCCATCGGCGCGCTCACCGCAGCGGCGAGTGCCGGCAGTGAATTGGCCGAGCATCACCCGCACCTGCTGCCGTTGGCGCAGCGGGTGCTCGAACCCACCGACCCCGGGGTGCTGGCCGGACACGATGTGGTTTTCCTGGCATTGCCGCACGGCCACTCCGCGGATCTGGCCGAGGAACTCGGCCCCGAGACCATCGTCATCGACTGCGGTGCCGACTTCCGGCTTAACGACGCCGGAGACTGGCGCCGCTTCTACGGGTCGGAGCACGCCGGCAGCTGGCCGTACGGGCTGCCCGAACTACCCGGCGGCCGGGACGTCCTGCGCGGTGCCACCCGCATCGCGGTGCCGGGCTGCTATCCGACTGCCGCGTTGCTGGCGCTGCTGCCGGCGGTCGCCGCCGACCTCGTCGAGCCGGCCGTGACCGTGGTCGCGGTCAGCGGCACCTCCGGAGCCGGCCGGGCCGCCAAAGTCGACCTGCTGGCCTCGGAGGTGATCGGGTCGGCGCGCGCCTACAACATCGCCGGTGCGCACCGGCACACCCCCGAGATCGCCCAGGGTCTGCGTGCGGTCACCGCCCGCCCGGTGACCGTGTCGTTCACCCCGGTGCTCATTCCGACCGCCCGCGGAATCCTCGCCACCTGCACCGCACGCACGTCGGCATCGCAATCCGAGATCCGCTCGGCGTACGAGAAGGCCTACGGCGAGGAACCATTCGTGTATCTGCTGCCCGACGGTCAACTACCCCGCACCGGCTCGGTGGTCGGAAGCAATGCCGCCCAGCTTGCGGTGGCCGTCGACGCCGATGCCGGTGTGCTGGTCGCGGTCTGTGCCATCGACAATCTGGTGAAGGGAACCGCTGGGGCGGCGATCCAGTCGATGAACCTGGCCTTGGGCCGGCCGGAGACCCAGGGCCTGTCGGTGGTGGGGGTGGCACCGTGACCTGCCCCTCCACTCCGAACACCCGACTGCTGCGCAGCCAAGGCGTCACCGCACCCGCCGGTTTTCGGGCCGCCGGTATCGCTGCGGGTATCAAGAAGTCCGGTGCGCGGGATCTCGCCCTGGTCTTCAACGAGGGCCCGGACCACTCGGCGGCCGGGGTCTTCACCCGCAACCAGATCAAGGCCGCACCCGTGCTGTGGACCAGCCAGGCGCTGACCACCGGGCGGCTGCGCGCGGTGTTGCTGAATTCCGGCGGTGCCAACGCCTGCACCGGACCGCCCGGCTTCGTCGACACCCACACAACCGCCGAGGCGGTGGCCGCGACCCTGTCGAACTGGGGCACCGAAACCGGTCCGATCGAGGTGGCCATCTGCTCCACCGGACTCATCGGTGACCGGCTGCCGATGAAGGCGGTGCTTGCCGGTGTGACCGAGATCGTCCACGAGCTGGCCGCCGGACTGCTGGGTGGGGATGACGCCGCACGCGCCATCATGACCACCGACACGGTGCCCAAACAGGTTGCACTGCATCACTCCTTGGAGACGGGGGGGAACTGGACTCTCGGCGGGATGGCCAAGGGCGCGGGCATGTTGGCACCGTCGCTGGCCACCATGCTGTGTGTGCTGACCACCGATGCGGTGGCCGACCCGGCGGCGTTGGACACCGCACTGCGCCGCGCCACGGCACTGACCTTCGACCGCCTCGATGTCGATGGCAGTTCTTCCACCAACGACACGGTGCTGCTGCTCGCATCGGGAGCCAGCGAGATCCGGCCCAGCCAGGAGCATCTCGACGATGCGGTGTTTCGGGTCTGCGAGGACCTGTGCGCCCAACTACTGGCTGACGCCGAGGGAGTCACCAAACGGGTGTCCGTCACCGTGACCGGTGCACCCAGCGAGGAAGGCGCTGTCACCGCTGCGCGCCTCGTCGCCCGGGACAGCCTGGTCAAGACCGCGCTGTTTGGCTCCGACCCGAACTGGGGACGGGTGCTGGCCGCGGTCGGGATGGTGCCGTTCACCATCGACCCGAACAGGATTTCAGTGTCCTTCAACGGATCCCCGGTGTGCGTCGATGGCGCCGGCGCACCCGGTGCGCGGGAGGTGGATCTGTCCGGTCCGGATATCGAGGTCGCGATCGCGCTCAACCTCGGTGCCGGCGAGGCGACGATCCACACCACCGATCTCTCGCACGCCTACGTCGAAGAGAACTCGGCTTACAGCTCATGACAGCCATCGAGAGGGCCGAGGCACTGCGCGGCAAGATCGTCGTGGTGAAGTACGGCGGGAACGCGATGACCGACGACCGGCTCAAGACCGCCTTCGCCGAGGACATGGTGTCGCTGCTCACCGCCGGCATCCACCCCGTAGTAGTGCACGGCGGTGGTCCGCAGATCAGTGCCATGCTCAAGAGGTTGGGAATTCCGGGCGAATTCAAGGGCGGCTTCCGGGTCACAACCCCGGATGTTCTCGAGGTCGCGCGGATGGTGCTGTTCGGCTCCGTCGGCCGCGACCTGGTGAACCTGATCAACGTCCACGGGCCGTTCGCGATGGGCCTCACCGGCGAGGACGCCCGGCTGTTGACCGCGGTGCGGCGCAAGGTGGTCGTCGACGGTGTCGACACCGACATCGGACTTGTCGGCGACGTCGACAGCGTCAACGCCGATATCGTCCATGACCTCGTCGCCGCCGGCCGGATTCCGGTGATCTCGACCATCGCCCCGGACGCCGATGGCGTGGTGCATAACATCAACGCCGACACCGCTGCGGCCGCAGTCGCCGAAGCGGTCGGGGCCGAGGCGTTGCTCATGCTCACCGACGTCGAGGGTCTCTACACCCGATGGCCGGACCGTAGTTCCCTGGTCAGTGAAATCGACACCTCCACGCTTGCGCAGTTGCTGCCGACCCTCCAGGAGGGCATGGTGCCCAAGATCGAGGCGTGCCTGCGCGCGGTCACCTCCGGCGTGCCCAGCGCCCATGTCATCGACGGCCGGGTCGAGCACTGCGTGCTTGCAGAACTCCTCACCGACGAAGGTGCCGGGACGAAGGTGGTCGGCGCATGACCCTGCTCGATCGCTGGCAGACCGTGATGATGGACAACTACGGCACTCCCGCCCTGGCACTGGCCAGCGGCGACGGGGCGGTCGTGACCGATGTCGACGGCAAGACCTACCTGGACCTGCTCGGCGGTATCGCGGTCAACATCCTGGGCCACCGCCATCCAGCGATCATCGGGGCCGTCACCACCCAACTGAACACCCTCGGCCACGTGTCCAACCTGTACGCCACCGAACCCGGCGTCGCGCTCGCCGAGGCCCTCGTCGGGCGCCTCGGCTCGCCGGCCCGGGTGTTCTTCTGTAACTCCGGAGCCGAGGCCAACGAGGTCGCCTTCAAGCTCACCCGGCTCACCGGCCGCACGAAAATCGTTGCGGCCCAAGGCGCGTTCCACGGCCGGACCATGGGGGCGCTGGCTCTGACCGGTCAGCCGGCCAAACAGCAGCCTTTCGAGCCGCTGCCCGGCTACGTCACCCATGTGCCCTACGGAGATGTTGCGGCACTGCAGGCGGCGGTCGCCGACGACACTGCGGCGGTGTTCCTGGAACCGATCATGGGGGAGGGCGGAGTGGTGGTTCCGCCGGACGGCTATCTGGCCGCTGCCCGGGAGATCACCAGCAGGCACGGCGCCCTGCTGGCCGTCGACGAGGTGCAGACCGGGGTCGGCCGTACCGGGGACTTCTTCGCCCATCAGCACGACGGGGTCACCCCCGATATCGTCACCCTGGCCAAGGGCCTCGGTGGGGGATTGCCGATCGGCGCCTGTCTGGCGCTGGGTCCGGCCGCCGATCTGATGACGCCCGGCCTGCACGGCAGCACATTCGGCGGCAACCCGGTGTGCACCGCCGCGGCGCTTGCGGTGTTGCGGGTGCTCCATGACGACGGCCTGGTCGAACGGGCCGGGATCCTCGGCAAGACCTTGGCGCACGGGGTGGAGGCGCTCAATCACCCTCTGGTGGATTACGTCCGGGGCCGCGGACTGCTCCGCGGCATCGTGCTGAGCGCACCGAAGGCCAAGGCTGCCGAGACCGCCGCCCGGGATGCCGGCTTCTTGGTCAATGCGGCGGCCCCGGATGTCATCCGACTGGCGCCGCCGCTGATCATCACCGAGGAGCAGATCGACGGGTTCGTGTCGGCGCTGCCCGGCATCCTCGACACGGCGGGATCACCGGCATGAGACATTTCCTGCGCGATGACGACCTCACCCCGGCCGAGCAGGCCGAGGTGCTGGCGCTGGCCGCTGAACTCAAGGCAGCGCCGTTCAGTCGCCGGCCGCTGGAGGGCCCGCGCGGTGTGGCGGTCATCTTCGACAAGAACTCCACCCGAACCCGGTTCTCCTTCGAGATGGGCATCGCCCAGTTGGGCGGGCACGCGGTCGTCGTGGATGGTCGCAATACCCAACTCGGCCGCGACGAGACCCTCGAGGACACCGGCCGGGTGTTGTCGCGCTATGTCGACGCCATCGTGTGGCGCACTTTCGGCCAGCACCGGCTGACCGAGATGGCCTCAACGGCAACCGTTCCGGTGGTCAACGCACTTTCCGATGACTTTCACCCCTGCCAGGTGCTCGCCGATCTGCAGACCCTCGCCGAACGAAAGGGGTCGCTGCCGGGTCTGCGGATGTCCTATTTCGGCGACGGGGCCAACAATATGGCGCACTCCTTGCTGCTGGGCGGGGTGACTGCCGGCATGCACGTGACGATCGCCGCACCCAGTGGCTTCGGTCCGAATGTCGCTATCGTCGCCGCCGCGCAATCCCGCGCCGCCGACACCGGTGCGACGGTTGCCGTTACCGCTGATGCGCGTTCTGCCGCCCGGGGCGCCGACGTGCTGGTCACCGACACCTGGACCTCGATGGGTCAGGAAGATGACGGTCTGGATCGGGTCGGCCCGTTCCGGCCCTTTCAGGTCAACTCCGACCTGCTGGCCGCCGCCGATTCGCAAGCCGTTGTGCTGCACTGCCTTCCGGCGCACCGCGGCGAAGAGATCACCGATGACGTGATCGACGGTCCGAACAGTGCGGTGTGGGACGAAGCCGAGAACCGGTTGCACGCCCAGAAGGCCCTGCTGGTGTGGCTACTCGAAAACACGAACGGGGGACAACGACGATGACCCGATCACCGGAAGTCGCCACCACCCGGGCCGGCCGGCAGGCCCGGATCGTCGCGATCCTCTCGTCAGTGCCGGTGCACAGCCAAACCGAGTTGGCGGCACTGCTCGCCGATGAGGGCATCGAGGTGACACAGGCGACACTCTCCCGCGACCTGGAGGAACTGGGAGCGGTGAAACTTCGCGGCGCCGACGGTGGCGGCGGGGTGTACGTAGTCCCGGAGGACGGCAGCCCGGTGCGGGGCGTGACCGGCGGCACCGAACGGGTGGCCCGCCTGCTGGGAGAACTGCTGGTGTCCGCCGACGCCAGCGCCAACCTCGCCGTCCTGCGCACCCCGCCCGGGGCGGCCCACTACCTGGCCAGCGCCATCGACCGGGCCGCACTGCCGGAGGTGGTCGGCACCGTCGCCGGTGATGACACCATCCTGGTGATCGCCCGCGAGCCGATGACCGGTGCCCAAGTGGCCGTCATGTTCGAGAACATCCGTCAGCACACCTAGCCTGTCAGCACACCCTGCCCGTCAGCACGCCGATCACCCCCAAGTCGCACCCCGTCAATAAGGAGACATTCATGTCCGAGCGCGTCATCCTGGCCTATTCCGGCGGACTGGACACCTCGGTGGCCATCAGTTGGATCGGCAAGGAGACCGGCAGCGAGGTCGTCGCCGTCGCGATCGACCTCGGGCAGGGTGGCGAGGATATGGAGGTGGTGCGCCAGCGGGCGCTGGACTGCGGGGCAGTCGAGGCCGTGGTCGTCGATGCCCGCGACGAGTTCGCCGAGCAGTACTGCCTGCCCGCCATCCAGTCCAACGCCCTCTACATGGACCGCTATCCGCTGGTGTCGGCGTTGAGCCGGCCGCTGATCGTCAAGCATCTGGTGGCCGCGGCCCGTGAGCACGGCGGCGACGTCGTCGCGCACGGCTGCACCGGAAAAGGTAATGACCAGGTGCGTTTCGAGGTCGGCTTCGCCTCGCTGGCGCCGGATCTTCAGGTGCTGGCCCCGGTCCGCGATTACGCCTGGACCCGGGAGAAGGCCATCGCGTTCGCCGAGGAGAACGCGATCCCGATCAACGTCACCAAACGTTCGCCGTTCTCCATCGACCAGAACGTCTGGGGCCGCGCCGTGGAAACCGGCTTCCTGGAACATCTCTGGAATGCGCCCACCAAGGACGTCTATGACTACACCGAGGACCCGACCCTGAACTGGAACACCCCCGACGAGGTGATCATCGGGTTCGAACAGGGTGTTCCGGTCAGCATCGACGGCGTCGGAGTCAGCGTTCTGGAGGCCGTCGTCGAACTGAACCGCCGTGCCGGCGCGCAAGGCGTCGGCCGCCTCGACGTGGTCGAGGACCGACTGGTCGGCATCAAGAGCCGAGAGATCTACGAGGCGCCCGGGGCGATGGTGCTCATCACCGCACACACCGAACTCGAGCATGTGACGCTGGAGCGCGAACTGGGCCGGTTCAAACGCCAGACCGACCAGCGCTGGTGCGAACTGGTCTATGACGGCCTATGGTTCTCGCCGCTGAAGACCGCGCTGGAGGCATTCGTCGCCAACACCCAGCAGCGGGTGACCGGCGAGGTCCGGTTGGTGTTGCACGGCGGCCACATCGCGGTGAACGGCCGTCGCAGCACGCAATCGCTCTACGACTTCAATCTGGCCACCTACGACGAGGGGGACAGCTTCGACCAGTCCTCGGCGAAGGGGTTCGTCCACATCCACGGACTGTCCTCGAAGATCGCCGCCGCCCGGGATCGCGGGGACGCCACGTGAGCACCAATGAGGGCTCGCTGTGGGGCGGGCGGTTCGCCGACGGCCCGGCCCCCGCGCTGGCGGCGTTGAGCAAGTCCACCCACTTCGACTGGGTGCTCGCGCCGTATGACCTGGCGGCATCCAAGGCGCACGCCGCAGTCCTGCACCGCGCCGGACTGCTCACCGACGAGCAGCGCGACGGATTGCTGGCCGGGCTGGACAGTCTGCGGGCCGCCGTCGCCGATGGCAGTTTCGCGCCGCTGGTCAGCGACGAAGATGTGCACGGCGCACTGGAGCGGGGGCTGATCGACCGGGTCGGCGCGGATCTCGGCGGCCGATTGCGGGCCGGCCGGTCCCGCAACGACCAGGTCGCGACACTGTTCCGGATGTGGCTGCGCGACGCGATGCGCAGAGTCGCCGACGGTGCACTGGAGGTGGTGGCGGCGCTGGCCGCCCAGGCCCAAGCCCACCCGGACGCAGTAATGCCCGGCAAGACCCACCTGCAGGCCGCTCAGCCGGTGCTGCTGGCCCACCACCTGCTGGCCCACGCCCACCCGCTGCTGCGGGACGTCGACCGGATCTGCGATTTCGACGTCCGAACGGCGGTGTCACCGTACGGATCCGGTGCGCTGGCCGGCTCGTCGTTGGGGCTGGATCCCGACGCGATCGCCACGGATCTCGGCTTTGCTGCGGCCGCGGAGAATTCGATCGACGCCACCGCGGCCCGGGATTTCGCCGCTGAGGCGGCGTTCGTTCTGGCCATGATCGGGGTCGACCTGTCCCGGCTCGCCGAGGACATCATCCTCTGGAGCACCACCGAATTCGGCTATGTCACCCTGCACGACGCCTGGTCGACCGGTTCATCGATCATGCCGCAGAAGAAGAATCCCGACATTGCCGAATTGGCCCGCGGTAAGGCAGGTCGGCTGATCGGCAACCTGGCCGGGCTGCTGGCCACCCTCAAGGCGCAACCGCTGGCCTACAACCGGGATCTCCAGGAGGACAAGGAGCCGCTGTTCGACTCGGTGGTCCAACTGGAACTGGTGCTTCCCGCGATGGCGGGTCTGGTCGCGACACTGCGTTTCGACGTCGAGCGGATGGCCGAGTTGGCGCCGGCCGGCTTTACCCTGGCCACCGATATCGCCGAGTGGCTGGTGCGCCGAGGAGTGCCGTTCCGGGTCGCCCACGAGACCGCGGGAGCGGCCGTCAAAGTCGCGGAAGCCCGTCGTGTCGGACTGGAGGACCTCACCGACGATGAACTGGCGCAGATCGCGAGTGAACTGACCCCCGATGTCCGGGAGGTGCTGACCGTCACAGGTTCGGTTGCCTCGCGCAACGCCCGGGGCGGTACCGCGCCGGAACAGGTTGTGCGCCAACTGGACCGGGTCCGGCAGACCTCCGCTGAGCTCAGCAGGCGACTCGCCCGCTGAGTTTGCGTGTCTCAGCCGTCTGACTCGACCAGCTCGGACAGTTCCAGCCACCTGGTTTCGGTGCCGGCCAGTTCAGCCTCCAGTTCCCGTAGCTGGCCGCTGAGCTGGGTGATGCCGACGTGGTCGGACTGGTCGTGTTCGGCAAGTTCGACGTGTTTGGCGTTGATCCGGTCGGAGATCTTGGACAGCGCGCGTTCCAGCGCGGAGATCTCCTTGTGAACGGTGCGCAATTCCGCCCCGGAGAGGCTGGACGCGGCCGGTACCCCGGATTTGACCGGGTCGGTGGACCGTCGTGGTGCGCCGACCGGGCCGGCCTCCCGGTGCGCGGCGATTCGCAGGTACTCGTCGATGCCGCCGGGGAGGTGGCGCAGATGACCATTGAGAATCGCGTATTGCTGATCAGTGACCCGCTCCAACAGGTAGCGGTCGTGGGAGACGACGATCAGAGTGCCCGGCCAGGAATCCAGCAGATCCTCGGTGGCCGAAAGCATGTCGATATCCACGTCATTGGTGGGCTCGTCGAGCACGAGCACGTTCGGCTCGTCGAGCAGGGTCAGCATCAACTGCAGCCGCCGGCGTTGGCCGCCGGAGAGCTCGCCGACCCGCGCCGACAATTGCTCGCGACGAAATCCCAAGCGCTCCAACAACTGCGTCGGGGTGAGCTCTTTCCCGTCAACCACATAGCTGGCCTGCAGCCGGCCCACCACATCGCGCACCAGATCCCCGGCGAGTTCCGTCAATCGGCCGGACTGTTGGTCGAGCATCGCCAGTCGCACCGTCTTACCGCGCTTGACCCGGCCGCTGTCAGGGGTGACCGTGCCCGCGATCAGGCCCAGCAGGGTGGACTTTCCCGCACCGTTGGCGCCCACGATCCCGGTCCGCTCGCCCGGGGCGATCTGCCACTGGACATCGCGCAGCACCGTTTTGCCGCCGAAGGACACCGAGACATCCAGCAGATCGATGACGTCCTTGCCCAGTCGGGTCGTCGCCACTTTCGCCAGTTCGACGGTATTGCGTATCGGCGGCACGTCGGCGATCAACTGGTTGGCCGCGTCGATGCGGAACTTGGGTTTGGATGTGCGGGCCGGGGCGCCACGACGCAGCCAGGCCAGTTCCTTGCGCATCAGGTTCTGCCGTTTCGCCTCGGTGGCCGCCGCGATCCGGTCGCGCTCGACCCGCTGCAGCACATAGGCCGCGTAGCCGCCGTCGAACGGCTCGACGACGCCGCCGTCGGGACCCTCGTGCACCTCCCAGGTCGTGGTCGCGACCTCGTCGAGGAACCAACGGTCGTGGGTCACCAGGAGCAGCCCGCCGGAGTTGCGCGACCAGCGCTGGCGCAGATGGCCGGCCAGCCAGGTGATGCCCTCGATATCGAGGTGGTTGGTGGGCTCGTCGAGGGCGATCACGTCCCATTCGTCGATCAGCAGTGCGGCCAACTGCACCCGGCGCCGCTGGCCACCGGACAGGGTGCCGGCCGGCGCGTTCCAGTCGAGGTCGGCGACCAGGCCGGCGACCACGTCGCGAACCCGGGGATCGCCGGCCCATTCGTGCTCGGGCCGGTCACCGACCAGTGCGGTGCCGACGGTGACGGAGGAATCGAGCGTGTCGGCCTGCTCCAGGGCGACGACCCGCAGGCCGCCGCGGCGGGTGACCCGGCCGGAATCGGGCCGGATCCGGCCGGTGAGCATCCCCATCAGGCTGGACTTCCCGTCGCCGTTGCGGCCGACGATGCCGATTCGGTCGCCGTCGTTGACACCGACGGTGACGCAATCGAAGACAACCTGCGTCGGATACTGGAGGTGCAGCGCCTCGGCGCCCAGCAGGTGTGCCACTGCGCCGACCTTACTGAGCGGTCAAAGCGCCTGGCTGCGGGCATCGGAGCTTTCGGTGGCAACTCAGCGGTATGCCATGATGGGCGGGCCGCAGGGAGGCTGGTCCTGGAGGTTTCAGCAGCGCAGATATCGGCAGGGAGCAACGGTGGATCTAGGTTTTTCGGCACTCACCAAACCGCTGGAGCGCCTTGTGGCGACCGCCCAGAACGGGTACGAGGTCGCGCGTTTCGGCGGACTGGACACCGGTGCGGTGCCCTCGCCGTTCCAGATCGTCGAGAGCACCCCGATGTACAAACTCCGGCGGTACTTCCCGCCGGACAACCGGCCCGGCAAGGCCAAAGCCGGCCCGCCGGTCCTGATGGTGCACCCGATGATGATGTCGGCCAACATGTGGGATGTCACCAGGGAAGACGGTGCCGTCGGCATCCTGCATGCCGCCGGCCTGGACACCTGGGTGATCGACTACGGCTCGCCCGATGAGGTCGAGGGCGGCATGGAGCGCACCCTGACCGACCATATTGTCGCCCTGAGCCAGGCCATCGACACCATCAAGGACCTCACCGGGCAGAGCGTTCACGTCGCCGGCTACTCCCAGGGCGGGATGTTCTGCTACCAGACCGTGGCCTACCGCCGTTCCAAGGACGTCGCCAGCATCGTGACATTCGGCTCGCCGGTCGACACCCTGGCCGGTCTGCCCGGTGGCCTGCCCACCAACATGGCTGTGGGACTGGCCGATTTCCTGGCCGATCACGTCTTCAACCACATCGACATCCCGGGTTGGCTGGCCCGCGCCGGCTTCCAGATGCTGGACCCGCTCAAGACCGCGAAGTCTCGCGTTGAGTTCCTGTTCCAACTTCATGACCGTGAGGCGCTGTTGCCGCGGGAGCAGCAGCGGCGCTTTCTCGACCGAGAAGGTTGGATCGCCTGGTCCGGCCCGGCGGTCGCCGAACTGCTCAAGCAGTTCGTCACCCACAACCGGATGATGACCGGCGGCTTCGCCGTCCAGGGACAGCTGGTGACGTTGACCGATATCACCTGCCCGGTGCTGGCCTTCGTCGGCGAGGTCGACGATATCGGGCAGCCGCCTGCGGTGCGCGGCATCAAACGGGCCGCGCCCAACGCGGATGTCTACGAGGTGATGATCAGAGCGGGCCACTTCGGCCTGGTCGTGGGATCGAAGGCCGCCACCAATACCTGGCCCACGGTGGCCGACTGGGTGCTGTGGGTGGCCGGCCGGGAGCCTCGCCCGGCGAATATCGCGCTGATGAAGGAGATGGCACCCGATGACGCCGAATCGGGCGGCGTACCGCTGAACACCCGGCTGATGCTCGGCGTCGCCGACGCCGCGGAGTTGGCGACCTCGCTGGCCAGGGGCGCGGCGGACGCCGTTGTCGCGGCTAACCTCTCGGTGCGGACACTGGCGATCGAAACAGCGCGCACGCTGCCCCGTCTGGTGCGCCTCGGCCAGATCAACGACCACACCCGAATCTCGCTGGGCCGGATCATCTCCGAGCAGGCCGAAGCGGCGCCCGACGGTGAGTTCCTGTTGTTCGACGGGCGGGTGCACACCTATCGGGCGGTCGACCGGCGCATCGACAACGTGGTGCGCGGACTGATCGAGGTCGGGGTTCGCCAGGGCAGCCGGGTGGGGGTGCTGATGGACACCCGCCCGAGTGCCCTGGTCGCCATCGCGGCGCTGTCCCGACTGGGTGCGGTCGCGGTCCTGATGCCGCCGGACGCCGACCTCGAGCAGGCGACCCGGCTCAGCGGGGTCACCGAGATCATCACCGACCCGGCCAATCTCCCGGCGGCCGGCAGACTGCCGGTCCAGACGCTGGTACTGGGCGGCGGCGAGAATCGGCATCTCGACGTTCCGCCGGGCAGCGCCGTCATCGATATGGAACAGATCGACCCCGACGCCGTCGAGTTGCCGGGGTGGTACCGCCCCAACCCGGCCTACGCCCGCGACGTGGCGTTCGTGGTGTTCAACGCCGTGGGCGGCGGGGAACTGGTGCCCAAGCAGATCACCAACTACCGCTGGGCGTTGTCGGCCTTCGGCACCGCATCCGCGGCCGCGCTGAGCCGCAACGACACCGTCTACTGCCTGACGCCCCTTCACCACCAGTCCGGCCTGCTGGTCAGCCTCGGTGGCTCGGTGGTGGCCGGTTCGCGGATCGCGTTGTCCCGGGGACTGTGCCCGGAGCGCTTCCTCGACGAGGTTCGCCAGTACGGCGTCTCGGTGGTCACCTACACCTGGTCGATGCTGCGGGAGGTCATCGACGACCCCAATTTCACCCTGTCGGGCAACAATCCGATCCGGTTGTTCATGGGTTCGGGCATGCCGACCGGACTATGGGAGCGAATCCTCAAGGTGTTCGCGCCGGCCAAGATCGTGGAGTTCTTCGCCACCTCCGACGGTCAGGCGGTGCTGGCCAACGTCGCCGGGCTCAAGGTGGGCAGCGAGGGCCGGCCGCTGCCCGGCGGCGGCGAGGTCGAACTGGGCGCCTATGACCCGGAGGAAGACCTGATCCTGGAGGACAATCGCGGGTTCGTCAGGCTCGCGGGTCGCGAGGAAACCGGCATCCTGCTGGCCAAACCGTGGGGGCCGATCGACCCGACCGCCTCGGTGAAGCGCGGGGTGTTCGCCGCCGGCGACATCTGGATCTCCACCGAGTATGTGTTCTGGCGCGACGCCGACGGTGACTACTGGCTGCTGGGCAACCGCTCGGGCCTGCTGCGCACCGCACGCGGCGTGGTGTTCCCGGCGCCGATCACCGATGCGGTCGGCAGGATCGGAGCGGTCGACCTGGCGGTGACGTACGGGGTGGAGACGCCGGGCGGGACCCTGGCCGTCACCGCGCTCACGGTGCGGCCGGGGATGAGCGTCACCCCCGCCGACATCGGCGAGGCGGTGGCGAACATGCCCGTCGGGCTGCCGCCGGACGTCGTGCACGTGGTGGCGGACCTCGCGGTCAGCGCGTCCTACCGCCCGGTGGTCTCGGCACTGCGCGCGGCCGGGGTGCCCAAGGCCGGACGTAACAGTTGGTACCTGGATGCCGATACGGGCAAGTACAGGAGGCTCTCGGCTGCGGCCCGGTCGGCGTTCACCAAGGGTGTCGGCTGATCGGCGCGGTAGGCTCGGAGAGTCTGACGCAGGTCTGGAGGAATGCCATGGCGGGGAAACTCGGCGGATTGCGCCGCGGGGCGGCCCACTGCGTAGCCGGTCTCGTGGTCACTGCCGGCCTCGCCGTCGGCGTGTCCGGCGTCGCGGTGGCGGATCCCTCCCTGGTTCCCACTCCGGTCCCCAAGCCCACCGTCGCCCTCGAAGGCGGTGCCGCAGCGGGAGGTGCGACTGCCGCCGCGACGGCGACCGCCGCAACGGGTGGCGATGTCCTCGACCAACTCGCCGAGGAGTACGCGGTCGGGGCGGGTGGCGGTCAGTTGTCGAACCTGCTCAGGATGTCGCTGAAACTTCGCGCGATGGGCTTCAAGCCGTCCAGGCCGTATCTCGAAGAGATCTCCACGGCGATGAAATACCGGCCCAACCAGGGTCCGCTGATCTCGGCTCTCAAGAACACCATCGCCTACCAGCAGAAGATCCGGGCTCAAACCCAGGTACTGCAGCAGGCGCAGTCCCAGCAGGGCGCCAACAGCGCCGTCATGGGTGCCGGCCAGATGCCCGGTGACAGCAATCCCGGTGCGCCGGCCGCACCGGCACCGGCACCGGCACCGGCAACTCCGTAGCCGCCGTGCTCGACGCGAAACTTCTCGACATCCTGGTGTGCCCGGCTGATCGGGGACCGCTACTGATGCTCGGGGGCGTCCTGTACAACCCCCGGCTGCGCAAGGCCTACCGCATCGAGGACGATATTCCGGTGCTGCTGACCGATGAGGCCGTCGACGTTGAGCCCGAAGAACACGACCGGTTGATGGCGCTTTCCGGCACCGAATAGGTGTACCCCTGCGCGTGAACTCGGAGTGCCTGGCCGTCGATCCGGTGACGGCGGCCCGCCGGCTGCTCGGCACGGTGATCACCGCACGCGGGGTGGACGCCGTCGTCGTCGAAGTCGAGGCCTACGGCGGCCCGCCCGGCGGGCCGTGGCCAGATCCGGCTTCGCACTCCTATCGGGGGCTGAGCGTACGTAACGCTGTCATGTTCGGTCCGCCGGGACGGCTCTACACCTACCGCAGCCATGGAATCCATGTGTGCGCCAACGTTTCCTGCGGTCCGGACGGCACTGCGGCTGCGGTACTGCTGCGTGCTGCGGCCGTCGAATCCGGCCGCGCCGAGGCGCAAGACCGCCGCGGTCCGACGGTTCCCGCGCGGGCACTTGCGCGTGGTCCCGGCAACCTCTGTTCAGCGCTGGCCATCACCATGGACGATGGCGGCCTGGATCTGTTCGACCCCCGCTCACCGGTCACCATGCGGTTGGGGGCGGGCTTCGATGTGATCGCCGGCCCGCGAGTGGGCGTCAGCCGGGGCGCGGACCGGGCCTGGCGGTTCTGGATTCCGGGACGCCCGGAGGTGTCCGCCTATCGCCGCAGTCCGCGGGCGCCGCGGGCGGGCGACAGCGACTGAGCGCAGCGCATGGGAGAAGATCAACCCATGGCCACGACAATCCTCGACGAGTTGGGCTGGCGTGAGCTGATCGCCCAGTCCACCGACCTCGACGCGCTCGCCGTGGCCGCTGCCCGGCCTCCGCTGACGGTGTACGCCGGGTTCGACCCGACCGCACCGAGTCTGCACGCCGGGAACCTGGTGCCGCTGCTGACCCTGCAACGTTTCCAGCGGGCCGGCCACCGGCCGATCGTGCTGGCCGGCGGGGCGACCGGCCTCATCGGCGATCCGCGTGACCAGGGCGAGCGGACGCTGAACACCGCCGACACCGTCGCACAGTGGTCCGAGCGCATCCGCGGTCAACTCGAACGCTTCGTCGACTTCGGCGGCGGCGCCACCTCAGCGGTCGTCGAGAACAACCTGACCTGGACCCA
>Ga0209986_10002420_pt1 | contig 17082 bp, 10 predicted proteins | sample BlataG_FD_183168 | JGI IMG/M metagenome (GOLD analysis project Ga0209986, IMG submission 183168) | Deep subsurface microbial communities from Black Sea to uncover new lineages of life (NeLLi) - Black_00105 metaG (SPAdes) (version 2) | ecosystem: Environmental > Aquatic > Marine > Oceanic >...
GACTCACTCTCTCCCCACTCATGCTCCTTCCTTTCCAGGCACAACCGCTATCTCAAACCACTCCTGGCGGTTCTGTCCCAGGAAAGATAAAACAAATCCCAGGTGGAGTAGGTAGAAATATTGCTCACAGTATAGGCAATATCATGCAAGGGAGAGTATGTCTTATATCTGTAGTAGCAGACGACACAGCAGGACACGCTCTCCTAACTCACTGGCATCACAGTTGTGGATTTCGTAAAGATGGCATTCTCAGCATACATTCTCAGCATGGATCAACTCCCATAGTAATGACAATATTTGGTGCTAATGGTGATGTTGAGATCTCCGTTGCAGATGTAGGTTTATTAGAAAAGTATTTAGATAGACAATTGCTACTAAAACATGAGCCTTTCATTCAGGCAGCATCTTTCATTGTTTTAGATGGCAACATGCATCCAGATTCATTGCAAGTAGCTTGCCAGCTAGCCCACAAGCATAGAAAATCTGTATGGTTTGAGCCAGTATCAGCAACCAAAGCTAAAAGAGCAGTCAATATTTCACAATTCATAACATACATATCTCCCAATGAACAAGAATTAGAATCAATGGCCATGGAGATGATTGGTGGAAAACAACCAGGTTTTAATGATGTACCGGTAGCATACAGTGGAAGTAGTGATATTAAAGGTATCTCTTTTGTACATAGGCAGTTAAAGAACCTTTCTATTGTATTATCGGCAGGTGTACAGTATATAATACTGACTGGAGGTAAAGAAGGAGCAGCAGCATGCTATATGGACCCACATGATTCGTCTGTATTGCTCATCTACATGGCACCTGCATTGGAAGCCAATGCGATCAATTGTAGTGGAGCTGGAGATACATTGGTAGCTGGTTGTATATCGGCCTTGGTTCAAGGTAAAAGTATAGAAACTGCATTGAAGTATGGTATTGCAGCAGCCAAGTATGCAGTCGAGAGCAGTGATAATGTGCCCATCTTCAATATGACAATGATTGAACAACTATCAAAATGTGTTTACACGACTTGTATAAAACTATCAATTGTTTATTAAATACGATGTGACGCTTATAACACCATCTACATTGCTCTGACATCTTGAGCCTGATCTTGAAATGCCTCCTGGGCAGCAGCTATTGCTCTGGCATCTTCAGGGTTCACATTGAAACCAGGTAGGAGTGATGTCAAGAAACCTACCACTAGCGCTTGGAGCTCTCTCAGTATTCCCAATTGCCCAGGACCTTGATCCTGTAACTCCAGTGGAGCTGGTTGCTGTTGCTCTTGTTGAGCAGCAGCAGCAGGGGCGGCGGCAACTCCTCCTTCTTGCCTTTGTTGACCTTCTGGAGTCTCAGGCACTACATTCTGCAGCTCCTGCTGCTGCTGATCTGCAGGAGGTATCCCATCACCTTGTTGCTGTGGTGGCTGCACTCTTTGCTCTAATTCTGGAGGATTGTTGTTAATATTTTGTGATGGCTGCACTATGCCTGCCACTCTATTCAATACATGCCTAACTCTATCAGTTCCAGTCAGAAACAAGGCAATACCCAGCACTACCAACATTGCAAATCTCTTGGGTGGACAATGTTGGTAAACCACCACCATGAGTACCATCAGTTGCAGTAGAGATCGTACATTGACATTAACACGGAGATTGAACTGACGTATTAAAGGTCTTTGGAATATTCCTCCTCTTCTATGTAGCCTTGGCTGAATTAGTTGTATTTGTTGTTGAGAAGATGAGGAGGCAGATGTAGATCGATACAATCTCAGAATTCTTGATAAAGAAGGTGGGAGAGGTCCTTCCCTCTCAGCAGCAGTCAACATTGCAATGACCGCCTGCAGCGGTACCATACGTTGTTGATTTGATGATGATGAAGGTCCTCCTCCTTCTCCTGCTGCTGCTGCTGTTGCTGCTCCTGTTGCTGCTCCTGATGCTGACCTTCTACGTCTCATACCCTGCATACTAGGATCAACACCTGGTTGTTGTGGTGGTTGTGGCATCATCATATTCATCATGGGACTATTAGGTGGGTAATAATATTGTCCACCATTAACCATATCACTTGGGATTGTATACGGTGATGGAAATTGATATGGAGATGGTGGCATCATCATCATCATTGGAGATGTCTGCTGAGGTGGATACATTTGAACTGGGACCCACATTGATGGCGATGGTGATACTGTTAGTGATGGGGAAGGGGTCTGTCCTGATAAGGATTGTAGAGCTGCATGGTAGGCAGCTATAAATGTAGGATCTGAATGTAATAATGCATCATTATCATCTTGTTGTGGTACTCGTGGAGTTGCTGCTGCACTGGAGGTGGTGGCAGCGGGTTCTCCTCCTTCTACTTCTGGTTCTTTACCCTTTTGTTGTATTGGTGCAGTAGTGGTGGTGGTGGTGGCTTGTTGAGTGGTTTCTCCTCTCATTGGTAGCCAGCTACCCTCTTCTTCATCATCATCATCCGATGTCAATGCACCATCTCTAAATTGTTCAGGTTCCTTATTATTAACTGCGCTACTATTAGTAGTAGTTGCACCATCATTGCCTTCTGTAGCATCTTCATTGTTATCTTGCGCTGCAGGGGCAGGCTGTTCCTTGACTATTGACGATGGTGTTGGTGGTAGTGGTGCCTGATCAGTGACTACAAGGTGCAATATGTATGGTGGGTTTGATAGAACGTTGGTTAAGATTGTATCATCTGTTCTTAATACTCTTCCTGCATAGATGATCTGTATCAGGAAGAAGAGATATTGTGATTGTCAGTGGGTATTCAGTGATATGTGATGCACAAAGAAGAAGAAGCGGGAAGATGTGTGTGTGTGTGAGAGAGACGACTCACCGTCAACGACCCAGGGAGAGGATTGCCAGGATACTGGGTTTGGAGAGCAGATTTCAAATCTCTCACGGTAGCAGATGAAGGTACAGTGATGTGGAATTCCCGATCGAGCTTGGGGTTTCTAATACTGAGGTCAAGATTATCAATGGACATGGTGTGAGATTCCGTAGGTTGGACGGCACCTATCAAAACTTTATCGGCTTCTGACTTGTCTAACCATTCACAGTTTTAAAACAAACTGATGGAATGGTCAAGTATATGAGGTATGAACGCGGAAGAAGAACCAAAAGAAAATCTTCAGCAACTTTGGGAATGGATGAAACTTTGGCTCTTACCCTTTTATGAGCGCACAGAAACTCATGATCCAGTTAATCATATAATATATTGCTCGTGATCTGCACTCCATCACACAGGATCACTACTATAGCCAAGATATCTAGCCATCAAAGTCATAAAGAGTTTAAAGTTTTTACTGGCGATCCAGCCCTGAAACATTTTCTAAACTATTATTGATTCAGGATTGTGGCAATGGTGCTGAACATAAGACAAAAACAGACAGGTATGACGCCACAGAGCATAATTGATCAAATCGAAAGCATGACACAGTTTTGCCTACTCTCTTCTAACCCTCTGAATTCCCAATTACAGATGCCATACTGCGCATGCTGCACTTAAACTCCCCTGGAACGTTATCTGGTCTAGAAGAAGAGCAGCTATACAAAGTCTTGGTCCTTGACCGCTCGACAAAAGACGTCTTGGCTCCGCTCCTCAGGGTGAGCGAACTTCGTCGTCAAGGAGTCACCCTCCACCTCCTCATTGATTCAGATAGACAACCAATTCCAGATGTCCCAGCAGTATACTACATCCAACCTAGTGATGAAAACATCCAACGGATAGCAGATGATGCAAGGAAGGGCCTTTATGACTCTCTCTACATCAATTTCTCCACCCACATTGCTAGACCTGCACTGGAGCAACTCGCAAGCACAGTATCTGCTTCTGGCACTGCTGCAGCCAGGATTGCCAACCTTCATGACCAATACAATCAGTTTATAGCTCTAGAAAATACTCTCTTCTCCCTAGGCCTACCAGACACCTACCTCCGTCTCAACAACCCAAGCGCACAAGACACACAAATCGAGAGCACAGTATCAGCAGTAGTGGAGGGACTGTTTTGTGTACTGGCAACCATGGGAGTGGTACCCATCATCAGATGTCCTAAAGGGGGAGTAGCAGAGCATGTAGCAGCAGCATTGGATTCAAAATTAAGGGATGCATTGAGGAGCCGTGGCAATATCTTCTCAGAGGCAGGTGCAGGTAGTAGTACCGGACTCTCTGCGAGTCTACAACGTCCATTGCTGTGTCTGTTTGATCGTAATTTTGAAATGTCAGTGGTACTTCAACACACCTGGACATATAAGCCGTTGTTACACGATGTACTTGGGATGCATCTCAACAGAGTTGCCGTTCAAGATGGTGGTGGTGGTGGCGGCACTAATAACAAGTCTTACGAAGTCGATGAAAATGACTTCTTCTGGACACAGTATGGCAGAGAGCAGTTCCCCAACATTGCAGAACAAGTAGAAGCAGAGTTGTCTAGATATAAATCATCAGTAGAGGAACTTAATAGAAAGGCAGCTGGTGGTGGACATGCCATGGCTGTGGATCCCAATGATCCCCTCGCTGCCAATACCAGGAGCCTAATGTCTGCTGTATCATCACTACCAGAGCTCACTGAGAGGAAGAGGGTGATTGATAAACATACCAACCTAGCAACTGCACTACTGGGTATTATTAAGAGTAGGGGGCTTGATAAGTTTTATGCATTAGAAGAGGATTTTGTTGCTGGAAAGGCAGGTATTGCTCAATTGGAAGAGTTGCTTCATGGGCCAGCTGGGACAGCAACTGATAAATTGAGAGCTGCATTGGTATGGTTATTAACTGCCGAGACACCCCCAGCAGAGAATAATTGCAGCAGGATTGAGGAATTGTTACAAGAAAGTGGTGCTGACATGGCAGCTTGGGCCTATGTGAAGCGTATGAGGAGGATGAACTTGACTGGAAAGCAACAGCAGTCATCATCAGCTAATTTGGGAGAAGGGGCTGCCCAAAATCAATTGACCAATCTTTTAGGAAGTACATTTGGCCAAGGTCTTAGTTCTTTGACCAAGGGAGTGAAGAGCTTATTGGCTGGGGAGCAGCAAGCAGCTGTGACAGTGGCAGTAGAAGCACTGATGGAAGGAAAATCATCATCAACGTCATCATCATCTGGTCAAGATGGAGGAGGAATTTCAGATAGTTACATGACATTTGATCCCAAGGTGCCAATGGGCCAAGTTCAACGTGCATCTACCGGTCCACATAAAGAGGCTATTGTATTTATGATTGGTGGTGGTAATATGTTGGAATATGAGTCGTTATCATGCTGGGCAAGTCGTGCTCAGCCTAGTCCAAAATATATTGTGTATGGAGCTACTGAATTGTTGAATGGGGAGAAGTTCTTAGCTCAATTGAGTGAATTGGGGAGACGGAGTGGGGCTTTGTAAATGTAATTGAATTGATCTATTATTACATACTTGAAAGGAGGACTGCACGCAGCAATCCCACCCTCCTGGATGGGGCTCCTATGGGTGAGCAAAGGTTTGAGTTTTGGTTTTCTCCAGCACACTCTCCCACACAGTAACAAATCGATGATAAGAATAACATTCCCACAACTACGTAACCAGCCCTTGCCCTTACCCTCACATGGAGGTTGATGCAATTAGTATCATCAATATTGATCTATTAATACATGATTGGAAAGAGGACTACACACGGCAATCCCAGCCTCCTGCGCGTGGGGCTCCTTTGGGTAAGCAAAGGTTGGTGGTTTGATTCCTTTAGCACATGCTCCCACACAGTATCTATTATTACATGTATATATATGCACGTTGTGTGTGTACACATAAGGAATGTATTCCAATTCTCTACTATTTCTCAAAAACCTTCTCTCTACTACAATAACTACCGAGCAACCAAACCCGCCTCCTTATCCCACTGACCAGCAGACTTGACATCATCAATGATCTTTTTCTGTGGAGTGACCACACCATCACACACGCCATAATCTATAGCGTCCTTGGGTTGCATGTACAATGGACGCTGCATGTCCTTGTCTAACTTCTCAGGAGAGTGTCCAGTGGTTCTAGAGAGGATGGTAAGCATGTTTTGCTTCTGTGCTAATACTTCCTTCCATTTGATTTGAACTTCGACAGCTTGTCTCTGACCGGTAGGAGGGACACGTGGTTGGTGTAACATGGCAGTTGCATGCTCCAACATGTATCTCTTTCCCTTGGCACCCGCACTGAGCAACATGCATGATTGGCCGATAGCAACTCCTACTCCCACAGTGTGAACGTCGTTTTTGATAAAGGATATGGTATCATAGATAGCTGTACCTTCAGTTTCAAATCCTACTGTCTCTCCATCAGCACGTGTGGTACCTGTACTGTTGATATACAAGTAGACTGGTTTAGTTCTGTCCTTGTATTGTAAGTAGAGGAGTTCAGCAATGATGAGCTCTGTGACTGCTGGGACGAGGGGCATGCCAAGGTAGACGATACGACTGTCTAAAAGGAGGGATGGAAGATCAGGAGGGGGTGTTCTAGGTTTATGGTCATCATATCCTGTTCCAGCAACGGCTCCTGGGGCTCCGGATGAAGCTTGGATGATGGCACTAGGTGGGACGCTAAGCTCTGGCGTCCACAATTCATTGAAGCGGTCCAGGTCACCAATGTCTGTGGTAATGATAGGTAGGGATGTGTTACTGGGTGAGCGACATGCATTGCGATATGTAGGTAGACGAATGAGATCTAGAACGACAAAATACCTGGATTTGAAGCTGCTACCGGCCGACATGATTGTCTGGAAATCGCCAGCCTTCTAGTATTTCTGTTGGAATTCAATTTTCTAAAGTTTCCAAGATTCAATGTAAATACTCCTGGCATTTTGACTACTGCTCTATAGCCTTTCTCAGTGAGAGACAAAGATTTTGTATAATTGGTGATTCTGTGAGTTTTGAGCTGTGCACTCGGGTATGACTGAAGCGATACTTTGAAACAGAACTAATTTTAAAGTTTGACAATGCGAGTTATGTTGGTGTGTCTGAGCCTTTTGTTTTAAATGCATAAATCATCAGGGGACGATGTCTCTCTCTTCCCATCGCTCTCGTCTACACAACATAAACATGCAGATTGTAGACTCGACTGTCTATATACAACTGTTTACTGGATCTCTGTTTCTGAGGAGCATAGCATGAAATGTAAGTGCGTTCTTGTTGATTTGTCCTTCATAGCCCCTCCCCTAGGTCATCAAAGTAGAGTAAAAGCACTTGACATAGTTGAGTAAAAGGTTGCAGGCGAGAGATGATGGAGAGAGATGAAGGCATTTGCGCCTTCAGATCGCTCTCGTAATTTCAGTAATCAAAGTTTTAAATACGCGTTGTTCTTAAAATACTCAAGTCTCAGTGATTCATGAATAGAAAGAATAATTACTCAGTCTCCGTGATTCCTAGATAGATAGACAGAAGAGCAATGTTTATACTTAATTTGTTCATCTTCCTGGCCGTTGCCGCTGCCAAGGTGCAAGCCATTTATTATGGAGATGCTGGAAACACCACAATCTCTACACAGTTTACACGTGTCAAAACTCCTGGGTGTTCATATGACTTAGCAAATCCAGCTGTATCAAACGGCAAGGCGCCATTCCCTCCCCTCTTTCTATCCGAATGCACCCAACCCTTGGCCGACACGGCCGTCGACTTTAGAGGACTTTGGAGAGATACTGAAAACCCAGACAACTCCATGGAGCGCATTGAACAATGTGGCCTTCGTATCATTGTCACTGCCGGTGGCGTTGTTCACGACACATTCATTGCTGATGGAACCTTGGAAAATGGGGTCAAGGATGTCAGCTACTTTGACTGCTCCCCAATCAATGTAGCTGGAGCGTTTAATGCAACCGAGGCCACCTTCACCTTTTATGATGCCAATAACACTGAAATTGTGAGTCGTAGACGCGTCAATGCTACCAGCATGGAATGGATCCACCCTCTCAATGGAATTGTCATGTACCAGTTGGTGGAAGATGGTCCTGTTTCTGCAGCTTCCACTCCCACCTCTGCTGCATTGTCAGCTGGTACTTTGGTGACTTTGATCTTTATGCTTTGTTTCATAGCAAATTAAAATGCTACTGGAGAAGTGATGGAGGGGATACTGCTTACCATTTATTAATAGGAGGGAGTATCCCCCTCCCTCCTATTATTTCTCGAATGTTGATTGATTGAGGGTTTTGCACGATTAACTGCCCAATTTGAATATTTCCTTTTACTTTAACATACTTTTAAGTAAGATCTATTGATTGATTCTTACCAACTTAGGATGATAATATTTGATGATGAACCTGGCTTAGTTTTGAATGTGCCAAATAAAGGGGGTCAACGTTCTTGCAAAGGCGCACGCTGAGTGCAAGCTCGAATTATAGAAGATAAAAACGACAAAGAATGGGCCTGTCGTTCCATTATTTCAATTGATATTTAACTATCACAGTGTCATGATGCCGCCCTTACTTGGTGTATTCTCTTTGCTTCTACTTTTGAGTGCATTGATTACATGTCGCCATGTCATGGCAGGTGCCACCTATTTCATTGCTGCTGATGAAGTCGAGTGGAATTATGCTCCATCAGACTCCAATCTATGTATCAAACCTGAGAATAACTCCCAGTCAAGCCCAAGCCTGGCTAATTCCGAAGCTGCCACATGGACGACAGACGGTCTCGGCACGACACTGAAGAAGGCCAAGTTTGTTGACTACGCCTCTAGCTCCTTTGAACAACCTACACCCATCCCGGCTGAATGGGAGCACCTTGGTATCATTGGTCCAATCATTCGAGCTAGTGTTAATGACACCATCACCATTGTATTCAAGAATAACATAGACTTTCCAGTCAACATGGTTCCTCACGGTGGCCTCATTCCTCTCTCCTCCTCCTCCTCCTCCTCCTCCTCTTCCAACTGCGATACCAGTACCTGTGCCGCTCAACCAGGAGAAACAGTCACCTACCATTGGCTAGTTCCTGAAGAAGCTGCTCCAGCTGTTGATGGTACTGAGCCAGCTACCAAGTTGTGGATGTATTATTCTACAGTCAACCAAGTAGATAGCTTCAATGCTGGTTTGATGGGAGGTGTTCTTGTTTCTCACCACAATGACGAGGCAATGGACGTTGGTAGAGATATTATCACCGTACTACAAGTCATCAATGAAAACGAGTCCCCATATCTGGAAGCTAACCTGGAATCAAAGTCAGCTCAAGAAACCGGCCTCTCTCCAGAAGAGCTGGAAGAATCGCTGTTGAAACATGCCATCAATGGCAACCTCTTTTGCAACACTCCTGGGCTCAATATGACCAAGGGAGAGAAAGTGAGATGGCACGCTGCTGCGTTTGGGTCAGAAGCCGATCTACACACACTTCATTGGCATGGTAACACCTTGCTCATGCATGGTGGACATAGAATGGATTCCTTGATGATGATACCTGGTAGTGTGTACAGCATCGAGCTGGATACATCAAATACTGGTACCTGGTTGCTTCATTGTCACGTCAATGATCATCTTGCTGCTGGGATGACTGCATTGTATACTGTTGAGGAAGGAGAAGGAGGTGGTACCTTGTCTGATGATCTGGAAGGTACTGTACGTAGGTACTACATTGCAGCCGAAGAGGTTGAGTGGAACTATTCTCCTCGAGGTGGTAATGGGTGCTCCAATCCTGTACAAGTCGAAGAATGGAGTGAAGACGCTCTTATGTTTGTTGAACAAGGTGAATGTCTGGTGGGAAGCACCTATTTAAAAGGGCAGTATATTGGGTATACCAACAGCTCCTTTACAACTCCAATAGAGACCAGTGAGGAGGAGAGCTATCTGGGACTGCTTGGGCCAATATTGAAAGCTGAAGTTGGGGATACTATTGAAGTTGTTTTCTTGAACCGTCTCCGCTATCCAGCATCAATGCACCCTCATGGTGTGTTGTACTCCAAGAGCAGTGAAGGTTCTCCATACAATGACGGCACTGTTGCCGGTAGTCCTGAAACTGCTGATGATGCTGTGCCGACTGGGGAGCGTCATACCTATCGATGGTTGGTTCCTGAATCAGCTGGTCCTGGGCAATCTGATCCAGATACCATTTTGTGGATGTATCATTCGCATACAAATGAAATCACAGATACATATGCTGGTCTTGTTGGTGGCATCGTTATTGGCCGCCCTGGTGCTTTTCAAAAGACGGAAGTTGAAAATGGCAGCTCGTTGGGCCTCCCACAAGGCATTGATAAGGAGGTGGTGCTCTTCTTCTCAGTCATGAATGAAGGCGACTCTTTGTTCACCGAGGATAACTTTAACCAGAGTTTGTCCAACTGCACTGAGACTCCATTATCAGAGCTAGATAATGAACCCAATCTCATGCATGCAATCAACGGTTATATCTACTGCAATGCTCCATCATTGAGCTTTACACTAGGTCAAAGAGTGAGATTTTACACCATGGCTCTTGGTACTGAGGTTGACATGCACACTCCAAACATGGCAGGAAGCAGCTGGGAGGTGTTGGGTCATCGTCAACCAGCCCAACATATGATGCCAGGTGTGATGAGGAATGCTGATGTGTTGATTACTAATCCACCTGGATATGGAGTGATTTCATGTAGAGTGGGGGATCACATCACTGCTGGAATGATGTTGGGGTTCCAAGTAAGTGGTGGGAATGGAAATAGTGTTGCACAGCTTTCAATTGCTCTGAATGAAGAAGAAGAAGAAGAAGAAGAAGAAGAAGAAGAAGGTGTTGGTACTGGTGAAGGGACAGTGAGACAGTACTTTATATCTGCTGATGAAATTAAGCATGATTATGCTCCAGCTGGAATGAACGTATGTACAAATGAAGATTTTGGGGAAGCTGAAGCTGTCTGGGTGACTGGTTCTCCCTCCAATCTGGGTTCTATCTATATCAAAGCAGTCTATCGTGGATATAGTGATGGAAATTTCACCACATTAAGTGAGACGTTCCCTCAGCAAGGTATTCTGGGTCCATTTATTGTAGCTAATGTTGGTGATACTATCAAGATTACATTTCGTAATAGGGTTGATTTCCCTGTCAATCTGGCTTTTGATGGAGGTTTGGTGACTGTACAACCGGCGGCGGTACAAGCTGATAGTGAGGCTGCAAGCACTACTACAGCTCCTCACCCTATTCTTCCTGGTGAGACAGTGGTGTATGAGTATTTTGTCCCACCAACTGCTGGTCCTGGCCCTGGTGACCAACTGGATACTGTTGTTGTGGGATACACATCTAGTATTGATCCCGTATCTCATCCAAATGCAGGATTGGTAGGTATGGCCTTCATTGGAGAGGCAGGAACCTTTCCACCTCCTCCTACTACAATTACTCCTACAAGGCTCTCTTCATTTCTAGGAGTAGATTACTTGGTACCGTTACTAGTCACCATAGTAAATGAAAACAACAGTCCATACCTGGATGCCAATATTGAAGAAGCCAACCCTGCTGTGAATGCAAGTGAAGTACTTGAAGATGAAGAGCTGATGGCGGTGTTTGAGGAGGGAAATCTGCTCCATGCTTTCAATGGATATATATTCTGCAATATGCCACCTTTGAATGTGACTGTTGGTGATGTGGTCAGATTTGCAATCCTTGGTATGGGGTCGGAAGCTGATCTACATAACGTCGTGTTTCCAGGTCAATTGGTATTAGGTCAGCAGAATGATGTCATCCCAGCTGCTGGTCCAATCATGCCTACCAGCACTGAAGTGGTGGATGTACAGATACAATCACCAGGTAGATGGGTGTTTTCTTGTATATTGCATGATCATTTGGATGCTGGAATGCAGGGGCTATTGAGTGCAGAGTGTCCTTTTAATGATGAGGAGTGTGGGGTGTTCCAAAATACTGTGTCCAGTACTACCACTACTGATGAGGTGGTGGTGGCTGAGACGAGTGGAAGGCTTGGGGAAGGTAATTCTTGGAGTAAATCAAGTCTGTTTGTTCTAATGTTTGTCTACTTGTTTATGTTTAGATTCTAAGTGGTGTCTGTAATGCATCTTTCTGAAGTAGACTGTTTTTGAAGGCTGGAGGAAGGGAGAGTTGGACCAGGACGGCGTCGGAGCGTTGGAATCTAGCAGCTCCTCTTTAAAAGCGTTCTCAGACGCTGTAGAGCATATGCAACAATATTTTGTGTAAATATAGCGAACATAAAAAGTTTCTACAACACTCATACTACTATTATTAATGATTATTTAACCCTTTTTCAGTCAATTTCGATCATAAAACAAATTTCAAATGAGCAGGCCAAACGCAGCTCTACAAGCCCAGTTGGAGGCATTTAGGAAGCGCCAAGTCAAAGGATCCGAAACTCTAGCTGCAGCCAACGAAGCAAGAGATGCCAAACGCAAGACATCCCAGTCCTCTGCCGCCCCCAAAAAGCCGACCACTCGCAAACCCAGAGCCGGTGCCACCAAAACAGGCTCCGAGGGTCGCTCTACTTCCGGTGGCGGTGGCACCACCACACACGACTGGAAGAATCAAATAGATACATCAAGGCCGGACCTCCCTCTTGGCCTTAGAATCAAGCAGGTCCTCGACTATTTAAAAGCCCAGGCTTCCCCCCAAGACCCTGCCACCATCAAGGCAGCAATAGAGAGAGACATAGCTTTAGAGACTGATCTGAAACAAGCCTTATCAACCAATTTCAAAGTAGGCATAGACGATGATGGCTTATATTTCTACAGGCCAGACTCCAATGTCCGCAATAAGTCTCAACTATTAGAACTCATTAGACGCTCTGCTGCACCAGTAGCAGTATCAGAGGTAGCAGATGCCTATAGAGGAGTCCATGGAGATATTCAAGCATTGAAGATAGAAAACCTGATCATATCATTATATTCTTACGACCCAACTCTCCAATGTGAGGTTTTATATCCAGTAGATATGAAATTAGCAGCTGTGAAGCCAGTAGATGACGATGTGGCAGCATTGTGGGCTAGGTGTGAACCACCAGCTGATGATGAAGATTTAAATGCTGCACTGATGAATGCAGGGATGAAACCAACACCTAGAGCTGCTCCTAAGAAGAGAACAAATCAAGAGAAGAAACGTAAGCAGAGGAAACAGAGGAAATTGAGGGCAGTGACTAATGTTCATTTGCTTCATTTGTTGGAAGGGGATGCTCCCACTCAGATTGATTGATTGAGAAAGAGAGGAGGAGGGGACTCATTATCTTATTATATCATGTATTGTTAGTTTCTACTCTCAGATTTATGTGTAAATCAACCAACTCAACACTATAGCTCACACATATATTGTATTGCTTGTCAGTCTTGTCTAGTGACGATGAACTATTGTAGTGACTTGCAGATAGTTGGAGTTACAGATTTTCTAATTACGTGGCTTCTCCTTCTTTCCACGGAATAAAGCCAAAAGAGACACACCAGATACTTTTACCACCTTGAAACGAACACCTGGAATATCCCCGACAGCATGTCCGCGTCTACCAAAACCAGCGATGAGAACTTCGTCATTCTCCTCGATGAAGTTTAAGCAACCATCATTAGGGACAAAGGCTGCGATCTTTTTACCATTCTTAATAAGCTGCACACGGGCGCATTTGCGAATAGCAGAGTTAGGCTGCTTGGCCTCGATACCAATCTTTTCGAGGACGATGCCCTTGGCGTGGGAAGCTCCAGCGAATGGCTTCTTCCACTCACTACCCAAATGGCTCTTTTTGAAATCTTTATCTGCCCAGCGTTCTTCACGGCGGTGAAGACGGAGCTTACGCCCAGCGCCCATACCACGAGTCTTACCTACAAGAGAGAAAAGGGGGGAATCGATGTTAGTGATGATGTGATGAAGTCACTTGGAGAAATCATAGGGCGTTGCGCTAGCTTGAAAAAAATCAGCTATGTCCGTCATTTCGAATGTCTGCCACAAGAATTCAAAATGAACTACTTGTTCCTACATCAATGGCCATCACAAGGGTATGTAGAGGATGCACAGCGTTCTCGACTTACCCATGGTGTCTTTGCTACGCTCTAGATCTCAACTAATTTATATATCGATTGAAGAGGACAATTAATGCCTGTTTTGAAGCTCTAAATGTTGGGCAGCCAACACGGCGGCTTTCTTTGATTAGAGAGAGGAGACATCAATGGCATATTTCATCCCGAAAACCTGGATGGTTTGCTTCAGAATTTGATAATCATATCCAGAATGTCCACATGATTAGGAATATCCCCAGGCTATGGCCCATGTTTGTCACTCACCTGCGTAATCATTCTGTCCTCAGTTATAGGCATAGAGACATTGCACCTCTCTTCCACCCTACACGTTGGGGCTCATTACAAAAGTGAGTACACGTACACATTCATCCTATTGGTCTCTGGTTGATAGAGAATTCACATGCATTGAAATAATTAGCTCTCTTCTCAACATGAATTGACCGACTGACGCTCCCCCCCTTTTCAGGCTGCAAAGCAAGCACACCTTTCACAGCAATTTCCATGCTGCATTCACAGCAAGAAGCACATACAGTATGAATGATCAGAAAGAAGCACCTCCAGCCATTAAGAGACCTCGCATAGACCCTCCCCCTCCACCACCAACCAACATCAACAACAACAATGCCCAACAACAACCACCACCCATGCAACAATTATCCAAAAAACAAGCCAAGAGAGCCCAAGACCCTGCCATGGTAGTTAGAAAAGAAATAGCAATGGCAGCCAAAGATAATAATGTCCAGGCTGCATTAAACGTATATGAAAAGGCATTATCTGATGACATTCCTATCAAATCTGATTGTTACTATACCTTGCTGTTTCTATTATCAGGAGGGGATGCATGGGAAGATCTCCTCATTAGTCCCACCAACAACAAGGAAAAGGAGAAGGATACATCATCACCTGTAGGGACCAACTCCATGCCACTAGAAGAGAGATTATCCATGGCAGAGGATATCATGGAGAGTTTGAAGAGTCGATCAGAACCTGGAGGAGAAGGAGGAGGAGGAGGAGGAGGAGCAGAACAGACTGGTGACTCTGTACCACCATCATCATCGTCAGGCCCAGGTCGAATAAAAGAAATGGGACTGACATCAATGGCTCGACTAGCAGCTGCATGTGGAAAAGGAGACAAGGCATTTAATATAGCATTGCAAGTAGAAAAGAATGGCCTCACACCAAGACTTAGATCCTTTGCACCTGCATTAGCAGCATTTGCAGAACAAGGAAATGTAGCCAAGGCACTCGAGGTAGATGCTGCCATAGCTGCTTGCGGTCTTGAACTTTGTGAGCCTGAATATTTGAGATTAATACAAGCTATTACTCTTGGCAAAGGTAGTTATGATCAAGCTAGTAGTGTCTTCATGAGAATGCAGTCTGATCTGACTGTGCTACAGCCATCAACAATAGCCATGGTTCGTCATTATTTTGAATCTGCCCTTCCAGGATGGGAGGTTGTATCCAGTACTGTCAGTGATGAAGGTATATGCTCTGGCTGTGGAAGTAAATTAGAAGCTGTAGACCTGAATGAAGAGGAATACCAGGCTTTCAAAGAAGGCGTAGCTGCCCTAGCTGAGAAGCAAGAAAAGCAGTCCAACCTGTTTAAGAAGTACAAGGAATGGATGGAAAAGAACGGTCCTTATGATATTATTATAGATGGAGCTAATGTAGCCTTCTTTGGTCAAAGTTACTTTGATTTCCAACAAATAGCAGATGCAGTAGAACATATCAAGGCATCACAGCTAGGGAAGAAACCTCTGGTCCTGCTGCATGTCAACAGAGCTCAAGGCAAGGCGGCAGAGAAGCCTAAAGCAGCCAAGTTGTTAGCCAGTCTGAGTGAGGCAAATTGTCTGTTTACCACTCCCCAAGGGTCTAATGATGATTGGTACTGGATATATGCAGCAGTAGCAGCAGGGGGAAATGGTTTGTTAGTGTCTAATGATGAAATGAGGGATCACATCTTTCAATTGTTGGCACCAAAATATTTCCATAAATGGAAGCAACGTCATCAAGTGAGGTATATGTTTACCAATAATGGGAAATTTGTACTGACTATGCCACCTCCGTATACAACATGTGTTCAACGATTGGACTGTGGATCGTGGGTGTTTCCAGTGGCGGATGGAGGGTGGTTTTGTGCTAGAAAACAGATTGGGGGGGGGAGAATGAGCGGAGGGAAGAAAGAAAGAAATGGGGAGGTATAAGCCAGAAAGTTGACGATCACTTACTGTAATAGATTTAGTAGCATTATACGACTTGTCGATATTGATGTCTGTGCATAATTTGTTGTTTGCCTCGCAAGTAGTTTTTGAAGGAATTGATTAATAAATCTACATGATTAAAGCTGTACGCAAAAGTAGGATCTTACACCGGCCTTTATCACCCCTGATTACCCATATAAGAGGATCACGAGCTAAATTACGACGGATGGCGGCATCAAAAGCGATACCTAATCAGTCTGCCACTGACGGGCCCGGGGAAGATCCCCTCGTCCAATATATTGTAATTAGAAAGGACCTCTGGACAGAGCTATCCTGGCCTTTAGGTAGTATTGTAGCACAAGGATGCCACGCATCCACAGCTGCATTATGGCTGAGCAGAGATCAGCCTCAAACACAGCAATATTGTGGCACAGACAACTTGGATCACATGAGGAAGGTGGTCTTGGAGATTAAGAATGAAGCTCAGTTGAGAAATTTGAGTGAGAAACTAACTAGTGCCAATATTCTCCATAAACTATGGATAGAGCAGCCAGAGGACTATGCTACTTGTTTAGCGACTGCACCTGGAGCAAAGAGTACTCTTCAGCCTCATGTGAAGAAGTTGAAATTGTGCAAAGATATATGATTTGGAATATGTAACAACAGAACTAAACAGAGTAAATAAACTTTAGTTCTAAGGTTTGAGTCCTTTGAATACCTTCTCCCCTGTCTCTGCTACAGATTCTCCTAGGCTGAGAGCTTGTTTAAACACCGTTCGTGCACCGGAGTTCTCTATGGCGTTGGTGTCGACCCTGCAGAGGAAGTGACCCAGGTTAGTGAGTGGGCTACCTATTTCTGGCGATTAAGATTAAGTGTGGTATCAACTATCAAGCAGCAACGTACTTGACGACACCTGCGCGTTTTAAAGCGCCTAAAACTACACTAG
>Ga0209986_10002422_pt1 | contig 17079 bp, 20 predicted proteins | sample BlataG_FD_183168 | JGI IMG/M metagenome (GOLD analysis project Ga0209986, IMG submission 183168) | Deep subsurface microbial communities from Black Sea to uncover new lineages of life (NeLLi) - Black_00105 metaG (SPAdes) (version 2) | ecosystem: Environmental > Aquatic > Marine > Oceanic >...
CAACTCCCAAACCAGTGGATGGTTCAACATCGAATTTACTAACAAATCGCACACCGCCTGGGGTTTCTGGGAGGATGTAAGCGGTGGTAATTCAACTACTGGATGTAGAATCTTACAACCTAACGGTGATTTTGCGGTACTTGGAGATGTTACCCCTTACCTGCCATATTTTTATGGTACCTTCCTCTGGGATATACCTTGGTGGTATAAAGCTGGTTCATATACAAAAACCTTTACCGACATGAACCAAGAATTTAGAGTATATGGCGACGGAAAGGCAGAGGTCAGGAAAGACAACTCGGGTTGGTTTTATAACTATCATGGTTGGCCTAGCCAACCTTATTAGTGAATAACGGTGTTGAGAAATTGGAAAAGATATGATAAAATATAGAAGAATGAAAGGATAGGTGTTATGTGGTCTAAAACTAATATAATATCTACGGTAATACTTTCGAGTGTTTTGCTGACAGGTATGTTATTTATCGCGGCAGGTCCGCAAGATTCCGACATAGAAAGGGAGGCTCTTTTACAGGACAGCGCCCGCGTAGAAGCTCTGGGCCAAGCACTGGATCTTGAAGGCTTGGAAAAGGTCGCAACTGAACTCGAAAAAAAGTGGTTTCCTAAAAACAAAGAATACTACGGACATATGGTGCTCCAGGTCTGTAACACCTTTACCTCTCGGGACTTCAACAACCACAGGCAATACGAACTTGCGAGACAATATGCCTTGCTGGCACTCGATAAATCCTACGGGCTTGAGCAAAATAATAGGATTCCTATTGAAGTTGAATTCCGCCTGTTGATGTATGTTCGTCAAAGCGCACTAGCGTCAACTAAGTATCTTCAAAGTTTGGGTCAGAAGGATGACTGGCCAAATCAGAGAAGGGAGGAGGCAAAACTTTACTTTCGCACCTTGGACTGGCTTGAAAGGGCTATCGACCCTAATTGGGACCCGAATGACCCGTCACTGGTTTTCCCGAGACCGCCTGCTGGTGTTGATAGATTTGCGATCGGAATGTCACCTGAAAATATCAAAGACCCTAATCTGCGTGCAGAATACGAAGCCGCACTGGAAGAATACCGCCAGAGGCACAAACGCCACAGCGAACAACGCCGTTTGCGACGACTAAAGAAGGAGGATTTACCTATACTTCAGAAACATCTTCTTCGACTATATTCCGGGCCCTTGTTTGATTCTAAAAAACTGGAAACTGAAGAATTACAGCAAGACCTGGCAAAACACATCAAGGATGAAAAAATTAGAGCAATCATATTAGATGGGGTCAAAAACAGACTGCTCGAGGAATCCAAACCGAAGCCGAAAGCTAAGCCAGGCTTCCGAGAGCGAACAGAAACTCGGCGACGGTCAATCTAACCATTGTCGGGCTTGTGTTGCTGCTAAGGAAAAACGCAAATAGCCGTGGAAAATCTCGTGCTACGTAGCTCTCTTTCGCAGAGTAGTAAGTCTCATATAAACAATCCACAGTCTTGTCCGTTGAGCGCAAATAGAGCGAATCAAAACCAAAAAACTCGTCCCGGCACGCCGGGATTCGGTTTAAAGTCTCGAAATTTCTCCAGAAGGGCTGGTAATTGGCTGATTTGGCGTATTGTATGTTGTGCTGCAGCGGCGGGTTCCTGCGAGGATTCTGAATGCAAGCCGGCAGGGCGGATTATGTGGATGGTCAAAAAGCCCAGTTTGTTCGGTGCGATAAAATCCTTTTTCTCATTGTCAGCAGCGTAAGCTATATTCTCCGGCTTTGCATTTAAGGTCTGCATTAGTTTTTCAAAGCCGGCCGGCGAGGGCTTCCAGAATTCCCTGCCGAGCTGTTCGGTATAAATTACGCACTTAAAATATTTTTCGATTCCCAATGCCTGCACTTTTAATTGCTGGGCCGGCAAAAAGCCATCCGTGAGCAGAGCTAAGGTATATTTACCGCTTAGCTGGGAGAGGGCGTCCCGGCTGTCCTGCGGCAGTGTTATTTTCGGTGTGTGGTTGCGATAAGCGTATATTAGCTGCTGGATAAGCTCATCGTCATAGCGTATGCCAAGCTCGGCGAGAGCTGTATTGAACGTTTTTGTGCGATTGCCGGCTGTGAATTGTCTCCAGAAGGCGCCAAAAATACGCTTGGCGGGTGGCGTCTCGAGCAAGCCGGCGAGAAACTCGGCAGCGGCCTCGAAGCCGCTCCTGCAGTACTCGACTTCATCATAAAGTGTATCGTCTAAATCAAAAACAACGGTCGTTATCATAATCATTTACTATTTACTATTGACTATTTACTATTTTCGATATTCAATTGTCAATAGTCAACAATATTCAATGAAAGGTGAAGCTATGAAATTTTTGCAGATAATGCGTCCGCTGCACTGGACCAAGAATATGTTTGTATTCGCAGCCCTTATATTTGGAAGGAAACTTTTTGGTTCGGTTGATGAAGTGCTTCTGGCAGTTGGCAGTGCCGTTGGTGGTTTTTTCTGCTTTTCTCTGGCGGCATCAGCCATCTATATCTTTAACGACATAATTGACCGTGAGACAGACAATCTCCATCCGGAAAAATACAAGAGACCAATCGCAGCAGGCAGCGTAACCGTTGATTCTGCCACTGTAATGTCTGTTCTATGTGCAGTAGTAGCGATTGTTTGCAGTTATTTGCTCATTCGTGAGCTTGCAATTATCATCCTGACATATATCGGGCTGATGATTCTTTATTCGCTTCTGCTGAAAAAAATAATGATTCTGGATTGCGTAGTAATATCAATCGGCTTTTGCCTTCGGGCAGTTGCCGGAGCTGTTGTCGTGGGAGTATTTATCTCGCCCTGGCTGATTATCTGCACCTTTGCCTTGTGCCTGTTTTTGGGTTTTAGCAAACGCCGAAGTGAAATATCGCAGCTTCGTGAAGATAGCGAGTCATTTCGCAAGACACTTGGCGACTATACACCCGAGCTGCTGGCGCATATGGTGGATGTAACCAGCGGTCTGGCAGTGGTATGTTTTCTGCTTTATGCTATGGATGACAGGACAAGGGGGCTTTTCGGCACTAATAATCTGGTCTATACTACACCGCTGGTTTTGTACTGCATTTTCCGTTTCAGTGCGCTGATACAAAAGGGCAGGTATTCCGGTCCTGTGCAGCTTATTCTCCACGATTGGCCGTTTCAGATTGGCTTTGTGCTCTGGGTTTTAATGTGTATCGGAATTATTTACGCTAATAAGTTCGGTAACATTTTTGGCAACATCTGGGCCTATTAAAATAGTTAAATAGTTGTTGCTGAATAGTAAATAGATTGCTTCGCTACGCTCGCAATGACAAACCCTGGGTGAAACCCACGGCTAAATACTAAATGGCTGAGCAAAGATTACAGAAGGTGTTGGCTGCGGCGGGTGTCGATTCGCGCAGAAAATGCGAGGAGTTGATACTCGATGGGGCGGTACGTGTCAATCGGAAGGTAGTGGATAGGTTGCCGGCCTTTGTTGACCCCGAAAAAGACGTCATAACTGTAAACGGCAAAAAGATTCACGCAGCACAAAAAGTATATTTTCTTTTGAATAAGCCCAAAGGGGTGATTTGCAGTAATCGCGACCCACAGGGCAGGAAAAAAGCGATAGACATCGTTACATCCGGCGAACGTATTTTTTGTGCCGGCAGACTCGATGCCGATACCACAGGAATAATTATCCTTACCAACGACAGCGAGCTGGCAAACAGATTAACACATCCAAGATATGGATTGGCTAAAACCTATGTTGTCAGGGTCAAGGGGCAAATTCACGGCGAGGCGGTCGAAAAGTTAAAGAAAGGCGTCTGGCTGGCTGAAGGTAAGACAGGCAGGGCATCAGTAAAAATATTAAAACGCAGCCATAAAGAATCGTTAATTGAAATTACTATTCGGCAGGGTCTTAACCGGCAGGTTCGCAGAATGTTAGCGAGGGTGGGTCTGCCCGTAAAATCACTCAAGCGAACGCGGATAGGCAAACTCAATACCCGAGGCCTCGGTGTCGGCAAGTTCAGAACGCTAACCAAGGCTGAAGTGGCATACCTGAAGAAAGTGTAAAACTTAAAACTAAAAATGCAAAGCTATAACGCAAAACCTAAAATTAAGTAAGTTTTCAATTTTGAGCTGTGATTTTTAGTTTTTAGCTTTAAGCTTTTAATTTTTTCAATCAATACCAGCTTGCCTGCCAGAGCCAGGTGTTGGCGAAATCCGCGAAATCTTTGAAGTTGACCGTGCCGTCGAGGTTGAAATCGGCTGCGTTGGCGTAAGTGCCCGGCTCCCAGATGATATTGCAGTTGTTGTTTGTCAGGCCTCCTCGACAGATAATTCTACCGCCAATCATACGAATAGTGCCGTTGTTACAGGTTGTATGGCCGATGATTAGTGTCGTCCCATCGCTTATCTCCAATGTAGCATCAGTTCCGATTTCCATATTACCAACAACATTAGTCGAGCCAATAAGCGTGATTATGCCATTGGGGTCAATGAGAATATCGCCTGTAATTCCGCCGAAGCCTATAAAATTAGCATCGGCTGCCTGGGTAATTGATGTCGCTGCCAGAGTGCCTCCCAGCAAGCTTATAGTTGCATTTGGCTCGTTAGACAGATTGCAATCAAAGGCGACGCCGCCAGCGTTGACTTGTATTGTGCCGTTATTATTCACATCCACCGTCGGCTTGATATGCAGCGAGGACAGGGGATAATTGCCCAAGAGGCCTGTATTTGTTAGAGGGCCATTGCACGCAATTGCAAGTGAGCCGCCATAAGCATAAATGCCACCTTTGTTTCGCAAAAGTTGTTCCACGTAAAGAATGCCAAAACCTCTAATTACCCCTGTGCTGTTGTTGTCGAGGATTTCATCTGCGCCGCATTCGCCATCAAATAACTGAATCAACCCTGCATTTCGGATATTTCTATCAACCAATAAGTCACTGGCGTGAGGGATAATTAAAGTGCCCTGATTTTGTAAATCGCCTTCAACATCATTTTCATTTTCGACATATATTGTCGCACTTGCCTGGTTGTACAGATTTCCTTCGATATCCATGTCCTCCAACTCGAGCATTGCTCCGGCAGTATTGGTTACATCGCCATTAATCCCAAGCCTTTCAATCACCAGGTAGCCGTGGTTTGTCAGGCCGTTTGCATCTACCAGAGTAAGTTTAATCCAGCCACTCGTGTAGTTTTGCAACTCAACTTCGCCATAACAGTCTAATTGGTCAATAGTATGCCATTGTGTCAGGCCAACACGTACATAACCACCACCGGCATCTATGGTGACGGCAAAGGTATTAGTCGGGTTATTGTCCGGCACGATAGCGGGCTCCCAGTTGTTTGACCGTTCCCACGAGGTGTCCTCCTCTGAACCGCCGACCCAATTTGAATAGATGACAGCCGCCTGAACCTCACAGGCCGCGAAAAATAGTATTACGGCCGTTAAGATTAATACTTTTTTAGACATAATTCACCTTCCTTTCTTTTGTAAAATAGGTTTTCAACCCTAAAATTTATCCGGGCCAAAACATAAAAACAGGTTAAAACCTGCGGTAAAACCGTCCATCTTCCGAAGTAGAACTTCTACGGAGGACGGGCAGGCTAAATATGAAAGAATAGATTGGGACTTTCACCGCTCTCCTGTTCTCTTCCTTGATAGTGTATCAGCATTTAGCTATAATGTCAAGGAAATTGTGTGCCTGAGGGATTTTTTGCGGTTTTTTGGGTTTGTGCTTGCAATTCTCCAAGAAAATCATAGTATTTAGTTCGTAGTTATGAGTTCGTAGTTCATAGACAAAAAATTACGAACCACGAGCCACGAAGGACGAACCACAAAATTAGGAGCGTATTGGATGTCGAGAGTTTGTTATTTTACCGGTAAGCGGACGGTGGCCGGCAGAACTATTGCCCGGCGGGGTAAGGCCAAACATCTTGGCGGTGTCGGCAGGAAAGTTACCGGCGTTACCAAGAGAAAGTTTAAGCCGAACATACAAAAGGTCCGGGCCGTTGTTGACGGCAGGGTTTGCAGGATTAAGGTCTCAGCCAAAGCTATTCGTATGGGGCTGGTTCAAAAGCCGACCAGGCGAGATTACAAACCCGCATCTAATTGATTATTGACTATTGATTATTGTTCCCGCTTCCGCGGGAATGACATTTTACAGCGAGGCGGGCTCTGCCTCGCTTTTTATTTAAGCAGGATTTTATACGAGGACAAACAAGCATTGAAGGGATTGTAAGTAATGTCGGCAAGAAGCCCAAAGACAATCTTTCTTGTGGGGGTGGTGCTCGTGGCAACGGCTTTTGTCGCTATTTGGGGTCTTCGAAACAAGTCTGTGAGACCAATTTCAGCTACAGGAGGGAAAGATTTTGAGAGTGGCAATGTATTAGAAGTTCCTTTGTACAAGCAGTGGGACCCGGGCTGGGCAGACGATGAAATTGGCGGGTCTGGTGAGAAGCTGCGAAATGTAGGCTGTACGGTATCGTGTGTGGCGATGTTGTTTTCATATTACGGAATAACGGTTACGCCGAAAGAAATGAATGATTATCTCAAGATAAATAGAGGTTATACTATGCGTGGGCTGGCTCAAATGGCAAAAATGCGCAGAGTACACTCAGGGCCGGGTCGTGCTTGAGTATGTAGGAAACCCGGACCACAAACGCATAGATGAAAACCTCGCAGACAAGAACCCGGTTATTGCGAAAGTTCTCATAAAAAACCGGATTCCACATTGGGTATTGGTGGTGGGCAAAGAAGGAAATGAATATGTAATAAATGACCCTTTGGGTAGTGAAGAAAAACCAATACCGTTGCTTAGGTACGGGACGAAGGTATATGCTTTGCGAATATACAGAAGAGTCGGCTAACAATTGGTAAAAGGGAGATCAGAGATTTTACTCATAGCGATTGTAAATGTATGGGTGAAGAGAGATGGCGAGAAAAATTGACGAACCGCAGGTAAGGAAGGTTGCCAGGTTATCTCGTCTGGAGTTGACCGAAGCGGAAATCGGGGAATTTACAGGCCAGTTAAGCGCAATCCTTGACTATGTGGAAAAAATGAACGAGCTGGATACCGACAATGTCGAGCCGCTGGCACACTGCTTGCCGATTAGCAATGTTTTCCGTGCTGATTCTGTCAAGGAGTCACTGGGAACCGAGAAAGCACTGGCAAATGCGCCGCAGCGAGATGGAGAATTCTTCAAGGTGCCGAAAATCCTTGATGGAAGTTCTGGTGCATAAAAGATAGTGAATAGCATTTAGTATGTCGAACGAGTTGTTAAATAAGGATTGTAAGGAGCTGCGAGACGAAATTGCAGCAGGGCGGATTAAAAGCGTCGCAGCTACCGAAGCTGTTTTCGAGACAATAGAAAAATATGAGCCGGTGATTGGCGCTTTTATAAGCACATATCGCGACAGGGCGTTGGAAAAGGCAGCGGAAGTTGATAAGCGGATAGCCGGCGGAGAGGCGGTAGGGGGGTTGGCGGGTGTGCCGATTGCGGTAAAAGACAATATGTGTACGACTTTCGGGGCCACTACCTGTGCTTCAAAGATATTGGAGAATTTCCACGCACCTTACAATGCTACGGCAGTTGAAAAACTGCTCTCGGCTGATGCGGTAATAGTTGGCAAGACGAATATGGACGAGTTTGCAATGGGTTCGAGTACGGAAAACTCTGGGCTAAAGCAGACGGTCAATCCGTGGGACACCGAGAGGGTGCCGGGCGGTAGTAGCGGGGGTTCTGCCGCCGCTGTAGCTGCGCGATTGTGTTTTGCAGCGCTTGGGTCGGACACGGGCGGCTCAATTCGCCAGCCCGCCAGTTTTTGCGGAGTAGTGGGGCTAAAGCCAACATACGGGAGGGTCTCGCGTTTTGGGCTTGTCGCCTACGGTTCGAGCCTGGACCAGATCGGGCCAATAACCCGTACTGTATCTGATTCGGCGTTGATGATGAATGTTATAGCCGGCCACGACCCCGCCGACAGCACCAGCGTTGACGAAGCGGCTGCCCCTGTGCGTGATTATCTCAAAAAGCTTGATGAGCCGATAGATAAACTCAAAATAGCAATTGTGCCGGAGTTCGTCGCCGGTGCAGATGAGCAGGTGCAAAAGGCCCTGACTGAATCGATGGAGGTATATAAAAAGCTCGGGGCCGAAATCATAGAAATAGATATGCCTCATCTGGATTATGCCATTGCTGCCTATTACATAATAGCTACCGCCGAGGCATCAAGTAATCTGGCGCGGTATGACGGCGTACATTACGGCCACCGCAGTGAAAAGGCCGGAGATTACATCGAGGTCTATTCCAAATCCCGGGCTGAGGCATTCGGAAAAGAAGTTAAAAGGCGAATAATGCTCGGAACTTACGCTCTGTCGAGCGGTTATTACGATGCCTATTATTTGAAGGCGCTTAAGGTCAGGAATTTGATACGCGGCGATTTCACCAGCGCCTTTGAAAAATGCGATTGCATTATGATGCCGGTTTCGCCCACGCCCGCTTTCAAGATTGGGGAAAAGATTGATGACCCGCTGAAGATGTATCTTTCTGATATTTATACGATAGCGGTTAATTTAGCAGGCGTGCCGGGCATTAGCATCCCTTGCGGGTTCGACGAGAATGGTCTGCCGATTGGTCTGCAGATACTTTCACCGGCCTTTAGCGAAGACAAACTGCTGCGAATAGCACGAATGTTCGAAAAGCAAACCGACTGGCACACAAGAAAAGCGACTGTTATTAATTGAGAGCGGAAATGGGTAGTGATGTGCGGTATAAGGTCGTAGTAGGATTGGAGATTCACGTGCAGCTTTGTACGAAGAGCAAGATGTTTTGCAATTGTGCGGTGGAGTTTGGCCGGAGGCCCAACAGCAGGGTTTGTCCGGTCTGCCTTGGTATGCCGGGCGTTTTGCCGGTGATGAACAAGCAGGCGTTAGAGTATGCGGTTCTGGTAGCTCTGGCCCTTAATTGTGAGATAGCGAAGTTCACCAAGTGGGATAGAAAGAGCTATTACTATCCAGATTTGCCGAAGAATTACCAGATAAGCCAGTACGATTTGCCGCTCAGTACTAACGGCTTTGTTGAAATACCGCTCGAGCAGGGGCGGACGAAAAGAATCAGAATAATCAGGGCGCACCTGGAGGAAGATGCCGGTAAGAATCTGCACACGGCAGGCAATTTTTCACAGGTCGATTTGAACAGGACGGGCACGCCACTACTGGAGATTGTTACTGAGCCGGATATGAACAGCGCCGTCGAAGTGCGGGCATTGGCGGTGGAATTGCAGCGAATGGTGAGATTCCTGGGCGTCTCCGAAGCCGATATGCAGAAAGGGCATATGCGTTTTGAGCCGAACATCAATCTGGTTATCGCCAGAGACGGCGCCGAATATAAAACGCCGATAGCCGAAATCAAAAACCTGAACAGCTTCCGCGCACTGGAAAGAAGCGTGGACTATGAGGTGCAAAGACAGTTGGATGAGTTTTTAGAAACCGGCAAAACGATGGAAACGGGCAATAAATCGACTCGTGGATGGGACGATGACAGAGAGGCAACGGTGTTGCAGAGGGAAAAGGAAGAAGCCCCCGATTACAGATATTTTCCCGAGCCTGACCTTGTGCCGGTCGAATTGACAGAAGTGTGGGTGGAGGATATTCGGGCGCGTTTGTGCGAGCTGCCGATTAAAAGGCAAATGCGTTATGTTGACGAGTACAAATTAAGCGATTATGACGCAGGGGTTCTAACGGCCGAACGCTCGACAGCCGAGTTTTTTGATGAGGCGGTCAAAGCCGGTGGGGAGCCGAAGCGAGTTTGTAACCTGCTGACGCAGGTCGGATTGAAGTTAGCGAACGAGGCAGGATGCAGTCTTGCCGAAGTGGGGCTGGTAGCTGAAAACGTGGCTGAGCTGGCGAAAATGATTGATGCCGGTACGGTCAGCGCCACTGCAGGAAATACGATAATGCAGGAAATGGCAAAAACCGGCAAAAAGCCGGAAATTATAGCAGAAAAGCTCAACCTGATTCAGAAGAGCGATGTGGGCGAGTTGGAGACAATAGTTGACGAGGTGCTTACGGAAAATCCGAAAGCGGTCGATGATGTGAAAAGTGGCGGCAAAAAGAGCAAAAAAGCGAGGGGATTTTTGTTAGGCCGGGTCATGCAGAGAACCAAAGGCACGGCAAATCCGAAAGTCGTTTCTGAAATTATTGGCAAAAAACTTAATTGATACCGAATTAAGTGGTCGGTGTTTAGAATATGGCTCTTGCAAAAAACCTTTGTGGATCGTGCGGTTAAACAGTATAATTGTGGCAAGGAACAGGTGTTTAGATTCATAAAAGGGCTAAAAAGTGTATAATTTAGCTGAAAAAGAAGGTATGTTGGACAGGCACTCGAAGCGGGTTCTTCTCGCTTGTCGTGATGCGGTATGTGAAAAGTATCCCGGCGCTGGAATAGTGCTTTATGGTTCACAAGCAAGGGGCCAGTGCAATCCTGAGTCGGATGTAGATTTACTTGTTTTGTTAAATGAGGATGTTACCCCAACAAAGAAGCGAATTATCCACGATATGCTTTATGAGATCGGTCTGGCTGAAGATATGGTGATAAGCACCATTGTACGAAGTTATGGTGCGTGGAATTTGCCGGTTTCGCAGGCTATGCCTCTATATAGAACCATTCAGCAGGAGGGAGTACAACTGGCATGACCGAGGGGCAGGAGGATTTAATCCGTTACAAACTCAGGCCGGGCTAAAGAAACTCTGGAAGAGGCAGAGATAATGCTTCAAACCGGCTATCCTCATGGTGCTACCAACCGGATTTATTACGCCTGTTTTTATGTGGTTACGGCACTTCTTCTGAAACGAGGATTATCCAGCAGCAAACACAGCGGTGTAGTGGGACTGTTTAATCGCCACTTTGTAAAGCCGGGCTTGGTCGGCGTTGATATGGGTAAATTCTATTCCCGAATGTTCGACAACCGTCTCGAAAGTGATTATGCAGACTGGGTAGAGGTGGAAAAGCGGGATATAAAAGAAGAGTTAGTTCTTGCAAAAGAATTTATCGCTGCGATTACAGATTTGGTCGATAAGCAGTAAAGGCCGGGCAAATCCGAAAGTCGTTTCTGAAATTCTCGATAAGAAACTTGCATGAGACCTTGTGATAGATAAAAGGAGATAAAAATGTCTAACGGGATGAAGATAGAGAAAAGCAGCAGTATTAGCAAACGTCCGGTTGAGGTTGAGGGGGCGAAAGATGTGGAAATAAGATGGCTGATTTCCAAAGATGACGGGGCGGAAAATTTTGCAATGCGGATGTTCGAATTGCAGCCCGGCGGTTACACGCCGCTGCACGAACACCGGCACGAACACGAGGTGTTTGTGCTCGAAGGAGAAGGCATCTTTGTATATGAGGGAAAGGAACACCAATTTAACAGGGATTATGTGATATTTGTACCGCCGAACAAACAACACCAGTTCAGGAATAGGGGCAATTCCATTTTGCGATTGCTTTGCCTTATTCCAGCAGCGGCCGTATGAGGTCGTGGCCGGTAAGGGTTCTCACCAAAAAACTGGCTTGACTTTTAGAGTATAATTCCTTCTAATTTTCCCCACCGAGAACTAACTGAGAAGGCAAAATGGCAGAGAATATCGATGTGCGAATAGGGGAGGTCAAAGTGAGCCGCGGGAAGGTAATATTACAATCGAAGGCGATAGGTTCCTGCCTTGCGATTGTTGCCTATGATGCCGTAAAAAATGTTGGAGCGTTGGCGCACATTATGCTGCCCGGCAGGTCCCCTGGCAAGAAAACAATCGAAAAAACGAAGTATGCCGCTGATGCCATCGATGCCATAGTTAGCAAAATGGCCAGTATGGGTTCAAAAAAGGGCGACATCGAAGTAGCTCTGGTCGGCGGCGGAAACGTACTCAATAGAGAAGATGACACCATTTGTCAGGCGAACATTGAATCAGCCACTCAGAGTTTGAAAGAAAAGAACATTCCTGTAAGAGCCCAGGCCGTTGGAGGAACAGTCAGAAGAAGCGTATCTCTCGATGTCGAGCGTGGAATTGTATCCTATACCGAGGGTAACGGCAGCGAAACGAAACTGTGGAGGGTAGAGAAAACCACGGAATAGGACAGGTTTTGTTGTTATCATTTATTTAAGAGAAAGAAAAATGGCCAAACGAAAGAATCATTCATCGGGCAAACGTGAGTTAAGCGACACCGAACAGCAGCTCAAAGCAGCTAACCAACAGTTAAGAGCGAGTGAGCAGCAGCTTAGAGCGGCCAACGAGCAGTTACGAGCAAGCGAGCAGCAGCTCAAAGCTGCCAACGAGCAGTTACGAGCAAGTGAGCAACAACTAAAAGCGGCTAACCAGCAGTTACAGGCAAGCGAGCAGCAGATCAGAGCCGCCAACCAGCAATTGCGTGCCAGTGAGCGGCAGCTTCTTGACGACCAGGCACAGCTTAAGCAATTAGCTTCACAGTTGACGTTAGCCGAAGAGAGTGAAAGGCACCGCATCGCTACCGAGCTACACGCCACACTTGGCCAGTCCCTGGTCGTTTCCAAGCTCCAATTGGATGAGCTCCGCGCATCTGCACCTTCGGCGGATATTGCCAAGACGCTGGGTGAAGTGTGTGAGATGCTCGACGAGACCATTCAAGGAACACGGTCATTGACATTTGACCTTAGCTCTCCTATACTCTATGAATTAGGTTTTGAGAATGCAGTGGCCGAGTGGCTTACCGAGCGAATCCGGCAAAAGTACGATATCGCCACCGAGTTCGAGGACGATGGGCAGCCCAAGCCCTTAGATGAAGATGTTTGCGTTTTTCTGTTCCGCGATGTGCGAGAGCTGCTGATGAACGTCGTTAAGCATGCGCAGGCAAACAAGGTAAAAGTTTCGGTCCGCAGAGTCAGCAAGCAGATACAGGTCAGCGTTGAAGATGACGGATGGGGATTCGACCCTGAGAAAGTAGCGGCGACGGCGGTCAGAAGAGGCGGATTTGGGCTATTCAGTATTCGGGAGCGACTGGAACAGTTAGGCGGAGAACTTGAGATTGAATCTGCACCTGGCCACGGAACCAAGGTTACAATTATGGCGCCGCTTAAAGAAGAAAAGGTTGACGAGGGAAAAAAGAGATGAGCGTAAGAATCTTATTAGCTGATGACCATGCGATTGTTCGCCAGGGTTTGCGTTCCCTGCTTGAGAAAGAACCTGACATGGAAGTAGTCGGCGAAGCCGAAGATGGCCGAGTGGCCCTCAATCTCGTGCGGGAACTGGTCCCTGACATAGTCATTATGGATATAACTATGCCAAATCTGAACGGCGTCGATGCTACACACGAGATTGTCAGCGAGCTTCCTAAAGTCAAGGTAATTGCGCTGTCAATCCATTCGCACAAGCGGTTTGTTGCGGATATGCTCAAGACCGGGGCGTCCGGCTACATATTGAAGGAATGTCTTTTCGATGAGTTTGTTCAGGCGATACGAACCGTAGCTGGAGGCGGGACTTACCTTAGCCCAAGAATAACCGGCGTGGTGGTTGAGGACTACGTGGAGCGACTGTCAACAGTGGCGGAGTCGCAATTAGATAAGCTAACGGTCAGGGAGCACGAGGTGCTTCAACTGTTAGCCGAAGGCAAAAGTACGAAACAGATTGCTTTAGAAATGCACGTAAGTACCAAGGCCGTAGAGGCAAACCGACGTAAGATTATGGAAAAGCTGCATGCCCACAGCATAGCCGAGCTTACCAAAATTGCCATCCTCGAAGGCCTGACCTCTGTAGAATAATGGGCGCTCCAAGGGGGATACGAATCCGCAAGCGTTGCGAAACGGCCTTATCAGTATTGATACGCAACCTCGCTGTCGTTATGTCAAGGCAAGTAACTAACATATTTCTGTTTTTTGTCCAGAACTCAAGGAAAGCGTGTCGATGTGCCGATATATATTAAAGTGTTATCTTTTTGCTAATCAAAAATGGGGGCGTGGTAGTCCTATAATAGGATTTTAGTCGTCCAGTAATAGGATTTTGTCAGTCCGATAATGGGGGTTTGGCAGTCCGATAAATAGGATTTACGAAGTTTGGATTCGGGAATATCCTATTTGCTTTTTGCTCCGGTTCGACCGATAAAAACCTTAATAAGACCTGTTGCAGGACCCAGTCGGGCTAACCTTCCTTGGGGGGGTAGCCCGGCCGGGCTATTTCAACCAACTTTTATGCGTAAAAGGCATCTTTGGGGCGGTAGGCAAGGCTCCGGCTCTACTGCCGGATATTGGAAGGATACTAAGTGCCTACCCGAATAACTTTTGTGAATTCCTGTCATTGCGAGGCCTGAAAGGCCGTGGCAATCTTAAACGCTCGAAAATCGAGATTGCTTCGTTCCGTCCAGGGGCCGGACTTTCAGCGCTTCGCTCCTCGCAATGACAAAACCGAAGGGTTATTCGGATAGGCTCTAAATGGTGGTAAATGGGGGGAGGAGGGTTTTGGAAATGCTGCCTGCTGGTTGCCGGGAGCGCCACTTTGGGATTGCTGAGAGTTAACAGGACCGGCAATCAGGTTCGCTGAGGTTTATTTTGGGAGGTTGGTAAAGTGAGCTGCTAACAATTTTAGCTGCTGCCTGGGGATTGTTCTTCGCAGTGCAGATACCAGCGTAAATCAGTTTTACAAGGAGGTGATTAATAATGGCAAGTCTGGCACAGAAAGCACTTGCTAATATTTCAGAAAGAGGAGTGGTCCATTATACGGTATTGGCTGATGTGATGAGAATCGGCCATTACTATGCCCGGCTTATATGCAGCTTGTTAGGTAGAGATGATTACATTGTTATGGATGCCGCTGGAAGGTGCAAAATTACACCAAAAGGGAAGAGTTTTCTAAAGGAAGAGGTAATATCAGCGTTAACCTAAACCAAACGTTTTGATTGCAACAATCCGGGCTTGTTATGAACTGTCCGTTCGGCAGGGGGGTAGGGCCATCCCTGTATTTCTGCGCTACCGGTCTCGGTGTGTTTTCGGCTTACCTTTCAATAGACAGGTTTTTTCTTGTTTTGCTCCTGTTTTATCCTGTAATTCCTGTCTAAAATGCGAAAATTACGTTGACACTTTCTCATGATTCGGTTATTCTACTTGATGCTCGATACTCGAATTTGATATCAGTAAAGCAAGTTGAATTGTAAAGGAGCTAAACGATGGAGAATAAACAAGTTACGCGTCGGGAATTTATGCGCGATAGCGCCGCTGTGGCTGCAGCGGGTCTGGCCGTGGGCCTCGGCGCCGTAGGAGCTGGAAACAGCTCTGCTGAGGCGGCCAGCAGGAAACCCCTCAGTTACAACCCAAATATGGAGTATCGGCGGCTGGGAAAGACCGGGCTTGAGGTCTCGGTCGTCTGCCTGGGTGGGCACTGGAAGCGCGTTGACAAAGTGCTCGACGCCACGGGCAAAACTTTCGCCCAGAACCGCAGCGAAGTCGTGAGCCGCTGTATCGACGTCGGTATCAATTATCTCGACGCCTGCTGGGGCAACGAGGTGATTGCCTACAGCAAGGCCCTTGCGGGGCGTCGGGACAAGATGTATCTGGCCCTATCCAATGGCGCCAGGGAGGTGCGATCCAAGAACTATCGCACCGCCAAGAAGCTGCTGGGAAGCCTTGACGAACTTCTAAAGGCGTCGAATCAGGAATACACTGATTTGTGGCGCATCACCTGTCACGAGCCCGGCGGCAGACACTCGTTCAACACATCCTGCGAGCTTGTCGAGGCGCTCGAGAAAGCCAAAAAGCAGGGCAAAGCCCGATTCATCGGCATCTCTTCGCACGACCGTCCGTGGCTGAAGATGATGATAGAATACTTTCCACAGCTTGAAGTCATCCTGTTTCCTTATACCGCCAAGAGCAAGGTGGCGCCGAAAGACAGTCTCTTCGATGCGGTAAAGAAGTGTGACGTAGGCGTCTTCGGCATTAAGCCCTTTGCGAGCAACTCGTTGTTCAAGGGCAGCAGCGCTCCAGACGACCCTGATGCTAAAGAGGATGACCAGCGTGCGCGACTTGCCATCCGGTATATTCTGTGCAACCCGGCCATCACGGCACCGATACCGGGGCTTGCCAGTACCCACCAGGTGGACAATGTGGCCAGAGCTGTGAAGGAGCGCCGCGAGCTTGATATGAACGAGAGAGCTGAGCTGGAACGGTCCGCCGATGAAATGTGGGCCAGGCTGCCGGCAGGTTATCAGTGGCTGAAGGACTGGGAGTACGTGTAGAAACCGGCGCCCGATGACGAACTATTCGGGCGGAGGCGAAGGCAGCAATGCTGGCCAACGTGACTCAATGCAAAAGAGGGCTGTGTGAGATATTTGAGATTTTGCGTGTGGATGATTCTGGCGGCGGTACTGGCCGTTGCGGTGGTGGACTGTAAGCAAAAAGTCGGGCAAGAGCCTTCGCTGGTGCTTAAGGAGCCTCCGCTGTTGCTTGAGGAGCCTCCGCTGCTGTTGGAAAACGGCGATAACCGCGACGAGCTGCCACCGCCGACCGGGCCCGTAGCCGATAACAGCCGCTGCCACGTGTGCCATATAAACTACGAGGATGAGGAGTTGGCCATCGTGCATGCTCGGGCCAATATGAACTGTGAGCAGTGCCACGGCGCCTGCGACGCCCACTGCAGCGACGAAGATAACATCACGCCGCCCGACATTATGTATCCGATGGCGAAGATTAATTCGTTCTGTATGGGCTGTCACCCCGGGGACAAAATCAGCTCGCTGCACAAATCTTTCCTCGCCGGCACCATGGAGGAAAAATACTGTACCGACTGCCACGGGGAGCACCGTCTGGTCTATCGCACGCGAAAATGGGACAAAACAACCGGCGAATTGATTCAGGATGACAAGGTGCGTATGACGACCGACGATATGCCTGAATAGAAGTAGATTCGTCTATTTCACCGCGGCTTCCTCCGATGAATCATCGTTATAGTGTCAGGCGGTTTGGCGCTTCTCGATACTCGATACTCGATACTCTCTTTCTGCGAGCATCGAGTATTCGGTTACGGCTTTTAGCTTTTGGCTTTTAAGACCTTGCTTTCGGTTCCTGCGATTAGCCGTTTTACATTTTCGCGGTGC
>Ga0209986_10002423_pt1 | contig 17075 bp, 15 predicted proteins | sample BlataG_FD_183168 | JGI IMG/M metagenome (GOLD analysis project Ga0209986, IMG submission 183168) | Deep subsurface microbial communities from Black Sea to uncover new lineages of life (NeLLi) - Black_00105 metaG (SPAdes) (version 2) | ecosystem: Environmental > Aquatic > Marine > Oceanic >...
GGGCCTTCAGTTGACCGACGACCTGGCCGCCAAGATCAAGACGACCATCCGGCAGAACTGCACGCCCAGGCACGTCCCGGCCAAGATCCTCCAGGTGGATGACATCCCGTATACCATCAGCGGTAAGAAGGTAGAACTGGCGGTGCGCAAGGTGATCCACGGCCAGGAGGTCAAGAACAAAGATGCCCTGGCGAATCCCGAATCCCTTGACCTTTACGTCAATTTGGCGGAGTTGCGCACCTAGGACCCCTTCGTCCCGAGAGGTGGTTGACTGACCATACACATGCCGCACTGCCTTCGCTCGATTGGAACAGGCACTGGTTGAACCCGGTCCTTGAGCGCCTCACTTCCTCCCCCTCTCAGACCAGACTGCTCGAGAGGGCGCCCTCCAGCGATCAATCCCCGCCTCCACCTACCTTTTGCAGAGATCCCTCCACACACGTATAATTGAATGGTAGAAAAGGAGATACACCCCATGGCCGAAAGCAGTATTCAGCAGTTCCTGTTCGTCGCCGTCTTTTTCGCCGTCTGGTTCATCGTGATGCGGTTTGTCCTGCCGCGGCTTGGCGTCTCTACCTGAATGGCCAAGAGTTGCCGCGTGGAGGGTCCACGCAGGAGAGAAGACCAAGTTAGGGACAAATCCCTACCAGAGTAGCATATCTACAAAGGAGGTACAGACATGCAAGTTGACATTCAGTATCGTCCATCCTATTCCTTGGCCGTTGTTAGACTGGACGCCAACGAGTCCATCCAGGTCGAGGCAGGTTCCATGGTCAGCATGTCCCCGGGCTTGGCCATTCAGACCCAAGCCAAGGGCGGGCTCATGGGGGCCCTCAAGCGGTCCGTCTTGGGCGGCGAGAGTTTCTTCATGAATGACTACCGCGCCCCTGCCCAGGGCGGTGAGATCACCCTCGCCCCCGCTCTCCCCGGGGACTTGGCAGTGCTGGATTTGACGGGCGAAACGCTGATGGTCCAGTCTGGCTCGTACGTAGCCTCCTCGCAAGGGGTCAACATCGACACCAAGTGGGGTGGAGCAAAGACCTTTTTCGCCAGCGAGGGTCTGATCATGCTCAAGTGCAGTGGCACAGGGACCCTAATTCTCTCCAGCTACGGAGCCGTCCATGAGATGGAGCTGGCCGCGGGTGAAACTCAGACTGTGGATACCGGACACCTGGTCGCCTTTGCAGAGGGGATGGGCTTCTCCGTCAGAAGGATAGGCGGCGTGAAGTCCACCTTGTTCAGCGGAGAAGGTCTGGTCGTCGATCTCACGGGCGCCGGCAAGGTCCTGATGCAGACCCGTAGCGATGACGCTTTCCTGTCCTGGCTCATCCCAAGACTGCCTAAGCAGTCCGGCAGGGGTGGTGGCATCCAGATTGGAAGGTAGCCAAGAAAGAAGAGCAAGAGCCTCAGGGCATTGACTGGCCCTGAGGCTCGCTCGTTATCGTCTAGCCGCAACCACGAGTGGCCTGACCATAGCCTACCATCAGTTTCGGCTTCGCGATGCCACTTCCGGTGTCACCAAATCAGTGACCCTGGCACCGCTCCCGTCGCGCTCGATGGTGAACTCCGCCTTGCCGCTCTTGCCCCGCGAACGCCGCCGCCTGTAGCCAATCGCCGAGAGGCTTCAGACTCTGAGTTCCCGTTGAAATAACACAACTTTGTCCACACATTATCCACAACAGGTGGGTGTTCCCCGCACTGCCGCACCAGTCAGTACTCGATCACCGTCAAGACATCGTACCCTTTCAGTTTCTCAACGCCCTTCAAGAAGGTCAGCTCGATCAGAAAGGCGATGCCTACCACCTCGCCCCCCAGCGTCTCCACCAGGCGCGCCGTCGCCGCTGCGGAACCCCCTGTGGCGATGAGGTCATCCACGATCAGTACCTTCTGCCCCGGTTCGATGGCATCCCGGTGCATCTCCACTGCGTCGGTGCCGTACTCTAGCTCATACTCTTCCACGACGGTCTCCGCGGGCAACTTCCCGGCCTTTCGCACGGGGATGAAGCCAGCACCCAGCTTGTAGGCAATAGGAGCCCCAAAGATATACCCCCGCGCCTCCACCGCCGCCACCAAGTCAATCTCCTGGCCTGTATAATGGTCAGCGAGAACGTCCACCGCTTCCCTGAAGCCTTCAGGGTCCTTGATCAGAGTTGTGATGTCCTTGAAGATTATCCCCTTCTTCGGGAAATCTGGGACGTCCCGAATCATCTTGGCCAGATCCATCCTTCACCTCTTTCCAGACTTTTGTACACTGGCGATTGTAGCAGAGAACCCAACGCCAGGCAAGTGAACACCACCTGGCCAAGTTTTCCATAAGATTCCTTAAAGTTTCGTCTCCCCGCCAATCATTTGCGGCGTCCCCTGAGCTACTATTGATGGGCCATCCTGTGAACCCGTCTACTACATATAGTGTCTCCAAGGTCCTCATGCTGCCACACTCACCGGTCGCTATCCACAGCATCGGACCACTTGGAATTGCACAATCCTAGCTCCTGCATTACAATATGCGGCGTTCCTGAACAAGGCAGACGAGCCAAATACCTCTCCCGATGCCTAAAGGCTTGGGCCTCCGCTGCAATGCGTCGCCTCCAATCCAAGCACCTCAAGGGTCATCGGTCTACGACGACTGCCTTGTGCTACAGGATGCAAGTTGTTGCCAGGGGCCGATGGCGGCAAGGGTCCTGGATCGCAAGAATTGGCAGCGCCCTTCTGGCCCCCGTTGCGGCAGCAGTTCTCGCATAGCTGGAGAGTCCTGATAGCTCAGCGCCGATCTGTTGAGCCAACGCCTCGGTAGAGGCCTACAGTTAGCAGCGCATTCAGATTTCAGATGGTGACGCATACGCTTCCTGTGCATCAGCGCCGTTCTGTGAGTGTGACTTCCAGCCATATCACTGTCGAGGACATCGCGAGGGGTCTGTACGCAACGGAGCTTCCTCCGCCATGAGGGTCTTTCGTCCAAACGGTGCCTGGTCTCTGGTCGTCACTGCTTGATTGCCGGCAGATATCGCTATCATATTGTTGCCACCGTCAGCGAATGGCTCCCCGGGGGACTATGTCAGGGGATCAGCAACGAAAGCTGTTTGGAGGGAGCATGGATTTCAAAGGCGTCTGGGAAGCAACCAAAGGCGAACTACAGTTGCAGATGACCAAATCCACCTACGACACGTGGATCAGCAACACCTTCCCCATCGCCTACGAGGATGGAACCTTCATCATTGGTGTGCATAACACCTACGCCAAGGAATGGTTGGACAACCGCCTGCTGACCATAATCAAGAGGACGCTTATCGGCCTCACCAACCGCACTGTGGAGCTGAAGTTCGTCGTCAAGCCCAAGCACGAGGAGCACTGGCCCTCAAGCCCCCTGCTCCACGATGCTCTTCCTACGCCGGAAGCATCCGTCTCCGCTCCCATGCTTGTGCCCCACTACACTTTCGACACCTTCATAGTGGGCGGGAGCAACCGCCTCCCCCATGCTGCGGCACTGGCTGTCGCAGAGCATCCGGGTGAAAGCTATAACCCCCTCTTCATCCACGGTGGGGTGGGTCTCGGCAAGACTCACCTCCTCCATGCGGTGGGGAATCTCGCTCTCAGTCACAACCGTCAAGTGCTCTATGTCTCTTCGGAGACCTTCACCAACGATCTGATAAACTCCATCCGCAACCAAAACACCGACGAGTTCCGCGCGAAGTACCGCCAGGTAGACATCCTCCTGGTGGACGATATCCAGTTCATCGCCGGCAAGGAAAGCACACAGGAGGAGTTCTTCCACACCTTCAACACCCTCCATTCCTCCAAGGGGCAGATTGTGATCTCCAGTGACCGCCCACCCAAAGCGATTCCGACCCTTGAGGAACGCCTCGGCTCCCGTTTTGAGTGGGGACTCATCGCTGACATCCAACCACCCGATCTGGAAACTCGTATCGCCATCCTCCGCTTCAAGGCTGAGAGTCAACCTCTGCCCATCCCTCATGATGTAGTGGATTTCATAGCCCAGAAGTTCCCTAACAACATTCGCCAGCTTGAGGGAGCTTTGAACCGGGTCGTAGCTCATGCGCAACTCACCTTCTCCCCACTCTCAGTAGACTTCGCTCGTCAAGCCCTCCAGGATTCAATGTCCCTCCACCAGCGGCTCACCGTTGACCAGATAGTAGACGCCGTCGCTGAGTTCTACGAGTTCGCCGCAGAGGACCTACGCGGCCCCCGTCGCACTAAGCATCTGGCACTCGCCCGTCAGGTGGCCATGTACCTCTCCCGCCAGGAGACGAAGGCCTCTCTTCTCTCCATAGGCCGCGCTTTGGGGAACCGCGACCACACGACTATCATGCACGGCCACGACAAGATCGCCCTTCAGATCGAACAAGACGAACAACTGCGACGTGACGTGTTGGCCATCAAAGGCCTCCTCTACTCCACACACGCGGCCTAGCACCATCCTCTCGCCCCTCTGTGGATAACTGCCCCATACATGTGGATAAGCAGGCTGATTTGGGGATAAGTCCCCCTTCCACCAATGAATTTGTCCCCCCTTCTATAGGCTGGGTTGTCAACCTGTCCTACCCGCAGACGCGAATCCACATATCCACAGTCGGCACTGCCACTCTCACAGTGCGCCGCCTGGCTTGTCCACACCCCGTCCCCATTACTGGCCGGCCTTGAAATCCCTGTGTCCCCCACATATGGGTGCTGCGGTCCAGCACCACCACAACCCCTGGGCCTGCTCCTTCTCAGCGCCTTCCCACCATCCACTAACCCACAGTCCTACTACTACGGCTACATTTAGTTTGTGAATGCGTCATTCCTAGGATATAATGTCCATAGACATGGTAGACAACCAGCAAGTGATGCTCATCGTGAAGAGATCCTTGAAGGAGGACATTGGGGCAGGGGATGTCACCACCTCCTCAATCGTATCTCCAGGGTTGAACCTTACCGGCCACATAGTGGCCAGAGAAGAGGGCATAGTTGCGGGGCTTGAGATAGCCGACCTTGTCTTCCAACTGGTTGACGAGAGGATAGTAGTAACCGCGCGCGTGGCGGATGGCGATTCGGTAGCGAGAGGGCAGATAGTCGCTGAGGTGAGAGGACCTGGTACGGGCATCCTCAGCGCTGAGCGGGTGGCCCTGAACTTCCTGCAGAGAATGTCCGGCATCGCCACGCTTACCCGCCAGTTCGTCAAGGCGGTCAAGGGAAGCGGGGCTACTATCCTTGATACCAGGAAAACAGCTCCTTGCCTGCGAGTTCTGGACAAGCTGGCGGTCAAGCTGGGCGGAGGCGAGAACCATCGCTTTGGCCTATACGATATGGTGCTGATAAAGGATAACCATATCGCAGCCGCGGGGAGCATCCCTCGAGCCATCAACAAGGCAAGAGCTGGGGCCAGCAAAGGGATCTCAATCGAGGTGGAGGTGGGATCCATAGCTGAGTTCCAGGAGAGCCTCGCCTTGCGACCCGACCGCATCATGTTGGACAACATGAGTTTGGAGGATATGTCCCGTGCCGTTGCCTTGGCCAGGGGGGAAGTAGAATTGGAGGCGTCAGGCAACGTGACCTTGCAGAATGTAGCTGATATCGCGGCTACCGGGGTGGACTTCATCTCGGTTGGAGCGCTGACCCACTCGCCGCGTGCTCTGGACATCAGCCTGGAGATCACGAAGGCTCGGACTTGACCACTCGTAGGTCTGAACAGAACGACACGGAGGCAGCGGCGGATGGCTTTTCCCAGTGATTACCTGCATTTGCCAGAAGAAGAGGTGGTTGACCGGATTGAGAGGGCAAAGATGCGGTTGGGGAAGGATCTCATCATCCTTGGACATCACTATCAGAGAGATGAGGTGATCCGCTTCGCCGATCATAGAGGGGACTCCTTAGAGCTATCGCGAGCCGCTGCTGGTGCCCGAGACGCCAAGTATATCGTCTTTTGCGGTGTAGATTTCATGGCTGAATCAGCCGCCATCCTGTGCAATCCTATGCAAGCGGTTCTCATGCCAGCCAAGAGCGCTCGTTGCCCCATGGCGGCTATGGCTGATGTGGCCGATGCCTCGAACGCGTGGGAGTACCTCACTTCCATCTGGGGCGATGATCTCGTTCCTATCACATATCAGAACTCCAGTGCGGAACTGAAGGCTTTCTGTGGCAGGCGTGACGGTGCTGTTTGTACCTCTTCCAATGCCGGCCCGGTTTTCGAGTGGGCGCTCGCACGAAAGGGGCATGTCCTTTTCTTTCCGGACGAGCATCTCGGACGCAATACGGCGCTATCCCTAGGCCTTTCTCCGGAGGAGATCGCTGTGTGGGATCCTGAGGAGTCCTTGGAAGTGCCAACTGGACTGTTGCAATGCAAGGTGGTGGTTTGGAAAGGGTATTGTCACGTGCATACCTTCTTCAGCGTCCAGCAGGTGGAGCTCGCGCGAGAGAGGTATCGCGATGCTGCTGTGATCGTGCATCCCGAATGTCCAGCTGAAGTGGTCGCCAGCTCAGACGGAAACGGTTCCACCAGCTTCATCGTCAGGGCGGTTGAGGAGTCCCCATCTGGGGCCACATTCGTCATCGGCACGGAGATAAACCTGGTGGCCAGGCTGGCCAAGGAGCATCCCGACAAGACCGTGGTTCCCTTGGCCCGTTCCTCCTGCGATGCCATGTTTCACATCAATCCTCACAACCTGCTATACACTCTGGATGGTATCCTGGAGAACCGGCTGGACAGCATCGTCGAGGTTCCCGAAGAGATAGCCCAGGGAGCCAACCTTGCTCTGGACAGGATGCTAGAGGTCACGTGAGATGAGCGTGCGCAGAAACGAGGTAACGACAGACCTCTTGGTTATCGGTTGTGGTATCGCTGGTTCGTCGGCGGCCCTCCGTTTGTCACAGGACCAGAGTTTGCAGATAACGGTCATCACTGCTGCCTGGGAGGCTCATGAGGCTACCACGCATTATGCCCAGGGAGGCATCATCTATCGGCCGGATGAAGATTCAGCACAGTTGTTAGCCGAGGATATAGTGAGGGCGGGAGACGGGCTGAATAACCCTGAGGCTGTCGCCATTCTGTGCGAGGAAGGGCCGCCGTTGCTGCGGCAAATGCTGATAGATGAGCTAGGCGTTCCCTTCGACGCAGCCCCCACGGGGGAGTTGCATTTCACTCTGGAGGCGGCGCATTCGACGGCCCGCATCCTCCACGTGGCCGACGCCACGGGCAAGGCCGTAGAGGAGAAGCTTGTCGGCGCTTTGCTGACCCGCCCCAACGTTGAGTTATTGACCGGCCACACGGCGATAGACTTGTTGACCCCTGCTCACCACTCGCGAGATCGCCGGGCCGTGTATGAACCGCTCTCCTGTGCGGGCGCCTACGTCTTCAACCAGCAGCGGGGGGAAGTGATCACGTATCTTGCCAAGAGGACCATGCTGGCGACTGGTGGGTTAGGCCAGATATATCTGCACACCACAAACCCGCCTGGGGCTCGAGGCGATGGCCTGGCTATGGCGCATCGTGCCGGAGCGCGGGTGATCAACGCCGAATACGTGCAGTTTCACCCCACGGCCTTCTATGATCGTTATGCCCCACGCTTCTTGATCTCCGAGGCGGTACGTGGCGAGGGAGCTCGCTTGGTCACCGAGGCTGGGGAGCCCTTCATGCAGAACTATGATTCCGAGTGGGGTGATCTCGCACCGCGGGATGAGGTAGCACGCAGCATGCACCAGGAAATGCTGAGCAGAGGCGTGGAGTGCGTTTATCTAGACCTGGCATCTTATATGCCGGCGGACAGGATCAAGGAGCGGTTTCCCAACATCCATACCCAATGTATGGTCTACGGTGTGGACATCGCTAGCGAATTGATACCAGTAGTTCCAGCGGCCCACTATTTCTGCGGCGGGGTATGGGTGGATGAGTTTGGGCGTACCAGCTTGAGTAACCTGTACGCAGTAGGTGAGGTGTCTTGCACTGGGGTTCACGGGGCCAACCGACTGGCCAGCAGCGCACTTCTGGAGGGGCTGGTCTGGGGCTGGAGGGGCGCTGAGGACATCCTGGGTACGATGGACCGTCGGTTGGATATTCAGTCGTCCGACATACCACCCTGGTATGACGAAGACTTAACCGAAGTGGCTGATCCGGCGCTGATCATTCAGGACATGACCACCATCCGGCATATCATGTGGAACTATGTGGGACTCATACGGAGCAACAAACGCTTGGAGCGCGCCTTAGATGACTTGAGCGACTTGGAACGAGAGATAGAGAAGTTCTACCGCGCTACCAGGCTAACCGATGCTCTGATCGGGTTGCGTAACGCTGTGCAGACGGCCCTCGTCGTGGCCAGGGCTGCCTGGGAAAACAAGCAGAGTCGTGGCTGCCACTTCCGGGAGGATTGATGAAAGAAAAGCGTCGCGAGGGGAAGGGGACTTGCCCCGATGGGAGACTTCTGGTATGATACGTCGGACAAATCCCCGAGCACTACCGCTTTGAGGACTGGATGTTGAGATCAAAGGAAAGGAGGTGATGAATAGAGAGAGCTCAGTCACAGCCTTTGAGACCCAATTCTAGCAGAGAGTCGTATAGAGAGCGAGAGAGGAAAAGGAGATGAAAAAGTACGTTCTTGTTCTAGTGGGAGTGAGTATGCTGTTGGCTCCGGCCCTTCTGGGCGGCTGCGCGCCCGCAGCGCCCCCAGAGCTGGGAACGCCCGAGAACCCGATTATGATGGTTTTCGTTCCGTCTGGTGAGATGGAGCGGGTTACCGCCGGCGGTGAGGCTGTCGCGGAGTTGCTGATGGAGGAGACAGGGTACACCATCAACAGTACTGTGGCCACCAGCTATGCGGCCGCCATTGAGGCTATGGGCGCAGGAGAGGCTCAGGTGAGTATGTTGGCCACGTTCGCCTATATCCTCGCCCACGAGAAGCATGGTGTAGAGGTAGCTTTGGTCAGCGAACGGTACGGCTCGCCGTACTATAGTGGTCAGTTGGTGGTCGGTGCGGACACAGGCATCGAGACCCTGGAGGACGTAGCGGGAAGAAGTGTTTGCTGGGTTGATGTAGCGTCCACTTCGGGCTATGTCCTTCCCCGCGTGTTTCTTCCCGGTGCGGGGGTGGATCCCGAGACCGATTTGGGAGAGCAGGTGCAGGCTGGTTCGCATGACCTGGTCATTATGGGCGTCTACAGCGGCGACTGCGAGTTCGGGGCGACATATGTCGATGCCCGGGACAGAGTGGCGGAGGACTACCCTGATGTCTATGACAGGGTACTGGTAATCCAAGAGTGGCCCGACATCCCCAATGATGGTGTGCAGTTCGCTCCCGGCGTGCCGGACGAGGTGAGGGACAACCTGGTTGCCGCTTTCCTGGCCTTGACGGAGACCGAGGAGGGAGTTGAAGCTCTGGATATCGCCTACAGCTGGGAGAACTTGGTGGAGAAGGAGGACTCCTTCTACGACGGCTTGCGGCAGACACTCGATGCGGCCGGAGTAGAGATAGGGGAGTAGGTGAGGGAAACCTCATCACCGTCTGGCGACCTATGGAGAAGGGGGTTCTTGCCCCCTTCTCCGTACTGGTTAGGGGATGTATGGGCGACAGGTCATTGTCTTGTGTGGGGGGATAGGCAATGCTAGAGATAGAGCATCTAACCAAGATATATGAGGACGGAACTTTGGCCGTGGACGATATGAGCTTCACTGTAGACGACGGGGAGTTCCTGGTCATCATCGGACTGAGCGGTTCGGGCAAGTCCACCCTGCTGCGGTGCATCAACCGTCTGATAGAGCCTACCGAAGGGCGGGTCATCTGGAACGGCACGGACATCACCGCCGCGTCTGGCGAGGAACTGCGCAAGATCAGGCGCAGAATCGGGATGATCTTTCAGCAGTTCAACTTGGTAGAGCGCTCCTCGGTGATGACCAATGTTCTCTCGGGGCGGCTTGGCTATTCGAGCCCGTGGACGACCATGATCGGTCGCTTCTCCAAGAAGGACAGGGAAAAGGCGCTGGCTGCCTTGCGGCAAGTGGGGATAGAGGATCAAGCCCGCAAGCGGGCGGATGACTTGAGTGGCGGTCAGCAGCAGCGAGTGGGGATCGCCCGTGCCCTGATGCAGGAACCGGAATTGATACTGGCGGATGAGCCGGTGGCGAGTTTGGACCCCGCCACCTCCCATTCGATCCTGAAGTACATTGAGGATCTGAACAAGGCGCAGGGGGTGACGATATTGTGTAGTCTGCACTTCCTGAGCCTGGCGCGCGCCTACGGTACTCGCATCATCGCCCTCAAGGACGGGAAGCTAGTCTTCGATGGCCTCCCCGTGGAGATTGACGATGACAAGTTCAAGGAGATCTACGGCGACGAAGCTGTCCAGGTGGAGATAAGGTAGCCATGATGAGCGGACAAGGAAAGCAAGGCGAGGAGAAGGCAAAGAAATCTCCGGGATTGGCAGCCGTTTTCTCCGCTCTCATTCCTGGCCTGGGCCAGGTATACGGCGGGGAGCGGATGCGAGGCCTGATTCTCTTTGTCGCGGTGGTGATCCTATCGGCGTTGATTCGCTGGCGCGAAACTGACCTTCTCTATGCGGGCATCATAATCCTCTGGCTGTGGAACATCTGGGACGCCTACAATCTGGCAAAGGGGGTGAAGATATCAGCAGTGATTGCCTTCCTGCTAATAGCGGGCCTGACATACGCCATTGGCTGGGGGGTGACCGGGATCAAATTGGGTAAGCTGTTCACCGAGGTTGCTGACGTCGCTCCTTTGGTAACTGACCTGCTCCAGCCGGATATCTTCGAGCGGGATAAGGAGCTGCAGGTCGCCTCAGCCATCTTTGAGTCACCCTGCTCCGATTCTCCCCCCGCTCTATCCACGGCTGATGAGGAGGAACCTTATCTGATCCTGGATAGGGCTTGCGGGGACCCAGGGGAGGAGTTCGTTATGCGGGCCGGGAACCTGTGGCCGGGATCCCGGGGCCAGACATGGTATGTCCCCGATCGTGGCACAGGGTCGGGCTATCGGATACGGCATGGGGGGCAATGGCTGAAGTTCGAGACCGACGAGGAGGGCAAATTCTGGCTCATTGGTTCGGTGCCGCCAACACCCCTTGAGGCTCGGGAGGCCGGCCCCGAACTGTACTACATAGAGGCCAGATTGGAGCGGGAGGTAGGGGCACCTCACCTCAGTGGGACATTCTTTCTGGTGTTGGAGAAGATCATAGAGACCGTTTTCCTGGCTCTGATGGCGACCACGTTAGGCATCTTCGTGGCTGTACCGCTTAGCTTTCTTGCGGCGCGGAACCTGATGGGGATTCACCCTGTCACGATGATTATCTACTACGTGGTGCGCATGATAATGAATATCTTGCGCTCCATCGAGCCTTTGATCATGGCCATCGTCTTCGTGGTGTGGGTGGGATTGGGGCCGTTTGCCGGGGTGATGGCCCTGGCAGTGCACTCCGTCGCTGCCCTGACCAAGCTGTACTCTGAACAGGTGGAAAGCATAGACCCGGGACCGATAGAAGCCATCACCGCGACCGGGGCCAACCGGTTGCAGACCATTGTCTATGGCGTCGTGCCTCAGATCGTCCCGCCTTACATCGCCTTCACCATCTATCGGTGGGACATCAATGTGCGCATGAGTACCATCATCGGCTTCGTGGGCGGCGGAGGAATAGGTTTCCTGTTGCAGCAGTGGATCCGACTGTTGGACTACAACGCAGCGGGTACGGGGGTATGGGCCATCGCTATCGTGGTCGCCACCATGGACTACACAAGTGCCATCGTGAGGGAGAAGATCGTGTAGGCATCCTTGTGGAGTGTAGACAAGCCTTTTCTTGTCCCTGATGCTGAGGAGACGTGCGTGGACTGTCATACTCGGCTCAGGGACTGCTTGTAAGTGCCGAATGATGGAGTTTTGACAGGCCAGGGGGGATGGGCTATAATCAGCACCGTTCGTGAAGGGAAGTAAGGACGTCACCATGTTCACCGAGAGTCATAGAACGCTGGCTGTGTTCGTCGGCATCATAGTCTTGGCCCTGAGTGCCGCCTGGGTGGTTCTGCCGAACAACCCGGGAATTCACGTCCATCTGGGCCCCATCAGTATTGACCGTGACATCGAACTGCGTAGAGGATTGGACCTCCAGGGGGGATTGCAGGTACTGCTGGAGGCGGACCTTCCTCCCGAGGAAGGGATCGATGCCGGGGCCATGGAGGCTACTAGGGCCATCATCGAGCAGCGGATCAACGGTCTGGGCGTTTCGGAGCCTCTCATTCAACTGTCCGGCAGCAGGCGGGTCATCGTCGAGCTGCCGGGCATCGAGGACCCAGACCGAGCCATCGAGACTTTCGGAGAAACTGGCCTGCTGGAGTTCATTGATGCTGGCTGGACCGGTTTGCCTGCCGGAACGATAGTCAAGACCACAGAGCTTGTGGGTCCTGGCGCACCTATCACACCTACCGAGACCATCACAGCCACACCCGTGTTGAGCCCCACGATCCCTGTCACTCCCGCTGCGGTCCCCACGCCCGAGGAACCGGTGTATGAAACCATCATGACCGGGCGCCACTTGCGGGAGGCGACCATGGGATTCGGGCAGTTAGGGTTGATAGAGATCCGCTTCGAGTTGGACGGTGAGGGAGCTGCCATTTTTGCGGACTACACCAGAAGCCATGTGGGACAGTTGATGTGCATCGTCCTGGACAAGGCGGTGGTGAGCTGCGCCACGATCAACGAGCCCATTCCCGATGGTGCTGTCCGCATCACCAGGGAAGGGGGCTTTCCACCCGAGGAGGCGGAAAGCATAGTCATTCGCTTGCGGTATGGTGCCTTGCCCATTCCCTTGCGCATAGAGACTAATCGTACCGTGGGCCCCACCCTGGGCGAGGACTCTTTGCAGAAGAGCCTCTTGGCTGGGGTTATCGGTGTGAGTATAGTTCTCCTCTTCATGCTGCTCTACTATCGGCTTCCTGGGTTGTTGGCGGACGTGGCGCTCATCATCTACGCGATCCTGCTTGTGGCGCTCTTCAAGCTGATCCCCGTGGTTCTCACCCTGCCCGGCATTGCGGGGTTTATCCTCTCTGTGGGCATGGCTGTGGATGCCAACATCCTCATCTTTGAGCGCATGAAGGAAGAACTGCGCGCGGGGAAGGGGTTGCGCCTGGGGGTGGAGCAGGGTTTCAGCCGTGCCTGGCCCTCGATCCGCGACTCGAACTTCTCTACTCTTATCACCTGTGCCATATTGTTCTGGTTTGGCTCCTATTTCGGAGCCAGTGTCGTCAAGGGCTTTGCCCTCACCCTGGGCGTTGGGGTCTTGGTGAGTATGTTCACAGCCATAGTCGTCACCCGTACCTTCCTGCGGCTGATCATGGACCTGGACGTGGTCAAGCATCACCGCTGGTTTGGGGTGTAGGGGGTAACGGATGTTCGACATAGTGGGCAAGCGCTACTGGTACTACCTGATTTCGGCGGTGGTGGTGGTCCCTGGGCTGATCTCTCTCATCCTCTTCGGCCTTAATTTCTCCATAGACTTCACCGGCGGCTCGATAATGGAGTTGCAGTTCCACGAAAGCGGGGTGGTTCAGCCCGCGGAACTGAAGGAGCTGTTTGGCGAGTACGGTCTCGGCGATACCATGGTCCAGAGCTCAACGGAGAACATCTTCCTCATTCGCAGCAAGATGTTGGACTCAGAGACCAAGCGGCAGATCCAGGACGATATCGAGGAGCGGTTCGGAGAATTCACTGAGCTCCGTTTTGAGTCCGTAGGGCCCGCGGTGGGGGGAGAGGTGCAACAGCGGGCCTATCTGGTCGTCGGGATGGCGGCCGTGGCGATCCTGATCTACATCTCTTTTGCGTTTCGCCACGTGGTGAACCCGGTCCGCTATGGGGCCTGCGCGATCATCGCCATGGTACACGATATTCTGGTCGTAGTCGGCCTGGCGTCCATCTTCGGAGTCTTGCGCGGTTGGGAGGTGGATGCCCTGTTCCTGACGGCGCTCCTGACCGTGATCGGGTTCTCTGTGCACGATAGCATCGTGGTCTTCGACCGTGTTCGCGAGAACAGCAGACGGTACGCCGGGCGACCCATTGAGGAGATCGTAAACCATAGCATCATTCAGACGCTGGACCGTTCCATCAACACCCAACTGACGGTGGTCTTCACCCTGTCCGCTTTGCTGCTCTTCGGCGGCATCACCATCAGAAACTTCGTCTTGACACTGATGATTGGCATCATCAGCGGCACCTACTCCTCGATCTTCAATGCCAGCCCCCTGCTGGTGGAGTGGGAGCGGAGGCCCGATCTGCTGCTATACGCGCTGTCATTCGTGATCCCTCCGGTTGGTCTCATTATCGGGCTCTATTTGGCGATCAGGGGAAGTGGGAGGTCTCAACCCTGGGCCAAGGGTTGCCTCCTGGCCGCTTTGGCGGGGGCGGTTTCTATCGCCGGTCTGTTCCTGCTCAGAGGCATGTTGGTCTCCTAGGGGGTGTCGGCGGGAGGTGGGGCCGGACGAGTGGTAGTATGGTCGCTGGTGTGAATGGGACCACGGTGGCAAACAGCCCCAGGGAGATCAAACCCAGAATCGAACGTAGCTAGAATATCCGTATAAGGAGATGACAACAGATGAATAACAGAACGAGAGTATTGACCACGGTGTTAGGCCTGACCCTTATGGTCTCGCTCACACTGGCCTGCACGCTGCCTGGGTTGCCAGGCCTGGGTGGTCCGGTGACGGAGGAGGAGACGCCGGCACCACCGCCTCCTGCGGAGGGGACGCCGGCACCACCGCCTCCTGCGGAGGTAACGCCAGAGCCGCCGCCCGAGGAAATGCCCTTCGGGTTGGATGTGGAGGCTCTGGAGAACCTGAGCTCGTATGCGTACAGCCTCCACATTGATGGACTGAGCGCCATGGAAGGGTCCGCGGAAGAGCTGGTGCTCGATATCGAGGGGCAGCGCCAGAGCCAGCCCACGAAGGCGGAACAGCTCAGCTTCTCCAGCGTCAGCGACGGTGACTCCACCAGCATGGAGATTGTCTACATCGAGGATCTGGGCAAGATGTGGATACGGGAGGCTGGGGATGCCTGGCAGGAGGTCCCGGTCGTGGATGAGTCCATGCTCAGCATCTTCGACGCCTTCAGCATGTTGTATTGGTGGGACATCCTCGCCGTCGGGGATCCGGAGGACGTCCAGTACGTGGGCCAGGAGATGATGAACGGCGTCCAGGCGCATCACTACCGTAGTGCGGAGGGCAGCCTGTGGGGGGCCTTCGCCGCCGGCTGCACATTCGCCTCTGTACAGGATGACATCTGGGTGGCGGTGGATGGGAGCTTCCCGGTCAAAAGAGAGCTTCGCGCCGGTGTGGATTGCCAGGACCAAAGTGGCGAGATACACTTCTCGATGGAAGTCCGGGACATCAATCAACCACTGAATATCACCGCGCCCATGTAGGTGACCCACGGGTGGGCTGGCGTAGAGATCGCGCTGGCCCACCCTTTCCCCCCTACCTGCCATGGCACAGACGCTGACTAGAAGAAGTGTGGCGTTCGTTGTAGTCCTGATAGCTGTGGCCTGCGGAGGAGGTGCGGTGGGCGAGCCCACACCTTCATCTGTCACTCCTACTTCCTCGGAATATGACCACAGCGCTGGTGTTCTGATCATCGAAGCGGATACCTACGGGGGACTCATGCCGCCTCCCACAGCCAAGCATGTGGCGGAGCTCAGCATCTACGGCGATGGCTTGGTCGTTGTCAGCCGTGAGGAGGAGGAACCTAGTGTGGGAACCGACCGCGTGGTCATTACTGGGCATCTCAGCGAGGAGGAGCTGAAGCGGTTGCTGAACTCCATCGCCGAGGGAGGGTTCTTCCAGCTTGAGGACCGCTATCTACCGTCCCCGGCCGCCCCCGACATGCCCTGGAGACATGTCACAGTCAATCTCCTCGACACCTCCAAGACGGTGAGCATCTATCCTTTCGATTTCGCCGACGCGCCGCAGGCCTTCTGGGAGGTGTACAATCAGGTGGTGGACCTGTATCCCTCCGATGCTACTGTCTTCACGCCCACGTCTGGAACCCTGACCGCCACCGATGTGGGACCCATAGATGGTCTTCCTGCTGGGCAGGGGAGTCAGGTCGCTCCTTGGGATACGCCGCTGGTGGGGATAGACCTTGCCGAAGCGACGAAGAGGGCTGATCTGGAAGGGGAGCAGTACCGGGTGGTGGAGGAGTACCTGCTCCGTTATCCCGCCGGCCAACTCTTCGGCTCCCAGGATGGACGCGCCTACCGGGTCCTGCTGGAAGCCGATCTGCCCTGGGAAGATACCAAGCCGTGACCGTAGGACAGATTGTCAACCTGTCCTGCTGTCCTACGGCCTCGACGCCGTAGCGGCACGGCATGCCGTGCCAGGACCTTCAGTTCGCCCCCAGAACTTGACAGCGAAGGTCCTGTTGTGTTATAATATCGGACAGCGATAACGTGGTGCGATATTATTGACGGGTGGGGCAGTGATCAGGGAGTTCTTCCTCGGGTTCATAAGAATTCACATCTTGTACCACGCGTCAAAGGAGCCCGTCTACGGTGCGTGGCTGATGCGGGAACTGGCGCGTCACGGCTATGAGCTCAGCCCGGGCACGCTGTACCCTGCTTTGCGCGCTTTGGAGCGCGAGGGTTACTTGAGCAAGGAAGTGCGCGTGATTGAGGGACGACAGCGTAAGTACTATCGGATCACCGAGCGGGGACAGATGGTGCTGGCCGAGGCCCGAGAGAGGATCGCTGAACTGGTGCATGAGGTGTTGGAAGAGAAAGAGGGACCATGAACGAGGAGGAATTGCTCATCAAAGGAGAAGGGGTTCCCTCGCAGGCTCGCCCTGGCTGGGGCGGTCTTCCGCGCAATGTGTGGGTCTTGAGCGTCACCAGTTTCTTGACCGACGTCTCCAGCGAAATGATCATCAACCTCCTGCCGCTCTTCCTGGCCAACGTGCTGGGGGCCGGCACGGCCGTGATCGGCCTGATAGAGGGGCTGGCGGAGACCACAGCCAGCCTGTTCAAGGTCTTCTCAGGCTGGCTGTCGGACAGGTTGGGCCAGCGGAAGTGGCTAACAGTGGCCGGCTATGGGCTGTCCACCC
>Ga0209986_10002424_pt1 | contig 17075 bp, 12 predicted proteins | sample BlataG_FD_183168 | JGI IMG/M metagenome (GOLD analysis project Ga0209986, IMG submission 183168) | Deep subsurface microbial communities from Black Sea to uncover new lineages of life (NeLLi) - Black_00105 metaG (SPAdes) (version 2) | ecosystem: Environmental > Aquatic > Marine > Oceanic >...
CCACTGCAGCACCTCCAGATGTCCTCCTCTAGCAGCCTCCATACATGTCCTCTCATTCCAAGGGCAGCCATGCTCCTTCGCCCACTGCAGCACCTCCAGATGTCCTCCTCCAGCAGCCTCCCTACATGTCCACTCATCCCAAGGGCAGCCATGCTCCTTCGCCCACTGCAGCACCTCCAGATGTCCTCCGTAAGCAGCCCAACTACATGTCTCCTCATCCCAAGGGCAGTCATGCTCCCTTGACCACTGCAGCACCTCCAGATGTCCTCCTTCAGCAGCCAAACAACATGTCCACTTATCCCAAGGGCAAGGTGGATCTTGACTCCTTAACCATTTTAAAACCTTCAGATGTCCTCCTTTAGCAGCAGAACTACATGTGTCCTCATCCCAATTCCATACCAGGTTTTGTTTCCTTAACCACTTCAGCACTGAAAGCCACCCAGCCCCTGCAACCCTTTTGTAAGTAGGCTTTTCGTGCTTTGATGAACATAATTTAACTCCATCACGGAATCTCCTATTAACAACACTCAATATTGGCAAGACCCATTTGGGTTGATACTCAAACGTCAACGCCAATATTTCCACTGGAACATCTAGAATAGATGGCATCACTATAATAATAATGTATTATTTAGATAATACATTAAAAAAAATCAATATTCTCTTCCCATCCTCCCAAAAATTCTCTCAGAATATCTTTATCACCTTCACCTTTAAAAGATAAGATAACAGTTTGATTGTTTTCATTGAGATTAATTGAAAGCAATCTAAAACATTGGAGACAATACAGTCCATCAGTAGAATATTAGCTGCAATCAAGCTCTTCATTTATGGTAGTGAAGTGCTCTATAATTTCTTGACGAATTTTAAATGGTAGTTATGGTAGTTATACCGGTTCTACCACATATCTTTTCCTTTCCGATTCAAAATGAGGCAATCCACGTCCATTTACTAAATCAATACGACTGTAGAACTCGTATGGAATTTTTATCTGAAATGTCATTTCCAAATAATGTTAATGACAATTTGAGACTCTTCCATACAAATATTTTTTTCATTTTTAGACAAAGATTAACTAAATAAACACAAAAGAAGAATTGCCACGAGCTAGAGTAATACACGTATATTTGACATTCTGGTTTTTCGTCCTGAAGAAAAGGAATTTGTGGCAACCTCCAGCGCTCCCAGGATTAAATGTTAAAATTGATTTTTGGTATCAAAAGATGTATTAATTTTGTTTTAATTTTGTTTACATCGAATCAGTATTTAGATTACTAATACCTAAAATTAATGAATAAGCAATAAATACGATGCAAGGAAAATCGTATTTATGAGATTTTGATATATGAATTGTCTCTAAATTCGTAAAATTTTCAATGGCTTAAAAAGTTGCAAATATTTTTTTTAACTTTATGGCAAAAATTTTATTCTGTATGTAAAAAAATGGGCAAAGACTGTGTTCCTAAAGTTGACGGCTACTGGCTGCTTAAACAAAAGACTTTTGACAAGTGTGGAATTTTTGGGCCTGCAATTGACCCTTCTTCCATCCGCGCTGACCCGTGCTGTGTGAGAAAGGACTGCTTCGTATTCTGCGTTGAACAGTGCTATCGCTTCGTCATGTTCTACTACATTCCTAGATCCGAATCGGATCCTTATCGAAACCTCCAACCTCTTATCGGTGTGTTTGATAAGGAATATGACGAGTGTGGAAACTTCAGACAGTTCGTTCTTTATTTGGTAAGTGCTGAGACTAACACTACTTTCAAGATGTACCCGGTGGGTTACAAAAAGAAATGTGTGAAGTGCTTCAAGTACATTGCCACAAGACCTACTGGTAACTTCAATTGGTTCTACCCGCAAAGGGAGGGTCAATATGACCCTTTTAACCCTAATGGACCTACTGGTGTTCAGAAGGACTGCGACAAATGCGACCTTAAAGATGTTCCTCTTCCTCAAGCTGTGGCTCACGGTAGCGCTAAGCGCATTAAGCAGCGCAAGGTCTGTAAGGCTCTCAGAGACTGCGAATGCCTTGATCTCACTGCTTTCACGCGTGCTCTCGAGGAGCTGCCTCCTTGTGATTATTGTTGATTTCGGCATTTAACCACATTTAAATAATATATTTACTCTAAGTATATTAATTGATTTCTATCTCCATAGAATAGAGAAATAATCATTTGACCACCCCAACCAAGTCAATAACTTTAATCTCAAATTTGTCTTTAGTAAAACCACCATAATAGATCTTACACACTTTTAGATATTCAAACTCATCTATTGGTGTGAGTGTTTTGACATATTTAAGAGTTTCCATAAGATATTTCTTTCGAGTTCCTTCTCTGGGATTATCTTCTAACTAAAGTGTAATCTAAATCCATATTCAATTACAATTGAATATGTAATTAAGTTATTCACGGGGTAATACTACGCAAAATGTCTATACAATGCGCGCGAGGAACATTTAGGTCTTCAAAGTCAATGTATATTTGTGATCTATCGTTTTGCAATTCTACCACTAACGCAACAATCACTTCAATAGCACGACGTTTCATCTCTTCACTGAGAATATCACCTCGTCTATAGGCTTCAGCTAATTCGTTCAATTCCTCTTGTGTAGAATTGACATCAAACAAACGTATATATTGATAAGCCACATCTATGTCTGGATTACCACCTAATCTTCTGTGCTCTTCTACAGTTTCTCGTCCACCAGAGAAAGCTCTATTGATTTTCTTTCGGATTTGTTGAAGAGAGTCATTTACAAAAATCGCACTCTCACCTGCACTCGCACTCATTTTGCCAATAGGTCCGTTCAACCCGGGGATAAATTTAGAGTGTATAATCACAGGTTTGTTGTAACCTAATTTAGGCGCAACATCGCGCGCAATTCTGAAAAATGGATCTTGATCGATAGCACATGGTACTATACACATAATATTGTCTTCTTTGCTGATGTCCAACATGGGAAAACATGAAGGAAAACATGGGGCAATTTGAGTAGCAGAAAAAGCGATTTTACCAATACAATCCGATTCTTCATCATCACCTACTTTGAACCCAAATATGGCTTTTGCTTGATTTACTGTGATACATTTTTGGATTTGAAGTACAGTGGGGTATAGCGACCCCATGTAGGTGCTATTCATAAATACTATGGTTTTAATGGGATCAAAGTCTAAGGATATGATATCTTTCAGAGTTTCTAATGCATATTCTTTCACTTGATCCCATGTCATATCGCGGAATAAAAACTTTTCATCGTCAGTGATTTGAATTACCAATGTAGCATCAAAAACTTGTTGTAGATATTTAGCAAAAACAAAAGGCACCAAATGTCCAATATGCAATGAAGCTGAACTTGGACCACGTCCAGTGTAAATATAGCATTTTCCGCCTGCTTCAACATGATCCAAAAATTTATCCAAATCCCTATGTGAAAAGAAAACCCCGTTCTTTAACAAAGAATGGGCAGGTTCTCCTGTGATTCTTTCCAATCTTTCAATAAGCGCGTCGTCGATTCTTTGTGTACCGAAATTAGAAATTAAATAATCGTAATCTATTTCTCCTTCAACTTTGTCGCTAATATGAAGATCCATATTTTTATTAAAAAAAATATAGGACAAAAATCAGTTATTTAAAACCATAAAACCCAATAATTTCTTTAATATGCGCATGATGCCGCTCCTTGATTTTGCCTTCCTTTAGCTTTAGAGCCAATCTTTTGGCAGCTGCCTTACCTACGTTTTTCTTTCCACGAACATAAAACGAAACAATAGCAATTTCTACATCAATCAAAAAATCATACACATCATATTCTACAAACAGTACATCCGTTTCAGGATATGGTACCTCTCTGGCGCGCAATGCATACATCAGTGCAGCATTATTCATAGCGTGACCTTTGTCGGGTGTGGGATGTTTGGCTCGATAATAGCATGCTAACTTATATAATGGTTCGGCACGCCAAGGTCGTCTATCCCAACTTTGTAACAACGTCGTTAAACCCTTTTCTTCTTCACCATTAGAGATATAAGCCATCCCCATTTTATAATTAGCATACCACGCTTCTTCTTCCCATGTATCTTTCTCTTCAGAACGTCTAGAAAACCATTTTATTGCGTCATCAAATTGCCTCAGACATTCAAACGTTTGTCCAAGATAATAGCTATATCTAGTCTTGAGATCTTTTGGTGTTTCTGGGTCGTTATAACCTTCAAGTAGTAATCTCTTATCACGTTCATATTTGTCACTTTTACAGCCACCGTCTTCACGATCATCGATTTCCAAACTCGTTAGACGACATGTTTTTCCAATTTTTGGTGTTGGATCCCAATACTCATGCGTAACTCCAATGCAATCCCACTTATCAACATTCTTATTACCGATCAATCTTACATTCCAATATCTTACTACATGAGAATATTGCTCTATCATATAACAATCTTCTGTAAGTAAGTTTTTCATAAACATAGGTTTCACTACCAACACCATATCTGCATCCAACAATAGAAAGTAACTGCTGTCTGGGAAAGAATCTTTAGCCGCCTGGTAAGAATGTGTACGATTGTGACTGAAATTCTTAAATGGTTCTTCATGTACTACGCAAGGTATGCTATAATTTTCACACCATTTCTCAACAATTTCCTTTGTATTATCTGTAGAACCAGTGTCAACAACGGAAACGTAGTCAAGTACTGGCTTAGCTGCATTCAAACACCGTTCTATAATTTTTGATTCATTCTTTACAATCATACACAGACAAATCTTCACGCTATTGGGTGCGGCTACTTTAGAAGATATGAGATTTGTCCTTGAAGAGATCTGTCCTCCACGACCACGACTTACTTTTCGTCCCCGACCTCCTCCATGACGACGTCTATGTTTTGGCATTTATAAACTTTTTCCATTTTTTTAACCTCTTAATCTTAATTTAAAAAAATGCATACTGAACAGACCATAAAAATCCAACACGTTTCTTTATTAGATTTTTCAGGGTTGGGTGAATCTAGATTATATATGGATGGCGTATGTAACCCGTATGCACACACTGAAGATGGAAAATACTTACGGGAGATGATACGCCACATGCTGCATAATCATAGTCAACATACTTCTTTTGCTGAAGAATATATTGCTGAAACTACCGATTTCCCAGAGAGTGAAGAATTAAAATGCTCCAGTTTTAAACTTTATCTTCATCATCGGGACACCACGTTGACATTTGATAAATGCTCTTGGAATACGACTTTTAAAGAAATTGTTGTTCGAGCACTATTACATTGGGAACCCATGGATCTATCATGTTCATGGTTAAAATCTGACGCACAAGATTATGTGCTTCAGATCAAATCCAGAAAGGAATATATATTTGACCAATCATTGATATTATCTGATTTAGTGTATGTTCGTAATTGTATATCTCGCAGTGAGATGATCACATTCTTATTAGTCGAGAAATCAAGAATAGATTCTATCATTTTATCTTCTTCTTCTGATACAGAGACACAATACCCTTCTTCTCCATTTGCACATTTAACCAAAACAGAGACATGTCACCCTTCTCATTCTATCGATGATGAATTGGTGGTATGTTTAAATAAATTGGATGGTCTTACACCTGATTGGTTGAAGGATTTTACCTGCTATGCTTCTTACGGGGATATCACCTTTTGTGTGGATGTTGATCTATGTCATAATTCTGAAAAATTGTGTGAATCTAAATCCTGGAACAATTTTCGATATACAGATTTGGGTAAAGATTTATACTGTGAACTATCTTTTCCTATATCTATTGCTGATTTACCTCGCGAAGCATATTTACGGATTTATGTTACTGCAAAACGAGAGAGTACTACACTTACTCAAAAGTTTTTACAAACCTGGATATTTATGGAATCACCGTCCCCAAGTCTGCTTGGGTGGAGTGAATGTTCACTATATGATTTTCAGGGGTGTTTGCGTGTTAATCCAGTGAAATTACCCTTAAAAATCGAACGCCAACTACCCATGTATCTACCATCTGAGTACGAAAATACAGCATATATCGTTCTCTCTATAAAATATAAAACCTTAGATACATCTCACGCTACAACTATTTTTGTAGATACTCCCATTCGTAAAAATTCGCCATCAAGACACTTGAAAATTCGAGAAAGAGATTGGGAAAAAATCCAAAGTGGAAAGGCTTCAGATACAGTTTTTTGGAAGTATAGACATCATATCCGTAAAAGGGACCCCGATCAGCTAATACCTTTACTTAAATCTGTAAATTGGTCAGATAAGTTACATCTCGCTGAAATTCATGACTTATTAGCCGAATATCCTACAATATATCCATTTGCAGGCTTTGAAATTTTGGCTTTACCTATCGTAGATTTGCCTACTCGCGAATATGCTGTATCATGTCTCCATTCTTTATCCATCAAAGAAATTCAAAGTACTCTTCCTCAATTGATTCAGTCCCTAAAGAAAGATACGTATTTGTCTTCTCCACTTGCCATATTCTTACTAACTCGAGCCATTCACAATCGAAGTATTGGTCACACATTTTATTGGTATCTAAATAGCGAAATGGATGATAAGGTTCTATATCCTCGTTTCCATCTTTTAAAACAATGTTACCTAGAAAACATTGATGCTTCAGACAGAAGAAAATTGTTACAAATAGAACGTGTATTTGGTCAACTTATATATATTGCAGAACTAGCACAATCCAGGTTATCGTGTGAGCAATTATACAGTTGTTTATACGAAATCAGCTTTCCAGAGCGCTTCTATTTACCAACATCTTCAAAAATAGAAATTAAATCGTTGATAGTAGAGAAGTGTAGTATACTTAATTCTAAAACTAAACCTTTGTGGCTCACGTTCGAAACTGTAGAAGACAACGAAATCTATGTAATTTTGAAAGTTGGTGACGATATTCGTGTTGATGTATTAGCATTGCAGATGATGAATGTCCTAGATTCGTTTTGGAAAAAGGAGGGCTTGGATCTTCATCTACAACCTTACGTCGCTCTGCCATTGAGAAAGCGTGTAGGATTGATTCAAGTAGCATCTAAAGCAGAAACAACCTCGACTATTAATTGGAAACACGGAGGTAACGGATTTGCATCTGCCTTTTCTTCCACATCTTTGAAAGCCTATCTGTATAAAAATAACTCGAGTGAAGAACGGGCTGAAGCATTCCAAAACTTTGCTTTATCTTGTGCTGGGTATTGTGTGTTTACGTATGCCTTTGGTGTGGGTGATCGACACGGTGACAATATTATGTGCACTCCTAAAGGTAATCTATTTCATATTGATTTTGGGTATTTTCTAGGTGAGAGATCTAAATTTCTTGGGTTTTCACGCGAAACTAATTGTTTTGTCTTAACGTCAAATTATATCAATGCTATGGACAAATTTTTCAACTTATTTATAGAGTTGTCTTGTCAAGGATTTGTAATCGCTCAACGTTATGAATCTACATTTACCACGTTGATTACATTGATGTTGCCATGTGGAGAAGATGTGATTACTAAAGATCAGGTAAGATATGTAAAAGCTACATTGGAGCCATGGCTTAGCGAAACGGAAGGCAAGAAAAAGTTTTATGATATTATCCGCAGAAGTTTACAAGATAAACGAACTTTGCTTAACGACTTTGCACATTTAATAGCCACTAGAAGCGGGAAATAGTAAATGGACATCGAAACCCAATACATACCCTTTACTAATAAACTGTGGTGAAATTATAGTTGATTTCAAACTATAATTTGTAAGGATAAATTAAAGGCTATTTTCTATTTCATAAATAGCCTGTACAGTTTTCACAAATGCATCTGGTGTTATAGAGATTGTATCTATACCTTCTTTGACTAAGAATTGTGCAAATTCAGGATAATCACTGGGTCCTTGCCCACAAATACCTATCTTTACATCATTGTTTTTACATTTTTTGATAACATTTGACAACATTCGTTGCACTGCGGGGTTCCTCTCATCATATAAATGGGCTACTAAACTTGAATCTCGATCTAAACCTAACGTCAGTTGAGTTAAATCATTAGAACCAATTGAAAATCCATCAACATGTTTACAAAACTCATCTGCCAACAACACGTTTGATGGTATTTCACACATTATATATATTTTAAGCCCATTTTCTCCTTGAACCAAACCATATTCAGCCATCACAGCTTTAACTTTATGCAGTTCTTCCACTGTTCTACAAAATGGTATCATTACAATAACGTTATCTAATCCCATTTCTTCTCGAATCTTCTTGATTGCAAGACATTCTAACCCAAAAGCTTCTTTAAATTCAGGCGAATAATACCTGGAAGCCCCTCTCCAGCCTATCATTGGGTTTTCTTCTTCGGGCTCATAAATATGTCCACATAGTAAATTTCTATATTCATTGCTCTTAAAATCAGAAAATCTTACAATAATTGGTTTAGGATAAAAAGCCGCGGCTATTCTGCCAATTCCATAACTAAGTTTATCTATATAGTAACTGGTTGGTGATTCAAACCCAGCCGTTAAAGTGTCAATTTGATTCTTCAAATCGTCATTAAGTTTATCACAATTGAGTTTATCATAATTTATAAGCGCTGATGGATGACATTTTATAAAATTATTTATAACAAACTCTTGTCGGACAAGACCGACGCCAGAGACAGGATAGTCAGCGTATTTAAACACTTTGGTAGGACAGGCTAAATTAAAAAGAATTTTTGTATTGATTTTCGGTAGCCTGGATAGATTTATTTTGTTCTCTACCCATTTTAACTCACCATCATATACGTAACCTATCTCTCCCTCTGCACAAGAACTAGTTATTATCTGTCCGTTTTTCAAAATTTCGGTTCCATTACCCGTACCTACAATAGCGCATATTCCCATTTCACGGGATATGATTGCGCTATGACAAGTTCTTCCTCCTCGGTTGGTAATGATTGCACTAGCTTTCCTCATGATCGGCTCCCAGTCAGGATCAGTAATGTCGGTTACTAATATATCTCCATCTTTAAAATCTAACACGTTTTTATGTGGGTTACGAGTATCTAGCGTATGGATTATTTGAACGCGTCCTTTTGCTATTCTATCACCCACTGCAATTCCAGTGGTTAAAACTTTACTATTAGAACCCTTTTCAATTTTGTATTCAGTAAACACTTTATCTCTATTCGAGTGAACTGTTTCTGGTCGAGCTTGGACAATAAATAGTTCTTCACTTAAACCATCAACAGCCCATTCAACGTCAACTGGAGTGGGAGACTTATAAATCTTAGAATAATAGCGTTCGATTTCGACTACCCAATGGCTTAATTTAAGAATCATGTCTTCGTTCAAACAAAATAAAGACTGCTTAACATCAGATACCATGCGAGTTTTAATTTTTTCGTCGGGGTTTGATCCATATACAGACATATGAGTCTTATCACCGATTTTTTTATCAATGATTGCCTTATAGCCTTCGTTTAATTTATTTTTGTAGACAATAAATTCATCAGGTTTAACTGAACCGCTCACAACACTCTCACCTAATCCCCAATTTCCGTTGATTAAAATCACATCTTTAAACCCAGATTCAGTATCAAGAGAAAACGCAACGCCAGCGCTACCAAGATCAGACCTAACCATTTTCTGAACGCAGACAGAAATACTAAGTTGTTCATCATAACCAATAGTATTTCTGTAGGTTATAGCTCTGTCTGTATATAAACTTGCAAAACAGTTTTTGATAGATTCTAAAACTTGATTCTTTCCACGAACATTTAGGTAGGTTTCTTGCTGTCCAGCAAATGAAGCATCGGGAAGATCTTCAGCCGTGGAACTCGATCTAACCGCTACATCTGTAATTTCTTGAGGATTACCGTCGACATCTGTAAATTGTTTGGAAAGATTGTTATAATGATCCAATATAGATTTTTGTATATCTGAAGGGAATTCACCATCTTTGATGAGTTGTCTAATCTTTATTCCAGTTCTTTGAAGGCTTACTAGATTATCGATATCTATATTAAAAAGTAAATTGTCGATTTTATCATGCAAATCATTAAATGCAATAAATTTATCATATCCCGCTGTAGTCACTGCGAATCCCGATGGAACTCTTATGCCTTGCCTGGATAAATTTCTTATCATTTCCCCTAAAGAAGCGTTTTTTCCTCCAACAAGCCCAACATCTTCAATACCAAAATTAGATAGTACATCAACGTATTTTCTTTTCATGTATAATGTATTTTTAGATAGGATAAGAACCATTTAAAGATTCATATGCATTATTATTTAATACATTCAAGTTCTCCTGAAAATGATTTATACAAATTCTTAAACAATCTATTGCCATCAGAGAATTAAATCATGAACAAGTCTTAGTTTGATATGTTATCGTCTTGATTTTTTGGTACGCCTAGTTTCCTTAGGACTTATACGTCTCGCTTTACCACCCTTGGGGAGGGCTTGATTCCTTTTCTTCTTGCATAGTTCTTCGAGTTTCTGCTTACCATATTTGCTTTTTATTTCCCCGACAGTTGTAGGTGTTTTAGAACTAACTCGGACAGATGGTCTACAGTATGGATAATCTTTAATCTTTGATTGTTTACGTCCACATTTTTCATAGCCTCCTGTCTTAGGTTTGCATACATTCACCCATTTTTCTGCGTACCACCGATCCAAGGGTGCCTTATCAGCTGAAGGTTTTTTACCACGATAACGCCCGCCAGCATCTTTATACGCTTTAACCACTTGCCCGGATGCATAAGCACTTGGCCACACCTTAACACGGTTCTTAACTTTGTTTCGTATTTTTATATACAGATCTCTATCTATCACATTTTTAGGAACTTTTACAGGGGATCCAGGGGATCGACTGCGTTGACGTATATATTGTCTTTCTTTTATTTCTTTCCTGAGTTTGGTCTTGGATACATTTTCTGCAAGTAAATCTATGAGTTCAGCTTTTCTAAGCCCGCTTCTCCCAGGTACTTCATACATTGTTGCAATTTCTCTAAGTTGTATAAGAAGTAACTTATCCAATTCTTCTTCCATTTATCAATATTCATAATTTCTTAAAATATATTGTGTTATGTATAATTGTTTGTAATTATACATATTTAAGGTACCATATGTTCTAAATTCGGCATGAACTTCGTGAAATCTACAGGGCGGCTGCGAAGTTTTGAAGTATTTTTAATGTTGTTTTCTCGTAATTTACGGATGCCACGACGTACATGTTTTGGTTCTAACATAGTACTTATGTTATGATGCGTATCATTATTTAGATGGATATTAATATCCATATTGCTACCCACATACTCACGTGAGTGTTCTAATTCCGCAAAAAATGTTAGTCGTTCTGTATCTCCCCCAAAATTTGGAAATGCATCTTCATTCTTATGGAATAATCTTTTGGTAGTCTTATAATCACTCAAGTCCCAACCTTTAGCTTTGAGCTGCTGAACAAAAATCTCAAAGAGTTCGCTGTAATCATATCCTTCACATTCAAATTGCCACATAAACCGACGACACAACCCTGGCTGATAATGGAAAATACTACGTTCCATAAGATGTTTATAGCCAGCAAAGATGATGATGATTTCTCCTGGGTGTTCGCTAAGAAACTGATTGATAGTATTGAGAACTTCTCTACCAAAAGTATCATAACTGCTAGTAATCAGCGAATAGGCTTCATCGACAAATAGGACTTTACCTAAATTGTCATCTAAAATCTTGAGAGTTTTCTTGTCTGACCATCCCGAATATTTACCAACAAAATCTGATCGGCTGACAATGGTGATGATGTCTTCATCTTTTGGCATCTTGGCTTCAGTCATATCTTCTTTCGGGAAGTCAGCGATGTTTTGCAATACTAAACCAATATCTGACTTATGTTCAGAAGATTGTTCTGTTTCAGTAGTGAAGGCATGATATGTATAGATAATAATCAGAAATACAATTATTAACGATATGGTCCAATATATACCTATTTCCTTGTAATAACATGACAAAATGTAGATAAATATAGTAATAACTGACATATATGTACTCATTTCTTCCATATCTCCTCCTAGATCAGAATAGAAATTTAGGATTTCATCGATCCTATTTTCTGCCGTTGTTTCTGCTGATTGAAGACTTTGCGTCTTACCTTTTCGTGACCCATCAATGTAACCTAAACTATACCATATCTTCGCTAATCTAGTACCAATTAATGTTTTGCCAAGTCCAGGAGACCCATATAATATTGTATTTAACATAACTTTATCTTCCTTAAGTGTTAAACTTGATGCAGCACGTGTTTTTATTGAGATAAGATGAGAAACTTGCGAAGCTACAGCATCTTTTACCCTTGAATGACCAACAATTAAGTTCAACTCTTCCAAGGATTTTACTAATAATTTAGGATGGCGTACACTTTTTATATAGGGAGTATGTGATGTAATAGCTTGATTTAGACGATAAATAAGACGTGATAGTTCAGATACTTGAGTATTCTCTAAAGAATCTATCAACATTTTATAAGAAAATTCAATCCATTAAAGACAATAATATCATTGTAAATTACAATGATATCTATCTGACAAAATACGTATGTTGAGAAATGTATGACAAATATTTTCTTGTTCTCCAAACCTCATAATATTAACTATTTAAACGACTCTGTAGTAATCAATATTATATACTACTTTTAGAAACAATAGGTAATTCTTTTGTCCTTCTCAAGGTTGATAGAACTCTATTTCTTTCCTATCTGAGATCCTAAAGTTAAGGGTTCCCACCATACACGTTTTTAATCAAATCTACCTTTATACTTAACAATTGTTATTAAGAGTTTTGAAAACACTAAAAAGATGGAAAGTATGTTTCACGATTGTTGTGATGAACAAACGAAGATGGCAGAAGTCAGTGCTATGGAATGGATGTCTGAAAATTGGGAAATCATAGAAACTATGTTTTCTGAGATTAATGTTCCAAACGTAATTATTGTTACAAGGTCAACACTTAAGACACACGAACAACAACTTTTACAACATTTCCAGGGACATTCTTATATTCTATCTAGATTACCAAGTTATACTCACCATAGTGGAGATTACTATCCTAAGGATACTAAATTTCCGTTTTTAATGCTGAATGACCCAGATATGAAAGGACATGTTGCCCAAGAAAGTACACATTTGGCAAGTATTGCTGGGCAAATGATAGAAAACGCATTTTTCATTGTTATTCAAACTACCAAGAGAGAAGCACGTATCGAAAAACGTAGCAATATCTATTGGCTCACATTACCCAAATATATGGTCAAAAACGATATCACCTATGAAGCAAATCGAATTGCAGAAATAGCCGCACTATTATTATTTGGAGAAACTAGATATCGAGGATTTTTATCCATGTTATGGATGGATTCTAGATACGATGTCATTGAGAATATCAACAATCGACATTTTACACAAATTATTCAAGAGAGTCTTATTTCCCCCTTTTATCTATCACCAATTATCTTCAAGCATGCTATACTTATGGGCTTTAGATATGAAGACACTAACAAAACCCATCTTCCCAAACGCAAGATGTCGCCAATGCGAAGAAAGAAGTCTAAAACCAACCTAAAATCGAAACCACGAGTAACACGACCACCTTCTCCTCAAAGAGTATCAACCCCCGAAATAGAACCAATCCTTTCGTTAAATATTGAAGACCCCGAATTGGAAGAAGAGGAAACTTTTATATCTCAATTACCACCTTCTCCTACACGCGCTAAACTTCCACCACCTTCTCCTAAGCGGAAAAAGAAATCCTCAGAAAATACCAAACCTAAAGATACCAAACCCAAAAAGTCCAAACCCAAAAATACAGGAACAATAATTAATCCAAAGACAGGACGAAAAGTAAAAGTTGGTGGGTTAGTATATCAAGATTTAGTATCAAGAGGCATAATTGATGCAGTTTAATGCTGTCGTTAAAATTTCCTTAGAAGATTTTATTTATATATAATAAATAAATGGGTAAAAAATGTAAATGTTGTTGTCGAGGTCCACGAGGACCAACTGGACCTGAAGGTCCAGTTTCACCTCAACCGGGATGTGAAGCATCTGTTGGTGAGGAAGCCATTTGGTTTTGTAATGCATGGGCGGGGGTGACTGGTGCAGGTAATATCAAGTTTGAACGATATTCTTACTTACCTAAGTTGGTTTACTTTTCCTTAGAAGGCATCATTCTGTCTGGCGGAGGTTCATCCGAAGGGTTTATCCGAACTGCAGTTCCAGACGGTGGTCCGTGTCCTTTTAATACATGCCAAGATAAAATAGTTGTATCAATACCGATTATAAACGGCGGAACAAGTACTGATCCGATATATGAAATTGGAAAGTTGACTATTACCTCTAATTTTCTAACTATAGAACCACTTAATGGATTATTCCAACCATCCACTACCCGTTTTGGATTTGAAACATTTAATGGTCACTATTTTTTAGATTGTAAATAGCTTTAATCACAACCTGAATTTCTTAAACAATAAATATAACATATAGCATTTCTAATATCAGTAGATATTAGAAAATTTCACAGGGAAAAAGAAGAGAAGGAAAGGCTTCCCTTTTTCTTGAGAAATTTCTTCTTACGCAATAATCTTGAAATTTCTCGATCAACATTTTCTTCGTTGATAGGAAAGTATTTCTGATTTTGAAGTAAGATTAAGAGGATTATAGATGAATTAATGTATTTATATGCGGTTTTAGTATCAGTTCGGGGGTCATTAGCTTGAGTTTCCGATAGAATTACATGTTGTAAAATAAGGGTGGAAAGGCAAGGTGCTGTATCTTCAGGGTTGATATGATCTTTGAGTTGTAATGTTGCTATCCTCAATTGTTCGTAGCGATATATACATCTTTCTATGATTTTGTTTATTTTATGCGAGGGGCGAAGCTCATCATCATTGATTTTTTGTGCAATATTGTTAACTAAGTCTCGAATCATCTTGAGACATTGGACGTAAATATAAACTAAAATTTTAGGGGAAGATAAATCTAATGTTATACGCTGCAATTCCTCAATACCATAGAATGTCTCGCAAATTGTACGTATATTAATCTTAACATTCGATTGTCTGAGACTTGATGGTATTAAAGCAGATGAGGATGTGGATGTAGAGGAAAATGACATCAATGTGGAATCGGATGATATCGAAGAATGTTCTATATCGATAGAATTCAAAGACTCGGGGCAAATCTCTGGTAATGCTATATTTGGAGTAGAACATATACGTATAGGTTTAGACGCAGGTGATAATGTCAAATGTGTAGCAGTAAAAGGTGATGATAATTCATCTCGTGATGATGAAGGAAATGTAGATGTTTTAGGGGGTGTAGATGTGGGAGATTTTAGAAAGGAATGCTGTGTAACGTCCTTTATACACATTCTGCCATCTTCTCTTTTCCGCAATAACCCCATCAATAGTGATTTACATTCCTTACTAAGATAAGATGGTATACGGATTTTATGTGTTTGTATATTTGCAACGAGTTCTATAGCACTCTTGGCTTGAATGGGTTGATTCCCCGTTACCATTTCATAGAGAATTACACCTAACGACCATAAATCTGCCTTAGTGGAATATGGACACATTTTTAACAGTTCGGGTGCCATATATAAAGGAGAGCCACATACAGTAGCTGAGAGAACGTCTGGATCTGTTTGTTTCGCAAAGCCAAAATCAGCAATTTTGAGAATATAAGGACAAAATGATGAATTCACTGTTTTCTTCATCAAAATATTTTGAGGTTTCAAGTCTCGATGAATGATATCATTCATCATTAAATATTCCATTCCCGAAACAATTTGTTGTAAGTATTCTCTAGCTTCTGTTTCAGACAATATACCACGTTTCTGCAAAAATTTGGATAGATCACCACCATCACAGAACTCAAAGACAAGGTAAACCCTTTCCTCTTCTTCAAAGACATCAAGCATTTTCACTAGGTTAGGATGATCCGTACTTTGAGCAATTTTAATCTCGATTTTAAGCCGCGTCTTAAGATTTTCCTTCTTTTGTGGTTCTCTACTAGTTAAATGATACAAATCTACAACTTTAATGGCTACTAATTCCCCAGTTACTATATTATAGCCTTTATAAACGGTAGAATAAGCCCCCGAACCTATTCTTTTACCATCTGAATGATATGGACCAATATCAAAAGTTTTCTTCATCCCTCCTTTTAAGATATTTATCAGAATACTTTTTTCACATATGACATCATTTTGATAATTTGATTGTTTTTGTGTGCTCTTGACTAAGAAAATGAGGGAAATAATTTTTATACTATATAGTTTAGTATGCATCGTGCAACAAACTTGGGCATACGATAGCATCTTGATTAGCAACGATGCAAAAATATGGCCAGCAACTTTGATGGGTTATGCATCAAAAGTGGAGGATGAATGTTATAGCAAATTAAAAGCTTACATTTTTCTGGGTGTTGGACAAAATACAACGATACCACCTTCCAAACACGTTTGTGTTATGTATAGTCCTATTGGTTTGATGTGGTCGGTGCCTCAGTTATACGAACCCAATAAATCCATAGTATTACAGTCTAAAATACTTAATGGACAATTAGAGTATCAGTTCATTGTCCATTAGTTAAATCGAATGAATGCAAAAGAGAATTACAGCGAATATATCATCAAGATCCAACGGTAAGTATGTTCTTGGGACAAAATATCAAAATGTATAATTTTAATTAATATAAAATGGAAGGTCTTATGGAGGGTTATGCAAATTTGATGAGACAAACCCAACAAGACAGTGATCTACTTAGGAGATGTCGGATTCAACCCAATAGAACTGTAGCCAGAATTGTGACTAACCTTGACGGATCACAAAGATTGGTTCCTTCCTCTACTGCAGATCCAACATCGAGAGAATTTCAACGTCTATTAGGACCACAAGGAAGTTTAACTACGGTATTAGGAATTGAAGGTGTTTCACCCACAGGACTCACAGGAACAACAGGAACAACAGGAACAACAGGAACAACAGGAACAACAGGAACAACAGGAACAACAGGAACAACAGGAACAACAGG
>Ga0209986_10002425_pt1 | contig 17073 bp, 22 predicted proteins | sample BlataG_FD_183168 | JGI IMG/M metagenome (GOLD analysis project Ga0209986, IMG submission 183168) | Deep subsurface microbial communities from Black Sea to uncover new lineages of life (NeLLi) - Black_00105 metaG (SPAdes) (version 2) | ecosystem: Environmental > Aquatic > Marine > Oceanic >...
GGCTAATCCAAGGCTGATCTCTTCACGTTCATTAATGTTTAACTGATAACAATGAGCCATATGCAACTCCTTTCTTTTGGCATATTATACCAAAGTTAAGTGTTGCATTTGCAACTTGAACCCAAGCTGTCCCTATTTATTTCTGTGCAAGAAAATCGATATCTTTAGTCGGGCGGGATCTTGGCATCTTTAAACAGATTAATAAAAGTCCTCCTTTTAATATAAAACGGTCAGAAAATTCAGAAATTGCCAGACGATAGAGAAATCTTTCCTGAAAGTATCGTAATAGAAGGAAATCAAAATCTATCTTTTCCGCTCTTGCGATATTCATAAGTCTTGCTCTTACTGAGGCAGCTATATTTTTAACTTCTCTTTCCATGTTTACTCCTCTGTCGACTTTTAAATCATAGCATTAAGCCAGGTTTGTAGCAGTGGCTTGATTCGACAAATTTCAGCATATTCAAGCAGTTTTTCCAGATCACGATCCTTGCGCTTGAGATATTCAGAAAGTCCTTCCTTGGCTATATCAAGACCTAGCTTGTTTCTATATCGAAAACAATCACATATAGTTTTTTCCGGATTATAGATACGAATTTCATGACCTTTAATTTTTATCTTACTAATACCTGCTTCAAATTGTTTCTTTGAAAAATGATAAAATTCAATAGGTGGGTACTTAATTTTCGGTTCCCTTGACCCCCGACAGATAGCCATTGAGATAACTGAAGGATTAAAAGTAGTCAGTTCATAATATGATAGGGCCGAAAGAAGACATATCACCCCTTCCGGAACAGCACAAGCAAGATCAATAAAACCTTGATTGGAAATTAGAGGAATATTGGTAAGTCGATAAAAGCCTCTTTTTACTCTTATTATCCGTCCTTCATCTCTAATCCTTTTTATATCTCGAGGATGAATTCCTGCTACCAGAATATCTTTTGTTCTGGCAAAACCGTTATGTGTTTTAAAAACTCTATAGATTCTTTCATCTTTCTTTTTCATGGAAACCCCTCTGGACGTAACTGTATACACATTATAATAAATGTAAACACTTTTGTCCAGCTTTTATTTTTTATCATCTCCCACACTTTTTAATTCTTTCTCTTACCCACTTCCAATCGGGTTTTCCACAATTAAAAAATGTTTTGAAATTGTCTTTCAGCCAATCATAATAATCATCTTCAACATACTTACAGAATGCTTCAACAAGTGCTTCTTTAGAAATATCTTCAGGTGTTTCCATTTCCTCAAATTCTTCATCCAAGAATTCTCTTACAACTTTTCTGTCAAGCATGACACTTCCCCCTGTTATTGAGTATGAACACCTGCCTATTTAAATGGCAATAATTAGCACTCCTAATTCTGGCTTAAGCAAAACATTATTTACTATACATCTCAAATAATTTTATTAGCGGTGCAATGCTATCCTCAAATGCAATATCATTGGCATAAACAAATCTCTTTGTGTAAGCTTTCCAAATACCTTGGATTGTTTTGTCCTCTTTAATTTCTTCAATAATACTGAAAGAATCATTAATTTTTTCAAGTGTTTCTCTTTTTGTGGCAGTTGAAGTTAAAGCATTTTTGAAATCGTCTTTATTTATATTTTTTTCCTGAAGAGTTGTCAAAATATAAATATCATAAAAATCTCTTGCGCGAGTGTTAAGTATACCCCTGCTTATAATTGTCTCAAACTTTTCTGCTAAAACAGTTTCAAGATTATATGCAAGTATTTCTATATTTCTATCTTCAAATAGCAAATCAAAGCTATACAACACTTCTTTGGGTGTAATTATATCACCGGTACTTATATCAATCTTTAATGGGACAACAACAGTTTCATAAGCTATTTCAATTGATATTCTATAACCACCGTATTCAGATTCTTCTCTTATTTCTTCAATTCCTTTCAGAATAATTTTTACATCATCCGGAATTGGAACTTTTAAAATCCGTTCAAATATTGATAATAAGTTTTCTTTAGAAAAATCTTCTCCTTTAATAGTTACATCCATATCCATAGTAGTCCTGCTATCTAATCCAACAATAGCACTAATCAGCATGCCGCCTTTAAGTATAAATTTCCACTTATATTCAGAAACAAAAATTCTCTCAAGCAATCTCTCTAACATATAGTTCTGTAAAAGAGCATTTGCTTTTATTCCTGTTTTAGCTGCCATGTTTTTAATAATTCCTTTTAAATGCATTGCATTTTTCAAATCAGCACCTCCATGTACTCACGTATTTTTTGATCAATTTTAAACTTTTGAGCATATTTTATTAATCTACTTAAATCTTTGTTCTTACGCTTTGAGTACTTTTTTAATGCATCAGTAAATGTTTGAAGATCCATCCTGCTTTTACTTCTAACCATGTCACAGATAGTTCTTTCCATGTCATATGTATCAATCTCTTTTCCTTGTGGCGATAGAATTGCTATCTTACCTAAGCTGTGTAACTCAGGCTTGACGTAGAAGAATTCCAAAGACAAATCTTTTAACGAAGATGGATTATATCCTTTTGGCAAAGTAATAGAAAAAGACAAAGGTGTCCTGTCAGATAAATCATGCAAAAACAATGCTGTATCGTGAGAAAATATTCCCTTCTTACATCGAATACTTATGGAATAGAATTCATCCTCTAAAACGTCAGGCAATACATAAACACCTCTTGACGCTCTTTCAATCATCCTTTTTTGAGTCATTAGGGAAAGGTATTTCTTGTCTATGCCAAGCTTTACAATTTCAGCAGTTGAGATAATACCTTTATTTTCTTTTATAATATTTAGAATTTTTTCAAAAGTATCCATAATATCACAACCCTTCACTTTTATACTAACATTATACACTTTGTTAGTATAAAAGTGAAGGGTTGTGATATTACTTTTTAATTTTAATCACATTGAACTCCGTTTTAATAAAAGTCTTAACCATCCGGTTAAGAAACTCCTCAAACTCCATAGGCTTTCCGCTAAATCCTATACCCTCTTCTCCTCTTATATCCTGACATCCGTCCTACTCTCTCTTCCTTGCTTATCTTAAAAAAGGCCATATGGATAATTGTATCGTCAAAAACCAGGGCCGAGCCGACCCTATCCTCACCCTCAAAACGATAATCCCAGCCCTGTTTTAGGAAATCACTCACAAAAGCGGTTTTCTTGCCTCTTATCTTATAGGAAAGAATATTCTCTGAATTGAAAAACTCATCGGTCTGATAGGACCACCTTCCCTGCTCAGTACAGCTTACCGGAATAACAAGCTCTGATTTTTTCTTTACCTTCCTCTCCTTTTCTAAAAAGAGGAATAATCTGTAGATTCTTAAAACTCTGTACCTCTCCAAAATCTATCCCGGATATAAAATTAGTGATTAAAATATCCATAACTCACACTCCTTTTTAAAAATAATACCAATAAAATAAATTCACTTTACACCTCAAAAACCTCTCCATCTGAAACCTGCTCTATCTTCCGGCTAAATAAGCCACTATATTTATCAGGATGAAAAGTATGAATCGGGATTATTCTCCCCGGCCTTAATTTTTTTACCACTTTTTTCAAGGTATTAATCTCAGCATGTCCGCTGGTATGGACCTGGTAAAATTTCATATTCTTTTTCTTTATAAATCTCATCATCTTCTGCATGGAATAATCCTGTAAATATCCTTCCCACAAGGAATAAATAAATGTAGCCTCTTCAATGTTTTTGATTAAACTTAAATCTTTCAACATCGAAGGCCTGACCATCATCATTATCTCCCCGCTCCTATCCGAAATCTCTTGCTTGGTAATCTTGTAACTTTTATATTTATACATTAAATCTTGCCTGCCCTGCTGCCTTATTCTCTCGCAGAGCCAATAAGGGAAGAAAACTCTGATATTTGGATAATTTTTAGAAGGGTAAGGAATCATGGCATAATCTTTTAGACAGCCAAGAATATTGGCAGTATAAAAATCAATGGCGAATATTTTCCCTGTCTTTAATGAAGCACGGTAAAAAGAAACCAGCCGGTCAATATTCTGGGCTGAAAAATAAAGAAGGGTCATTTTTTTACTTCCCTCTAATAATTTTACCGTCTCACCTTCAATCTCTGTTTCAGATTTAAATTCTCCCGCTCCCTTCCCTTTTAATCCTCTATCCAAAACTGTTCCTTCCAGGAGAAGTACATCTATATCCTCCGGTGCATGATCCAAAAACCATCGGAATGCTTTCTGCTTTCGACCATGTTCCCTGAAATCACCGGAATAGATAAGCCTCTTCCCGTCCGCCTCTACCAAAAAAGCATAAGAATCAAAAGCTGAATGGTCCATCAGATAAGGGGTTATTTTAAAATCACCGCAACGAAAACTCTTCCCGCTCTCAATAGGATGATAATTTGAAATACTCCCTCTAACCGGGGAAAATATTACGGTTAAATCTATAATTTTTTTGGCAGCTTCACCCAGGTAAAAACAGATATCCTTATTGAGATAACCGAAAAAACCATAATGGTCTATATGCGGATGTGAAATAAGCACCCCGTCAATCATCTTCTTATCGGTATCCCAGGCATAAACTCCGCCAATATCAGGTAGTACCTTTCCCTTTACCAGCTCAGGACCGGGCGTATTTTCATGCTCCTTAAAATTAAACCTATCTCCATCCTTCTTTACCAAAGGCATACCGATGTCAATCAATATTCTGCTTTTTTTACTTTGTATCTCCACACATGAACCGCCGATTTCATGCGTTCCCCGGTGAATTATTATTTTCATCGTTTTTAAACAAGGCCTTTCAGTTTTTCCATTAATACACTTTCACACCATTGCTCCCATCCATGAAACTTCGATTAATTTATTTGTACCTCTTAATAATTTTTAAATTTATCAATATTATGCTAAAGCAATGATTAAAGTTTTTATATACTCCATCATATCGATGGCAATTTTTGCATTATCTTTTGTGTTTGCAATCTTCTTAATTGATATATGAAGACGTTTCCCCTTGTCTGTAATTTCTATAGGTATTTCGCTATCAGATTTATTGATGTATTCAAATTTACCATCAAAATGTTCTTTAATTCTTATTTTAAACTCATTGGCAATATCATTCACTTCTTTAAATGGCTTGGGTAACTCTCCACCGCGCTTTGAAACAAAGAATGACCCATTTAAACCAATGACTATTTCTTCTATATCCTTATAATCTGTATAAAGAAAAGCTCCTTTATGATAAATAGTACCTTCCTTTCTGGGAAAATCCTTTGCTTTTTTTACTTGCAACACAACATTATTATGATGAGGTTTGGTAAGCATATAATAGAACTGTTTTTTCTCTTTCCCTTCTTCCTTTTTGTCTTCATCAATTAAATAGCTATTTTGATTTATCCATTCTTGTAAATATTCTTCAAAGGCTTTTTTAAAATTAGAATAATTTAATCTTGACATTGTTTTCATTGCGATTAAGAAAACGACGATAGTTGCCAACAATCCGGCTAAACCTGCTAAACCATCCATGATATTCTCACTTGACCAGCCTTTGATAAATAAATTTGTTATAATTGCCAAAGAACCAATGATACCAAATACAGCGGTTAAATATTTCTCAAGATTATCATCATAATGTTTCATTACTTTTCTCCTTTTTGTTTTTTTATATGTTCCCCAAATTATCAGGTATCAGTAACTGTAGCTGTGGATCTTCCCTAATATTCTTTTCTATTTTTTATTTTTAATATTTTCTATACAACTCCAGCGAAGGTTTGATTATCTTTTTAACAATAGTTTCGCTATCGGTAATTTCGAACAAACTATTTTTTATTAACTCACCTTGAACTTTGAAATAATTATTCTCATAATTAATTTTTTTAATATCTTTAAAAACTTTATCATCATTGCTTTCAAGCAGGGGCATTAATTGTTCAAATTTGGTAATTTTCTTAGCCTCTGGATTTCTCTGAATGTTGTAAAGCATTCCTGAATAGATTGTGGGTTCTTTAATTGTTTTATCATAAAGCACGATTCTTAAATACAACACTTTTAGATCTTTATCTATTTTAGTTGTATGCGCCCCTCCCTTGTATTCTGTTTTTTCTTCTGGAACGAAAAATACCGAGAATTTCTTTAATAACCACATTCGAACATTATTTACATCTAATCCTCTTGAACTTACCGAACTAATACCGTAACCACCAGGTTTCCCAATTACAAAATTATCTTCCTCTTCATTTAAGATGCCTTCCATTTCTTTAATCAAATATGATGACTCAAGATATAATTTTTCTACAAAATTAAAAGCTAAGTTACTTTGCTCAACAATTTCATTTTTATTATTCATCATTTTCATCCTCCTTAAAAAATATAGGACTTTTAATTTGTTTTAACTTTTCTAATTTCGATAGAGATTTAAATATCCTTTTGGTACTACTGAAAAAGACAGTATTTCCAACCGGCTTCAATCCTTTGGTTAAGGAAAGACTTTCTATAAACCCGATGAAATCACCCCGGAGTTTAGCAGTCTTGGCATTGAAAAAGATAGAACTATAGTCTTTTAGTAAGGAACCATTATAAGTAATACTTTGAAAACTTCTAAGATGCTTCTTGTCAAGTAGATTATATAAATCCAGGCAAAAATCTCGCTCTGGTCCTTTAACATTTGGATTACTACTTAAAATATTATCAAGAAATGAAGAGACCAACTGCCAATTGGTCCATTTAAAATGGGATTGGAAATCTGGCAGAATTGCTTTAAATTTATATTTCTTAAAATAATAATCTGCAGTTATAGCAATTAAATTAAATTCTTTGTCATAATTTTTTGCTTCTAATTGTCCACCCTTAATTTCTCGTATTAACTGGTCATCAGTAGTTTCGGTTTTTTTCCCAAATCCTGAAAAATACTTAGCCTCTATTAATAGATAATACTTCCCCACTATTATTACTAAATCAGGCTCGGTGCTATCTTCAAATACAGGCCAGAATCTAAATTCAGCTTCTTCTGCTTCCTGGTTAGAAATATTAAATCCTAATTTATTCAAATAATTTTTAAGAAAAATATCTCTGTTCGAATATTTGAAGAAAGAGAAAACATTAGAAGTCAAAACGTCTTCCATTCTCTCCACTCGGGAAGAAAGCTTGCCACGTAATTCAGCTAAGTACATAGAACAATCACCTCACATAATACGGAGTATGATCAACGTTCAATCTGAAAAATAATTATTGTTATTTTATTTTCCCTATTTAAAAAATCAATTGTAATAATAAAAGCTCTTTTTATTTTAACTTCAAATATAAGCGTCTCTGAAGAATTGTATAATGCTTCCGGTTTTTAGAACGAGATTTAAATAAAATTTCTTCTAATTGCTCCGAATATTTGATTTCAATTTCAACGATACTTAAAAAATCATTCCATTCCTCTGTCATGGGTTCAAAAGCTTTCCAGGATAACATAAAATCGAAATATGCTCCATGCCGGAATAATTTTCCAGGTAAAGGATAATGTTTTCGATTTCCAAGAAGAATACCATAACGAAGATAGGGATGAACATTTTTATGAGTTAAGGCTTTCTGACTATAGGTAATTGCATCATGAGTAGTTATTGAATTAATTTTACCTTCAATAATTATGCGGGGTTTCCATTTTTCATTATCTATTTTCTGATATACAAGTAGGTCCGTTTCATATTTTATATACTTTCTATCTCCCGGCTCATCATCTTTATAATTCAATATTTCAAATGAGTATGGAACTCTTTTACCTGTGCTAAAGAAGATATTATTTTTTAAGAATGATTCTTCTTGTTCTAATCTCTCTTTTACATCTTCCATCCACTCTTTTTCTGTCATTATTGACTCCTTCAAAAAAATGGGATGTGCCCCTTTATTTATTATTTAATCTATAAATATGTCTTTGAGAAAGATTTTTTTATATGAAGCTTTATTTTAGAAATCTAAAATCGTTACTCTACGGTTAGAACCATAACTATCTAGCCTGAGGGGTTCAGCTCTTTTTATTCCTTGAAAGCCATATTTGTTTTATCGACTTACCTACTTCTTTAAACTCCTTATCTGTAAATTTATCACTCTTAGCATTATTGCATATAGAGCAAGCTAAAACACAATTCTCTAAACTATAATCTTTTTCGTTATCTCTACGATCCACTTCTAATTTTTTACCTCTAGTTTTTCCACCATAAAATTTCCCCCATATTGGGATAAGATCATCCTCTTCTATCCCGCAATAATAACATTTATTTCCATCTCGCTTATAAAGTATATTCCGGAGTTCATCCTTTTCTTTTTTATTTATTTTTATCATTATCTCATCATCTCACTTTTTCACATAATAAATTTTATTTAAATAAGGACACATCCTATTTATTCTATCGTAGTATATAAGGCAATAGAATGCTCCTGCTTTATTCTTTTATATTTTTAAATTCCTAATATATTTTTTCAAGGATTTTTCTAGTCGAATCATTCCGTCAACCATATCGTCCTGCAGTTTATCTTTTTTTTCTTCATCATCTAATCCTGCATAGTCAAATCTTTTACTGATTCGAGAAGCTCTTCTATCGTCTAGTCGTTCCCACTTGAGCTTACTTCCAAATTCTTTCTCGATTTCATCCATATGAGATTCAAGCTCGTCAAATATCTTCTTATTTTCATCTTGGCTATCTTTTCCCCTATCAATATACAACTCAATCTGGCCATGCTTATATGTCACAACATAGCTAAATACTAGACCTCTTTTTCCAGAGCCAGTACTAATCCATGAATTTATTGATGGTGATATATTGGAATGCAGAGATGTTCTCTTTTTACTTTTTTCTAATAAACCTTTCCAGAATTTTAATCTCTTCTTGTGTCTTTCTGCAAGTTCTTTCTTTTCGCTGCCCGCAACTTTTCCACTTTCGGTAGGTCCGGCTATAACTGTAAATTTAGGTGCCGGATCTGAATCTCCTATTTTATAAGCTTCAACTTTTACCAAATAAAAATCAATATCAGCACTTAATTCATTAAGCCATTCAGTGGCTCTTTCATGTTCCGATCTTGGTTCTTTTGAAATCCAGATAGCCTTTTTGGCTTCAAGGTTTGAAACATAGGTTAATATTTTACCTAAATGGTCATGATCAGTTTTTCCTAATTGATTTTCAATTAATACAGTTTCTCCTGTAGAACCTTCTGCTATTATATCCGCAGAAAAAGAACCTATCTTTTTTTCTTTTTCAACAGCTGTAAGGTCAATATCTAATTCTTCTGCTAATATTTCTATATTTTCAAAAAGCCAATTACTAAAATCTTTTACTTCATTCTTCCATACTTTCCTTAAGTCCACTCTTTCCATCTTTCCTATCATTTTGTTTATTCTCCTTTTTTAGCTTATCGTTATAAAATAAATACTTTTTTATATGTTTTTATTACAGTACCCGCTTAAATAACACTTTTCACAGATAGGTTTATTGGGCTTACACCAGTATCTCCCAATTTCCCAGCAAGATAAATCAAAAATCCCTGGATACATTGGATTTAATTCTCTGGCACAATAAATTAATTCATCATTACTCGCATCTTTAGATATAAATTCTAATCTCTTGAAAACTCTCTTTACGTGAACATCTGGCGAAACATCGATATTAATATAATCTTTCATGGGTATCTTAAAATCTCTGGCCAAAATATTAGCTGCCATAGTAGCAATCTTAATCCCTACCCCATTAAATTCTAAAAATCTTCTTACTATGGTTGCACTCCTTGGATTACCCTTCCAGATATTTGAAGCATCATCTTGATAATTATTATGAATTTTACAAGTAGCCAGGTAAAAATTTATACCCATTGTTTCATTGAATCTATGAAGGCTTTTTCTTTTGAATATTTCTATCATTTCCTCTTGATTAACTCTCAACAGCGTTGAAAACTCAAAACTTTTTATTTCTTCTGATATCTCGTAGGGAATTAACCAAGCTCTCTCTGCCTTAATCTGTCTATCCATTACACAGGCTAGAACAAAGGCATGTGAAAAATCTTTTAGATTATTTAAAAGTTTATCTGATTCTTTATCTTTAGTGAATTCAATATTTTCATATTGTTGTTTAAGTAATTCATTTCCTTTTTCTATTAAAATATTGACTATCTTTTCTCTTGAATTAATCATAATAATTTGCCTTCTATTCTTTTAATTTAAATATAACTCTAATTTAATAACCTATGAAAGCTAGGCTAATTACTTTATTTGAAAAGTTAGAAAAAGTTACCGAATTATTGAGCTGGTTCAACCATTGTCCCCTGTTACATTCAGAAGAAAATGGGATGTGTCCTTATTTATTCTGAATTTGATGATAAAATCATATTTTTTTATATTTTGTAAACTTGTAAAGCTTGACCCCACTTCCTCTCAAATTATTTTTACACATTTTAATTCATCCTTTAATGCTGAAGCTCAGCGGCTATGAACAGTGAATTTATTTCACAGCCGTCTCTAGTGACTTATTAGATACTTATGATATCAAGAGTAACTCTACGAACTCCTCTGTCAAACGATACTTTTTAACACTCGTAGGAGTAGGTGTTACGTCTATTACAAAACCGTAGTTTTCCAAAATATGTATTTTCCCCTGCAAATTCTCATGTTCTTCAAAATAATAGACAAAACATGGATTTGCCACATTCAATGTCCATTGGTTACTAATAATGAAAAGTTCCCGGATGAAGTTATTACCTTCCTTGGTCAAGTCATTTTTCATACCAGCGACCAACTCTGGCATTGAGGATTTTACTTTCAGGAATTTGGCCTCGATTGATTTTGCCATAGATAGGCTTTCATGGGATGAAGCTAATTCTAGTGTTTCCTTAACATATCTTTCGTGATTCGCTTTAAGTTGACGAAGAATATCCGTTGTAAATGTTTCGGGTTGATCATCGATTATTTTATGATGAATTCTACAGAGAAGGATTAGGTTAGGATATGAGTCTATTTCGTCAATAGGAAATTCAGGATTATAGCGGGGACCATTAGGTTTACCAGAAATAATATGGCACTCCTCACCTACTACTGATTCATTGTCTTGTGGTGTTGCATCCATTATAAGTTCGCTTCTACAAAAGGCGCAGTGGCTACCCGAACGACCCCACAATAATTTGCGTGTTTTATCAGTAATGGTCATTTCCCCCCACGCCCACATTACTTTTTGCATAAAATCTATTTTATAGTTGATTTTAGTACAATTTAATGTATTATTTAAATTAAACCAAGAAATATATGACTATTTTCTTGATCCTGCTGTGTAATGTATTATTTATTAAAAAATTAATAAGAATATTAATAATTTAAATGAAAATCATCTTTGGGTCTATTATAAAAATTTTAAATGATATTTAACAAAATAAAAAAGTTATCGCAGATTTATAAAAAGTTTAACTAAATTTATTAAAGGAAGACCCTTTAATGTGTTTTAAAAACCTGTTATCCTCAGTATCATCTTCTGTTACATTATTAGAAGATTAACTATTTTTTCTTTCTATGATCCACTCATTTATAAAACCTATGAATTCGGGTATAGGCATTCGTTGGATATCTTTCTCTCGAAATCCTTCTTCTTCCCTTTTTAAGTAAAAATCTGCCATAAATTTATTAAAACTGTCCCAAATTATAGTGCCACTATCCGCTCTTTCTAATTCATTTACAACAAACCAATCTCGTATTTGACGAATTACCTCTTCTGGTTCATTGTTGTGATTTTTAATATCTGAATTTGATAGGTCAGACAATGCTTTCTGATATCGGTATCTCTCTTTTTCAAGAATCAAACATTTCTTATCCTTTGCTTGCCCATCTTTAAATATTCTACAACCTATATCTACACCCAATTCAAAAGACATATTAAGTCTAAAATATTCTGATTTTTTTGAAGCTTTTATTCTTGAGAGATCATGAATACTAAATTTTGAAGCTTTTATTAAATCAATAATTTTATTTATTCTTGCTTCCCCAGAATCAAATCTTTCTAAAGCAATTCTAGGAGTAAAACCCAAATAAATAATAGTAAATAATATTGATTTTAATAAGGGAATATATTGGTCATCAAAAGGACAGTTAATGAACACATTCTTTGAAAAATCATTATTTAAATTCATTTTTGTTTTTTAGATTTTTCCCACTTCTGTATTGAACCATCTTTCTTATGTACAATTACATCATGCCCTTTTTTCTTTAACTTTCTTGCACTTGAAATGGCAGAATTTTTATTATTATATATTTTACTTGCCCTAGTTTTATCTTCCTTCTTAATAGCCCAACCAGCTTTCCGCGAGATTATATGAACCCTTTTATTTCCTTTTCTTTTAGAGGAGATTTTTGCCATAAAGACACAACCTTTTTTATTCAAATTACTGAATATTTCAATTATCTCAGTTTATTTTTTAATATTATGGATATATCAATTCTTTTTTTCTAATATGATCAAATAGAATTTCATTAGATTCGTATAAATAGTAGTTACCACTAAAATTATCTTTTAGAAATATTTTCGTCTGCGACCCAGCCAGAACCTTGTTGAATGATTTCATTTGTCCATGCAAGAAGTAGACAAAGTCCCTTATTTTGTACACCCCATTTTCTATTTTCATCACCAGAATAGGCATCATAAAGACTTTGGAGATGTTCCACATACCAAGATTCAAAGTCATTAAAGGTTTTTGAATTAAGGTAAATTGATAAATCAATATCGTTTCCGACTTTTTCTTTTAAATATCTCAAGATTATGCCACCGTTGATTGCTTTATAAATTTCTTCAATAGTTATTTCGTCGTACTTACCTAAATCAATAAGATGGTTTATCTCAAGAATTAGAAGTGTTAACGCTGTAAGTTTCATAAAATCTCCTTTACTTTATCAGAAAGATAAATTAATATATTTAAACATTTTACAAAAAAATAATAAACTTTCTTATTATTTTTTATCATATCATAAAGCATAAAAATTTCAAGGATATGTTCAAGTTGCCTGAAAGATATGAACCTTGTAAAAAAACCATCCCATGACAAGACTAATTGCATCTTAATATTTATTAACTACTATTCTTGTAAAGGCAATAAATAGAAGAATTCCCGGAGTAAGGCTTCACAATTTCACATTTTTATCAATTCTCCAAATCAATTTGATGATAAAATCATATTTTTTATATTTTGTGAACTTGTGAAGACCCCACTTCCTCCTATGATTAGACTTTTCTTATAAAATTACACCTATAATAATTTTAAAATTCTAAATTAGCTACAAATTGAATGTAGAACGGAGTCGGATCTCAACATTTGACATATTGTAATTTCTGAAAGTGTAACAAATGACTGTCCACTGTCAACTTATCATATTTCATATTTACTCTGTTTTTTCATTATCTGAGATTCCGCTTTTTAAGATTTTCTTCATAAAGGCCCTTTAACTAAGCAATATGTTTAACTCTCTCTCGAAGAATGTTTTTGGAATAATCACCCTCATCCTCTTGCTTTTCCTGGCTTACTAATTTGTACATATCTGGCTTTAAGCCATTCTCTGTTTGTTTTGCATAAAATATACAGGCCTCAGGTGAAAAGGCCTTTGAAGGTACTAACCATGCCCCAGTATTCCAAAGAGTTATGAATTTTCCATTTACTCGTATCTTACGATCAGCTTTTAGTAATCTTCCACCATGATGTGTGTGTCCAAAAATAAAGTGAAAATCCTTTTCTACTTCATTCTTGATACCACATATTTTCTTCAGATACCATATTATTTTTTCACGAATATAGTCATCTAGTAATGATTTACAATCTTCACTGAAAGTTGTTCCTCTTATTAAGAGACCAGACTCTAAATTTAATTTACGAAACAGATCAAAGACTATTTCTCTTGGTCTACTTTTAGTTTCATACCATATCTGTTCCATAAATCCATAAGTATACTCTTCTAAATCCTCAAGATTTTCAGCATTTGCAGCAGGCGTAAGCTTATCTATTACTTTGGAAAATAAGTGACCATGATCGAAAAAATAATAAGCCTTATCCGTCTCAAACCTATAATTGGGATATCTTATATCAACTCTTTCAGAAGGATAGTCACTAGGTAAACAATATTCAATAAAGATTTCCTTGTTTGAAATAGATGAATTAACCTGTGTTTTGGGAGTACAATCTCGGTAATTATCCTTTCCACGTTCTCTCTTTAGCAACTCAACCCAAAGATGGTGATCGTGATTTCCCGGAATATATACTATCTTGTCAATTTTCACTTTATTTAATAATGAAGTAAGAAAAAACTTGGTATTTGTATAAGCTTCTTTATCAGTCGCTTCCGAAAGATCAATTATATCGCCAATAAGTACCAGTTGTTCTATACCGCTATTAAAGTCTTTGTCTCCACTGGAAAGTTCTATAATTTTGTTAACCGTGGTGTCAATCAGATTAAAGCGATCCCCACTGTTAAACAAGACACCTTCGGGCTCTCCTAAATGTAAATCAGACAATGCCATTAATTTTAAAATTTTCATATTCTTCCTCCTATCATAATTTTGATATTATTTATTTTATATGAATTGTTGAGACCCAACTCTACTATTCTATTGAAATCTTAATGAATAACATATTAAAAATATGGTCTGTCCCAATTTTCTCTTTTATATCTTTGAGGTTATAGTTATATTTAATTAAAATGTATGAAACAGAGAACAATTCCCCATTTTATTTATTTATTATTTATTTAAAAATAGAATTACTTGTAAGAAAAATAAAACCTTTTAAATTAATTTTCATTTCCTACTAAAATTCAAAACACCGAAATTTTGTCTATCACGTCCGGTATAGTATGCTCCTTCGAATGCTTGACCATCAGGTGTTAGCATGAGCCGTGCAGTCCCTCGATGGGCATGCATTGTGGTTTCAGCATTGGGCATTGGTTCGTTTAGATATTCATAGCTAATTACTATGGCATTTTGGTTTTCCGTAAGAATCGCAGCGGTTAGGCTGTGAGACTTAGAGTTCTGGGTTCTCAAATTAATGTTGATTCGGGCCCAATTTTGACATATCTTAATAGTCCCGTTATATTTTGCTGCGTGCGCATTAAAAGACGAAGTTATATACCCTTTCCACGTACCGTGCAAATCGGGGACTTTCACCAATCCAGTTTTCCGAAGAATATGCATTTTCCACAAATATTTGTCAAAAATAATGTAAAACATTCCATAGAATCCTACCACAGAGGGGGCATCAAGCCACCAAGGTATAGTAAACTCCAGAACTCCCAGGACTCTTTTTAAAAACCATGCCGATAATACGCTAAGAATCGCAAGAAGAAATGGAATTAACTTTCTTTCATTTGAGTCAGTTGCGTATGAATGCATCGTCACCAATCCTTCCAAAGTTCTATTATTTTTTTTAAAAACTCTATGACGCTATTTGCTGACCACTGCTCGGGCGTATTGCCAAAAAGAGGCAACTGCCCATTTTGGCACAAGAACTTTTGATACTGGCCACCTGAAAACGAGTTTGCAATCCAATCAATCACACTTAAGAAAGTCTTCTGATAGTTGCTTCCGAAATACTTGTCTGGGACATTATATAATAAACATTCTAAAAAATAAGACGCTACAAGAGTTTGCGTAATGACATCCTTATTAGCAAGATATGTTCGAGCATTCTTAAAAATTCGTACAATTGGTTTGTAACAACCATTTGTTCTGTACTGAGCATTCTTACTTGTACCGTTATCATAATGAAGCTTAGGAAAATTAATAATCCAACGATTTTCTCTAAGCGCATAAAATTTTATACCTTCAACATACCGTTGGTCATGTATACTCCGAAAACGTTGATACTTTCGATACTGGAGGCAAACTACAATGTCTGCAGGCAATCTACCTGAACCTCCAATAACTTTCAGAGATTTATTTCCCTCAGATATTGTTTTTATCCCATAGTACTCTTGCAAGGTTTTTAGAACATCGGCCCTAAAGTCTCTCCATAAATATTTGGCGTCTGGATAAGCTTGTTCAAAAAGTATTTTTCCATCTTCTAAAAGTGAAGAGACATCGTATTGAAAAGTGGAATTAAGTTGAACTACAATGTCAACGTCACTGTCTCCACGGATGTTGGTGCTGTTCTTATAGGAGCCTTGAAGGTAAACTTCGAAATATTTACCGCGTATTGGCGAACCATTAGAAGTTAAGGCATTCCGAATGGATTCGTGCGTTTTCTTGGCGGTTGCTATAGCCCCTTGATGGGACCATCTATCTAATTGTAATTCTGGTATTCCCATCTTATTTGTCTCCTCAAAGACATTTTATCTAACTATTTATATTTAAATCTACCACTTATTTAAAAATTCCCTAATGGCATCTTCTGGAGATAAATTTCGGTAGTGGCTAATCTATCATGACCTAAAAGGGATTGAAGAGCTCTGGTAGAAATGCCTTTTTTAATACAATTTACCGAAAAAGTATGCCTTAAAACATGTGGACTAACTGGTTTTGCTATTCCAGCTTTATCAGCTACTTTTTTCACTATTCTTTCTATTGTTCTTTTACTAATTTCGGTATTGTTATTTTCGGCAAAATGGTATTCAATTAACCCTCTAACTCTGTCTGTCATGAGGATAATACGTCTTTTTGTCTTTTTACCGTAAGGACCACCTTTGCCATAGATAACTAGTCTTTTTTCTTGCCATTGAATATTTTTCTTTTTAAGGTCAGCGAATTCAGATAGTCTAAGACCTGTATCTAAAAGCGCCCAGATAACAAATTTTTCCTGAAAAGTCTCATAGGAATTGATTAGTTTATCTACCTCGTCATTATTTAATGGTTCTCTTTTGTATTGATAGGACATAAATATTCTCCTAAAGTTTTGCGGACAAAAGAAGTTACCGAAGGCAATTTGGGCGAAGCGTAACGAGGCCTTTTACCCGCTGCCGTTAGGCAAAATGTTAATATAATCATAAGTATTAGTCACAATTAAGACTTTCCCAGTCAATATATTTATAAGGCAAATTGTTATTGAGTGGTGGAACTTCTCCATGCCTTTTAAAATAGCACTTTAATAATCGTTCCTCCTCCTTCCTAGCTTCAATTTC
>Ga0209986_10002426_pt1 | contig 17066 bp, 10 predicted proteins | sample BlataG_FD_183168 | JGI IMG/M metagenome (GOLD analysis project Ga0209986, IMG submission 183168) | Deep subsurface microbial communities from Black Sea to uncover new lineages of life (NeLLi) - Black_00105 metaG (SPAdes) (version 2) | ecosystem: Environmental > Aquatic > Marine > Oceanic >...
GGTACAAGGGGCGAGGGTTGAAATAAAAGGTTCGGAAATAATTGATAACTGGGAGGTTTTTTCAGGAACAGCCTGGAAAGCAAAAGTTCCAAATTCCCTGTTTGGGGACTACTATCCTTACAAGGATATAATAAGGGGTGATTGGTTTAATAATAAAGGACGCATACATCACACAGGTGAAGTATATCTGAATGGGAAATCTCTTTGGGAAATGGAGCTTTTGGAAAAAGTGTTGAATCCCAAAGCCGTTGAAAATAGTTTTGATCCGGAAGGTTCAACGTATACATGGTATTGCGAGAGTGATGGTGAATATACATATATTTATGCTAATTTTCACGATTCCGATCCAAATAAGGAACTGGTAGAGATTAATGTTAGACAGAGTTGTTTTTACCCTGTTAAAACAGGAATAAATTACATTACAATTCGTGGCTTTTATCTTGAACAGGCAGCAACACAGTGGGCTCCTCCCACAGCAGAGCAAATCGGTCTTATTGGTACAAACTGGAGTAAAGGATGGATTATTGAAGGAAATAATATAAAGAACTCAAAATGCTCAGGAATAACACTTGGAAAACATGGTGATGAATATGACAATACCTCTGAGAATTCTGCTGAGGGTTATGTTGAAACTATTAAGCGTGCACTGGCCAGAGGCTGGAATAAAGAGAATATAGGTTCACATATAGTGCGCAACAACACTGTTTCGGAATGTGGACAAACCGGGATTTGTGGAAGTATGGGTGCTGTATACAGTACAATAGAAAACAATAACATTTACAATATCTGGACAAAACGCCAGTGGTCGGGTGCGGAGATGGGTGGAATCAAAATTCATGCTTCAATTGACATGACAATCAGAAACAACCGTCTTGCAAATTGTGGCCGGGGTTTGTGGCTCGATTGGATGGCGCAGGGCACTAGAGTATATGGAAACTTGTTATATAACAATACCACTGATGATCTGTTTGTAGAAGTTAATCATGGCCCCTTCCTTGTCGAAAACAACATTCTGCTTTCTGACTTTGCCATTAATGATGCTTCGGAGGGTGGTGCTTATGTACATAATCTAATTGCTGGCAATATTTTAACCCGTCCGCAAGGTAGAAAAACCCCATTTCACTTAGCTCATTCAACAGAAGTTGGGGGATTAATAAATATTAAGGGTGGAGACAACAGGTACTTCAATAATATCTTCATTGGTGGAGTGGAAGAAGATGAAAAAAGAATGTCGGGACTGGGAGTATACTCTAATATAAAGGAACCTATGCATGTAGATGGGAATCTTTATTTAAATGGTGCCAGAGCATTTAAGAGTGAGAAGAATAATCTTGTTCTTGATTATGATCCTGAGCTTCGGATTGAAGAAAAGGATGGCAATGTATATCTGATAATGGATTTTGAAAGATCTATTGAAAAAATGGAGAATAAGCTCGTAACCACTGAATTACTGGGACAATGCAGAGTGCTGGACTTAAAATATGAAAATTCTGATGGGACACCAGTAGCAATTGATTCGGATTATTTTGGGAACTCAAGAAACAAAAGAAATCCTACGGCAGGGCCTTTTGAGAAACCGGGCGCAGGGAGAATTAAATTGAAAGTCTGGCAAATAAACGATTAAGATAAATTCAGGATTATACCAGGAGCTGAAAGAAATATGAAGAGATTAATACAATTAGTTATAGTCGCTATTTCATCTTTACTATTTGTTGCTTGTGGCCAGGAGAATGAATCTGTTGCAAGGCAGATAATCGGTAAGCATAGGGTAATTTATACTCAGCCACCAAAAAGAATACCTGTTCCGCATTCAGTGGATGCACCAATGATGGGGAACGGATATACCGGAGTGGCTATCTCCGGTCCTGCCAATAAACAGGTGTATTATATTGCCCGAAACGATTTCTGGCGGTTGAAACATGGTTATAATGAATCTTTTCCTGCTGTACTGGGCAAATTAGAGATTTCTATTCCCGGTATCGAAGGGAGCACTTACCTGGTAGAACAGGATCTGTATGAAGCCAAAACATGGTTCAAGTTCTCAAAAACAGGAACAGAAGTACGGTTTAAGTCTTATGTTTCAGCCACGGAAGATTTGATGCTCATAGAGATAATCCTTGAGGGAGAAGAAGAACTGGTCGGAAATGTCAACCTTGAATTGCCTGGGAAAAACGAGCTGGCTGATAAATTACCTGAAGGTTATTCTTATCCTGCAGAAACCCAAAAAGGAATAACAGATGATGGTACAGGTTATATAATGAGATCATTTGTGGAGGATGTTGATATATCAACAAAAGCGACCACGTCCAAATATTTTATCATGCTTATTAAATACTAATTATTGTAATGCCCATAAAGAGATGCCATTGGTTACCTTGGGAGGACAAGCTTTCCCTAGTATACATCCCAGCGGAGAAGGTGGAAAAAACTGGCTGTCAATTCGGGACGGAGACTTGAAACTAACTGTAAATAAAGTCAATTTTCAAAAGGAGGAGTTTTGGAATTATGGCTGGAAGATAAACCAAATAAAAATTGGGGAATAAAAAATAGCCCTGCAATGAAAAATAAATGAGAAGATGAACAAGAAGTACAGAAAATTGAGCTAATTTCATTGCCGGTTTAAAAAAATCAAAATAGATATTTATGTAAAAAATAGACAAAATGAAAATTCACACCTTTCTAATCCTGGCTTTTGCCATTCTGATAATTAGCAGCTCATCAGGTATTTGTTCCCCAAGCCGCTTTGCTATGCTTACAGGGACCTATCACTGGAGAAGGCAACATGAGGTTGTGCGTGCATTCGAAAAACCCTTCTTCTTTTATTTTGCTTTACCATCACCACATGCACCAATAATACCGAACAATGAATTTGATGGTAAAGCACAGGCCGGTGGCTATGGTGATTATGTGTTTCAGACCGACTGGGTTGCGGGTCAGGTTTTGAAAGCATTAAAGGAGGAAGGCCTGGAAGATAATACAATTGTTATATTTAGTTCTGATAATGGTCCTGAAAGATATGCTTTTGACAGGGCTGAACGTTACGGTCACTTTAGCATGGGCGATCTTCGCGGTCTGAAAAGGGATTTATGGGAAGGAGGGCATCATGTACCTTTTATTATCAAATGGCCGGGACATATTGCAAAAGGAACTGTCTCTGATGAGCTAATATCACAGATTGACCTGATGGCAACTATTGCTGCAATTACCGGGATTGAGTTACCTGAAAATGCTGCTCCTGACAGTTATAATATTTTACCTGTTTTGAAAGGAGAGGATTATGAGTCACCTTTGAGGGAAGCAACAGCACATAATACGTATGAGAAAAAATGGGGGATAAGAAAGGGACCATGGTTTTATATTGATAACCCTTCAGGTGAACATACGAAAATGCCGGAATCATTTAAGAAAATGAGAGGGTATACTGATTTTCAAACTGAGGGACTTCTCTTCAATCTGGAAGATGATCCCGAACAGCGTATAAATCTATATGAGAAATATCCTGAAAGAAATAAAAAAATGGATAGCCTGTTGCAGGAATACCGCGAAAAAGGCTATTCTGTAAGGCGACCAGGCGTAGGTCAGAAATAAGAAAAATTACAGTAAAACAATTTTTGGAATATAGAAACATCAACAATATAGAGTGATTATGACACAAATAAAAATCAGATTTTTACTTCTTGCTTTTCTTTTTTTATCCGGAATAGGATTAAATGCACAGACAAAACTACCTTCGATTTTGTCAGACAATATGTGTTTACAACAGTCATCAGATGTAAAAATATGGGGGTGGGATACGGCCGGACAGAGCATAACCGTAAAACCATCGTGGACAGGATCATCTAAAACTGTGACAGATAATGATGGGAACTGGCTTGTGACCATAAGAACACCTGAAGCAGGAGGTTCGTACAAAATAAAGATCACAGGGTCATCTCAGCATATTATTAATAATATTCTTACTGGTGAGGTCTGGCTATGTTCGGGGCAGTCAAATATGGAAAGACAGTTAGGTTTTCGCAGAGGCCAGAAACCAATTGTCAATTTTAAGGAAGAGTCAGAAAATGCAAATTTTCCAAAGATAAGAATGTTTAAGATTGAAAACAGGACTTCTGATACCCCGCTCAATGATTGCAACGGGAAATGGGTTGAGTGTTCACCTGAAACAGCATTGGAATTTTCTGCAGTTGGGTTCTTTTATGGCAAAGCCCTTTACAAAGCATTATCAATCCCGGTTGGATTGATTCAATCATCGTGGGGAGGTACACGTGTTGAAGCCTGGACTAAAAGGGAGGATTTTGATAAAGGACTGGCAGAGAGATACAGTACTTTAGAGAGTTGTTATCAACTTGACAGTAGTTACTACTATAGGGCAATTGAAAATTATAAAAATGGTTTGATGACAAGTCAGCCAGAAATGCCTGAAAGTGTGAAAGAGCATAATCGGGGAGCTAACAGGCTATCAGTACTTTATAATGGGATGATCTCTCCAATAGCAAATTTTACCATTAAGGGTGCAATATGGTACCAGGGAGAGTCAAATCGTTCTAACTGGAAGGAATATAAAGTCCTTTTTCCCGGTATGATAAAGAGTTGGAGAAAAGAGTGGGAGATTGGAGATTTCCCGTTCTTTTTTGTACAGATAGCACCATATAATTACGGAGAAGAGTATGCTGTGCCTCAAATTGTAGAGGCTCAGTGCGAGGCATTGAAATTGCCAAACACAGGGGTTGCAGCGACACAGGATATTGCTGCTATCTATGATATACATCCGCCTCAAAAAGAAGAGGTGGGACGACGGCTGAGTTTAATAGCCTTAAATCAAAGCTATGGTAAATCGGATGTTGTTTTTTCAGGCCCTGTATTAAGTTCTTACACAAATGAAGGAGATAGTTTTGTTCTTCAATTTGACACACCAGATTCTGAACTACATTCATCGGGAGTAGCAATAGGAGGAATATGGGCATTTTATATTGCAGGAGAAGATAAAATATTTTACAAGGCAAGGGTAAAACTTGATGGGAACAGGATAATATTAAGCACTCCAAAGGTTAAACACCCTGTTGCCGCAAGATACAACTGGAGCAATCATGCAAACTCAACAATTTATAATACGCACGGGTTGCCTGCGCTCCCATTCAGAACAGATGACTGGGATGAGGATATTTATGGAGAGTAAGGTAAGGTGAAGCAGGAAAGTCTCACTTTCGTGGAAAGATAATGCGATAGAAACAATTGAGGTGAAATCATTGTATGGTAAACCGCTGGTTATGAGGTATAACGAAAAGAAAACTGAGACAATGTAAACAATTAAAGGTGAAGTATATTGTTTCATTAGGTTGCCTAAAAAGGAGATTGAAAGGATTATCAGATTTGGGATCTCAATAAATATATTAGTTCTGATTTGTATAACATATTGAAAATTGATAAAAATTAAATTCAAATGACACCAAGGTAGAATATTCTAAAGACGCTTCGGAGAGAGGGTTTTGAAACTGTACCTGTCGATTATGTTTTTTGCGAATCACAAATTACCGATTTTGAAAAACGTTTTGGCCACAAAGATTATGAAAGCCATTTTGGTTTATGCCATCGCTCTTTTGAAATGGATGTTCAACGAAATTTTACTTTTGGTCCCGACCAGTTCAAAAGAGAGTCACTTCCTGACCGTACCATTTTTGATGAGTATGGAATTGGTCACTCAAAAGGCTCGGCAGCTGCATTCCACATGACACGAATGCACCACCCATTAAAAGGAGCAGATTTAAATGAAATTCTCGATTATCCATATCCAATAGTTCCCGAATATGAGTTGGCAAAAATAACTCAAAAAGTATATGAATTTCGCTCGAAAGGACTGGCTTCGTTCGCATTTATGCAGATGACAGTTTGGGAAGCATCGTGGTATTTGCGCTCCATGGAAAAGCTGATGATTGACATGATGATGCAAGATGAGAAGGCCGGTGCACTGCTTGACCCGATTACTCGATTTGCCGTTTCTAAAGCTGAAACTTACGCAAAAGCAGGTGTCGATATTTTATCAGTGGGCGACGATATTAGAACGCAGGAATTACTTCCTTTCGGAACAAAAAAACAGGTTTTTGAAACCACACTTTCCCGATTAAATAAATGTGGCGAAAAAGGCGGAATCGTAATTGACCCAACTCACATGGTTGAGCCGGAAGTTCCGTAGGAAAACCTCACAGCAATTATTGAAGGCACAAAATCGTTTGAGAAAAACCGTTAATTATGGGTAATCTCGATATTATCATTTTTATAGTTTATGGCGTTGTTATTATTGCTGTAGGAAACTGGCTTGCCCGTTCGAAAGAAAGCGAAAGAAACAGCGCCGACTACTTTTTTGCAAATAAATCGTTGCCCTGGTTTTTGGTTGGAAGTTCGATTATAGCCGCCAATATTTCTGCCGAGCAGTTTATTGGAATGTCAGGTTCCGGGTTTGCTATCGGGCTTGGAATTGCCACCTATGAATGGATAGCCGCACTAATTCTAATTGTGGTTGCTAAATACTTCCTCCCCGTTTTTGTGGAAAAGAAAATCTTTACCATGCCACAATTTCTGGCTCTCCGCTACGATAACCGGATAAAAACTATTCTCGCCATTTTCTGGTTGAGCTTATTTGTATTTGTCAACCTCACCTCAATTTTATATTTGGGTGCGCTCGCTTTAAAATCTATTTTCTTGATAAAACTGATTTATGGAATACTCGGACTGGCAGTCTTTTCGCTGCTTTACACCATTGTAAACGGGTTAAAGGCTATTGCCAGTACCGACATTATCCAGATTTTCTTTTTGTTAGTCGGAGGACTGATTACAACCTATTTTGTAGTAAACCACGTTGGCGGAAACACTGGAATACTCAATGGATTTGAAGCCTTGGTTACCAAAATTCCCGATAAGTTTCACATGATAATTAAAAAGTCAGACCCGAACTACTTTTATCTTCCCGGAATACGCGCCATTATTGGTGGAATCTGGATTGCCGGCATTTATTATTTTGGCGCCAACCAGTACATCATTCAAAAAGCATTTGGTGCGAAAAGCTTGCGCGAAGCACAAAAAGGGATGGTGTTTGCCGGTTATCTGAAAATGATTTTACCTTTTGTTGTGGTAATTCCCGGAATTGCTGCTTTTGCACTTTCAGCCGACGTAACAAAACCCGACGAAGCGTATCCCTGGATACTTGAGAATATTGTCCCGGCTGGTATTAAAGGTTTGATTTTTGCCGCTCTGATTGCAGCCATTGTTTCCTCATTTAGTGCAATAATCAATAGTACTTCCACTATTTTCACCATGGATTTGTATAAACCGTACATCAATAAAAATGCATCAGAAAAAAGGTTGGTGACGGTTGGACGGATTTCCGGGGTGGTTGCAATGGCAATTGCGGTAGTTGTTGCGCCATTGTTGGGAAGTATCGACCAGGCATTTCAGTTTATTCAGGAATATACAGGGATGATTAGCCCTGGGGTAACTGCTATTTTTGTACTTGGAATGTTTTGGAAAAGAACAACTTCAACCGCAGCACTTTGGGGAACGATTTTGTCGATTCCGGTTTCGGCGGCAATAAAATTTCTAATTCCAAAAATGCCATTTCTTGACCAAATGATGGTTTCATTTCTGGTAATTTCACTAGTAATTATGGGCATTTCGCTCCTCGATAAAAAGGAAAACAAAGGATTGGAAATCTCGCGAGAAATATTCCGAACCGATAAAATATTCAATCTACTTTCAATAATTATAATTGTATTATTTTCAGCTATTTACATTGTGTTTTGGTAATTCTGTCTTCGTATGAAAAAACTATCATTGATATTGAATCGAACGAAAGGGTAGACAACATTATTTAGTTAATGAAAGGGTTTAGATGAAAAATATAACACGATACACTTTGCTGCTCCCAACGTTGCTCTTTTGCAGTTGGAGTACCGTGGCCCAAGACAATCAATCGAAGCCGAATATTGTTGTGATCCTCACAGATGATCTAGGATACGGAGATGTTTCTTTTTTGAATGTCTCTTCAAAAGCCAGAACACCTCACATGGACGCGCTTGCCAATGAGGGTGTTTTTTTTACGGACGCGCATGCGCCAAGCGCAATTTGCTCGCCTACTCGCTATTCAATATTGACCGGAAGTTACGCCTGGCGCAATCCCGTGTTGGAACGTGGTGTGCTGATGCCATGGGACGAGCCGGCGATCCAACCAACCGAGGTGACAATGCCAGCGCTGCTGAAGAAAGCAGGGTATGCTACTGCTTGTATTGGCAAATGGCATCTTGGGTTTCACTGGCCATGGAAAGATGGATATTCACCTAAGAGTGCCAGAAAAGGCGGAAATAGCATCGCAACCAATGATATGTTTGATTGGACGAAGCCTATAACGGGAGGACCGCTGGCCATTGGTTTCGATTACTATTTTGGAGATGACGTGCCCAATTTCCCACCATTTGCATTTATCGAAAATGACCGTTTGACATGCGACCCGGTCGACATTCTTACCAAAGACTTGAAGTCCATCGGTTTTCGAGGAACTATCCACGGAAACGGTCCCGGAGAATCTGGTTGGGATTTTGAACGTGTGATGCCGGAAATTACCAAGAAGGCCGTGGCATATATCGATAAAGCAAGCTCGAAAGCGACCCCGTTCTTTCTTTGGTTCGCAACCACCTCTCCCCACACACCTGTTGTGCCAACCAAAGAATTTCAGGGAAAGAGTAGTGCCGGTTACTATGGGGACTACATCGTGCAGACGGACCACTCGGTTGGACAGATTGTGCAAGCACTCAAAAAGAACAACTGTTTTCATAACACCTTGTTGATTGTTACGAGCGACAACGGCCCATCTCCAATTGTCCAGGGAATCATTAACGAGTATGACCATTTACCTGCCGGGTTGCTTCGGGGAATGAAGTTTGATTCATGGGAAGGGGGCCATCGGGTTCCCTTTATCGCATCCTGGCCAGCGCGAGGAATCAGCGGCGGAAAGCGTATCGATGATCCATTGTTGCTGACTGACCTTTACACAACGACTGCTGCCGTGGCCCATATCTCGGTGCCCGATTCGAAGGATAGTTATAACGTATTGAAAACTCTCCTGGGGGAGGGCGCAGTACGGACTGAACTCGTTTATCACAATGGAGGCGGACAACTTGGATTGCGACAGAATGAATGGGTTCTTCTTGAAGGAGGCGGAGGGAGGAAGGAGCCTGAGTGGCGAAGAAAACGATTTGGCATTCAATCTCAGGACTCTACAATACAATTATTCAACCTGTCCGACGACCTTGGGCAGCGTGTCAATGTTGCGTCCAAACACCCCGAGCTAGTCCGCAAATTATCAGCGAGATTACAAATTATAAAACAACGGGGAGAAAGAGTAGAATAAGGCGCTCAAGTGGACGAAGACCACGTCCTGAAAACTGCACCTTTAAGCAATGTTTGAGGGTGATAATTTGCAGGAAATGAAACAATAGAGGAGTACGATTATGAACCACAAGACGTTACATCATCAAATAATATTAATATTTTTCACCTTTGCGGGCATGTTGCCCCTCTTTTTCGGGTGCATACCAAAGGACGATGACAAACATACCAATGGAATCATTTTGCTTGAAAAGCCTGCAACGGACTGGGAGAAGGAAGCGTTTCCTTTGGGCAATGGCAGTTTGGGCTGTATGGTCTTCGGCGGAGTCGAAGAAGAACGTATTCAGTTTAACGTGGACAATCTTTGGACAGGCGATGAGAACTTGACAGGAGACTACGCTGCACCAGGTATGGGGATGTATCAAAACTTCGGAAATCTATACGTGGCTTTGGATGCCAGGAGTCCGGCAACGAAGTATCGGCGTGAACTGAATATCAGCACGGCTGTGTGTCGTGTTGCCTATCAACAGGATGGCACAGAGTTCATACGTGAGACATTCTGTAGTCACCCCGATAAGGTTATTGTTTCCCGGATGACGGCAAGCGCTAAGGGCAAGTATTCAGGTCGCATGAGGCTTGCGGGTGCTCATGGCGAAGAAACATCCGCTCAATCCAACCGCCTCACCTTCACTGGCACGCTGGACAATGGATTGGAGTACGAGGCACAGGTCCTCGTTGAGGTAGAGGGCGGAACAATCAGGAAAGAAGGAGACTCGCTGGTTTTCAGCGGGTGCGACAATCTGACCATTATCCTTGCAGCAGGCACAAGCTATATCATGGACCATGATAGGAAATGGAAGGGCGAGCACCCACATGCGCTTGTGACCAGGCAGGCGGACCGGGCTGCGAAGCAGTCCTGGTCAAAGCTGCTCACCGTGCATGTTAAAGATCACCAGTTGCTTTACAACCGTGTGGAGATCGACCTTGGCAGAACCGAAGAGACTCAGATAGATTTACCGACAGACCAGCGGCTTCAAGCAATCCGAAACGGAAAGGTGGATCCGGATATGGACGAGCTTCTGTTTCAGTACGGTCGCTATTTGTTGATCGCATGTTCAAGGCCCGGAACGCTGCCGGCCAATTTGCAGGGTTTGTGGAATGATCGGAACGATCCCCCCTGGCATGGAGATTACCACAGCAACATCAACTTGCAGATGAACTACTGGCATGCAGAATCTGCCAACCTGGCTGAATGTCACACACCTCTTTTTGACCTGCTGACGGAGTCGCTGGTACCATTTCGCAAGGCCACGAAGCTGTCCTACGGCGACGATATTCGGGGATTTACCATGCGAACATCCCATAATCCCTTCGGCGGGATGGGTTGGAAATGGAACATCCCTGCAAGCGCATGGTATGCTCAGCATTTCTGGGAACATTATGCGTTTGGACGAGATAAGAAGTATCTCGAGAGGGTGGCTTATCCATATCTCAAGGAGGTTTGCAATTACTGGGAGGATCGCTTGAAGGAGCTCCCTGATGGCCGCCTGGTCGCGCCGAACGGTTGGTCACCGGAACATGGTCCGACGGAGGATGGCGTTTCGTATGATCAGCAGATCATCTGGGATCTGTTTTCGAATACCATTGAAGCGGCAGAGGAGCTTGGTGAGGACAAAGATTACAGTAAGAAACTTGCCGGGATGCGTTCCAGGCTGGTGGGACCGAAGATCGGAAAATGGGGTCAGCTTCAGGAGTGGATGGAGGACCTGGACGATCCCGAAGATCAGCACCGTCATGTTTCTCATATGTTCGCCGTGTATCCGGGTCGTCAGATTTCGTTAAGCAAAACACCCGGGTTTGCAAAAGCTGCAGCGGTGTCGCTAAAGGCCCGAGGGTTTGGCACCGTAGTCGGCTGGGGAAACGCCTGGAAGACGGCCCTTTGGGCTCGACTGTTGGATGCCGAGAGTGCCTACACATATTATCATAAGGAAGTATCTGCCAATGCCTTTCCCAACCTCTGGAATGGATGCTGGCCGGGTCGCGTTTTCCAGATTGACGGGAATTTCGGCATAACCGCCGGAGCGATTGAGATGCTGCTCCAATCTCATGCGGGTGAGATTCATTTGCTGCCGGCCCTGCCGGAAGCATGGGCAACCGGGAGTGTCAAAGGTTTGTGTGCCAGGGGTGGTTTTGAAGTTGATATGGAATGGAATGAGGGAAATTTGAAATCAGCTATAATATTTTCAACAAAGGGAGGTACCTGTAAAGTCCGCATTCAGGATAAAGTGATTGATCTGACTTTGAAGCCCAGAGAAAAGAGAAAACTGACAAAGTTTTAGACTATTTCTATTATGCAGAGAATTTAATTGGAGTATAACGCATTTTTTAAACAAAAACACAAATGAGAATGACCAACAAACGGTCGATGACGGTGACATTTTTTGCTTTTATAGCAGCCATAATGGCCTCTTACTCAGCCACAGCAGAAGGAGGAAAAGCAACATCTGACAGGGCCGGTCAATAAAAAAAATTATAATGCAAAAAGTAAATAGAGAGTGCGAAACTTAAAAAAGAATAAAATGTTGAAAAGAATCATAAATACTATTCCAGGCATCATGGTTATTACGGCACTGCTGTCATTCGCGGGCAATATAGAGACAGTTTTAACGGAAAGCATTGAGAAACCGAGTCTTCAACTATTGGGGAACAGTTTTTTTACGCTCAGTACGGTAGTTCGTGTCCGGCAGATAGAAGTGTCGCGTGATGTGGCTTACGGTCCGGATGAATCAGGTGTGCATACTCCGGCCGAAGCCCGCGTTTTCAGGGAGACGGTTGAAAAGGCATGGCCCGGAGCAAGGATCACATGGGCATTCAGCTGGCTTGCCTTGAAGGATGATCGCCCCAACTATCGTGAACTGAAGGAACTGGTTGTTTCATATCATAAAAAGTATGGTGATGAGATTACCTTTATTCCCGGAGCCTATTTTGCCAATATGTATAATACCCGTGAGCAGGTTAACCGTGACTTACATGATGGTTTGCAGATGGTTTCAGATATGGTTGGCAATGGATATCGGCCGCTAAGTGTCATTGCAGGTTTTCTATCAGCGGAAAACCTGCGATACCTGGCTGAAGAGGAAGATATACACGTTTGCCAGGGAAATATCTGGAGCCAGCATGCAGTTGACAATGGTGACGGAGAGGGCTCAATATCGTATCCTTACTACCCATCACTCGAACATTTCTGTAAACCTGCCCAGGGTGAAGAAGACTTTATAGATTGTGTTAATCTTGATGGCTGGACCATAGATTTTGTGAATGCAACATATCCGGGTGCAAAATTTATTAATGGAGAACGCTGCGGTAGCAGACAAGGTGTAGGGCCTATCGAGACAGTGATCAGGCTGGGGACAGAGCGGGGAACAAAAGAAATGCTTTCCTGTACATCTGCCCATTTCGATAAAGGCTTCGAACTTAATAATTTCGCCTGGATAACCTGCATTTGGGAGTTAAGCCTTGTTGAAGCCAGAAAAATATATGGATACCACGGACGAAACGGAATGGAGGGTATGGAGATCTGGCTGAGCGAAATGCGTAAACGCTGGCCGGATGCGAAGTGCATTACCCAGGGAGAGTTTGGGATGCTCTGGAGGGAGCAGTACAGGAACAATGACAATGTGAACTACCGTTTTGTACAGAGGGGGTCAGGTGTATGCGGATCAGATGCGGATCTGGGAGTCAGATGGTTCATGAATAAAGATTTCAGACTGGCTTTTCAGAGAAACTGGAAAGAAAACTCTCCGGAGAAAATTATCGATTTTACCCGTTATGATCTGAAAGCTGAGGAACCTTCTGATCCTGAACCGGGTCAGCACACCCGCAACTGGAGCTTGATGAACCGGCTCAACCAGAAAGGAACCCGCCCACAGGATAAACCAATTGATATCGGAGAATTGAATGCTGAAGAACAGGCGATGATCAAACACCGATACCCGGAGTTAATAAAAAACTAACCTCGTGAAAAGTGAATATGAACAAAACGAAAATTAAATTCCTGATCTATTGCTTAATACCATTTTTCATTTCGTGTAATTTTAAAAATACCCAAAATACATCAACGCAAAATGATTATACGGGAAATGAATTAACCGAATTAAATGCCAGGCTTTCCAAAGGGTGGAATACATGGAATACCCGGAGCGTATTGTCTCATGTATTGTTGCCTGAAAGTTTTGCAATCAATCTCCAGTTAGTAAATCACCACTCGGGAGATACGCTGAAAGAAGCTTTAATCGGGAGGAGTGAATACGGCTCAAAAGAGCATGTAATTCCCGGTACTCATTCTTACGATGGTTCCTATACAGAACTCGTCGTTGAGTGGCAGGACATCCATGTTCAGGTTCAAAGTGCAGCTATAAACGAAGAACTGTTTTTGTTGATTAAACCAATACAGTATTCGCCTGGCGATACACTTTTATTAGATCCACAAATGTTGTGGGACAGAAAAGGAGAAATAATGATCAAAGATGGTATGATCAGTGCTAATACACCATCAAAAAATATTGAGGTTACCGTAGTCGGAGGCCAATTTGCAACAACGGCCGAAAACATTAAGGTTTCATTGAGTGAAGTAATAGCCATTTCATCTGATGCCTCAAAGTCGACGGAGGATATTGAAAACATTATAAACGATTCAAAGACGAATTTTTTAGCCGGTAAATCCAGGTATAAAGAAACACCGGAATTATACAATGCCATGCAAACGGTGCTTGCCTGGGATTTGATTTACGAACCGACTCACGATCGGGTCATTGCACCCGTAAGCCGTACATGGAATGTCGGTTGGGAGGGATGGATATTGTTTGACTGGGACACCTATTTTGCGGCATACATGTTTTCGTTGGATAACAAAGAACATGCCTATGCCAATGCGATTGCCATTACAAAAGAGATTACTGAGAATGGTTTTATTCCAAACTTTGGTTCAGCAAGATGTACTAGCGAAGACCGTTCACAACCTCCGGTAGGATCATTTGTAGTGAAAGAAATTTACAGGAAATACCAGGAAAAGTGGTTCCTGCATGAAGTGTTCGATGAATTGCTGAGCTGGAACCGCTGGTGGGCTGATAACCGTGATGTAGAGGGCTACCTGTGCTGGGGCTCAGATCCCTATGTGCACGGTCAGCTGCCTGCCTGGTTAGAGAAAGGGATTGGGACCAAAAAAGGAGCCAAGTGGGAATCAGGACTCGATAATTCTCCAATGTACGACGATGCTGTCTTTGATACTACAATGCATCGTTTGATGCTGGCGGATGTGGGTTTAATGAGCCTTTACATTCTTGATTGCCGGAGCCTCTCTGAGATTGCCGCTGTTCTGGGAAAATCAGAAATTGCACAGGAGTTAACAGAAAGAGCAGAAACCTATGCAAAGAAGCTTGAAACACTCTGGAATGATGAGTTTGGTTTGTATCTCAACAAGGACCTGGTAACTGGAGAATTCAGTTACAGGCTATCACCAACCTTGTTTTATCCGCTTTTGGCAAAGGTGCCAGATCAGGAGCAGGCAATACGTATGATGAAAGAGCATTTTTATAATCCTCAAGAGTTCTGGGGGGAGTTTATAATACCTTCTATCGCCCGAAATGATGCGGCTTATAAAGATAACATTTATTGGAGAGGAAGTATATGGGCTCCCATGAATTTTCTTGTTTACCTGGGACTCAGAAACTACAACCTTGAGAAAGCTCAGAAGAATTTACTTTCTAAATCCGGCGAGCTTCTTCTCAGGCAATGGTTAAATAATGGATATATATGCGAAAATTATAATGCCGAGACAGGTGAATGCACTGATGTCAATAGCTCTGATTTATTCTATCACTGGGGAGGATTACTGGGATTCATTTCTTTAATTGAAAAAGGTTATATCCCAGGTCCTGAAGAAGATTTGTAGATACTTTAAATTAAACATTGATTAAATTATAAATGACTGGTAATCTATGAAACAATTTATTATTACGTACTTGTTACTCTCAGTATGTGGACTACAGGTAAAACCTCAGGAAAATGTATTTCCGGGGGCTGATGAAGGTACTCCCTCAAAGGCCCAGTATTTCAGCTGGATTAACAATACCAACGAAGGATCCACAGAAGAACATACTATGATAAATCTTAATTTTTTCGGATGGTTAAAGAGGGAATACGGTATGCAACTGGATATTTATGCTTTTGATGCAGGTGCAATTGATGGAAAAAGGTTTTATGGTAGTATATATTCCGAACGCTTCAAAAAGCAATTTCCCAATGGTTTTGATCCCATATACAAAAAGGCTAAATCGCTGGGAATACGCCTGGGTGTTTGGGGAGGACCTGATGGTTTCGGAGATACAGAGGTAGAAGAACAGGCAAGAATAGACCAGATGGTTAAATTATGCAGGGATTATGAATTTGCGCTTTTTAAGTTCGATGCTGTTTGTGGACCTTTGCGCCCCGAAAAAGAAGATGCCTTTATCGAAATGATGCAGCTATGCCGGAAATTCAGCCCTGATCTGATCCTTTTGAATCACAGGCTGGGCTTAAATAAAGGCAAACCATATGCTACCACCTCTTTAATGGGAGGGGCTGAAACCTATATCGATGTGCATATGACCAATACAATGACAGCTCCCCATCACAGGGGCCAGGCTTTGAGCAGGGGACTATCCGAGGATTTGAAACGACTGAGGGAGGATCATGGAGTATGTATATCATCTGGGCTTGACTACTGGGATGATGACCTGGTACTGCAGGCATTTAACAGGTCACTGATCCTTGCTCCTGAAATATATGGTAATCCCTGGTTACTTAGTGATGATGAATTTCCTAAACTTGCCAGGATCTATAACCTTCATAAGAAATACAGGGATATACTGGTGGATGGAATCGTTCTTCCTGAAACCTATGGCCCAAATGCAGTGTCAAGGGGTGATAATAAAACCAGGATCGTTACACTACGGAACCTGACCTGGGATGAACATACTTACACCGTGAAACTGGACGAAGAGATTGGAATTAAATCAGAAGGAAAAATTACCCTGGTACAATTACATCCTACGGAAAAAGTACTGGGTACATTTAATAAAGGAGATAAGATAAATGTTGAAGTGATGCCATTCAGGTCTTATATGTTGCTGGCAACCATCGATAATTATGATGGGCCTGCTTTAAAGGGAGTCGATTACAGAGTTATAAAGGATGTGGAAGGACAGGCGGTTGAAGTTGAAATCTTAGGTATGCCGGGAACAAAATAAAATTAATTCTAAGCAAAAAATAATGAAACGACTAAAACTTATCCTGACTATTCTTGCTCTATGTTTAACTGTCTCTGCCAAAGAATATCATGTCGCGAAAACCGGTAATGATAAGAACAGTGGCAGTATTGAATCACCATTCCTGACGATCCGGGCAGCAGCTGACATTGCTCAGCCCGGCGATATTATAATTGTACACAAAGGTACTTATCGCGAATGGATAAATCCTCCGAGAGGAGGAACCTCAGATTCTGAAAGGATTGTGTACCAGGCTGCCATAGGGGCGAGGGTTGAAATAAAAGGTTCGGAAATAATTGATAACTGGGAGGTTTTTTCAGGAACAGCCTGGAAAGCAAAAGTTCCAAATTCCCTGTTTGGGGACTACTATCCTTACAAGGATATAAT
>Ga0209986_10002427_pt1 | contig 17060 bp, 15 predicted proteins | sample BlataG_FD_183168 | JGI IMG/M metagenome (GOLD analysis project Ga0209986, IMG submission 183168) | Deep subsurface microbial communities from Black Sea to uncover new lineages of life (NeLLi) - Black_00105 metaG (SPAdes) (version 2) | ecosystem: Environmental > Aquatic > Marine > Oceanic >...
AAAAGTTTGGAAAATCCATTCTATCCTTAGATTGGATGTTTAAAAAAGTAGGAGGAAAAATTAAGGACTAAAACTATTTGGTTCAGTTTCCTTCAAAGAATTTATTTTCCCTAATACGAGATTTTTGTTATATTCGTCCTCTAATTCAGTGTAAATTTTTTTTGCCATTATAAAGTTATTTAATGCTAAATCAAATAATTCCTTTAAAACGTAAATATCACCTAAATTATTACGAATTTCTGCAGCCTTTTTTAAGTTATTTAAACTTTCGAAAATTTCTAAAGCTTCCTCATAATATTGTATTGCTTTTTGTTCATTTTGAATGTAGTTTTGAAAAATTTTTGCGACTTCATATTTCATCTCAGCAATTTTGAGTTTATCTCCAAATTTTTGATATATCTCTGTAGAATAACTATAATAGTCGATCGCTTTATTGTCTTCCCCCTTTAAAGAATAGAACTTAGCTATTGTTTCTAAAACTAATCCTTCTTTAATATTTTCTCGAACTCCAAATGTTCTTATTGCCTCTAAGCTGTTTAATAGGTAATGTTCTGCCTCTGAATCGTTATCCCATAATAAATGTAATTTTCCTAAATAGAGAAAGGATTCCCATTCTAATTTTTTTTTTATAAAAATAGAAATTTGGTTTTTTATAGTATCAACAAGCTCTAATACATTGGTAAAGCTCTGATAGGATTGGTCATAATACTCTTCTCCAAGATAATAATATAATTTCCCATACTTTATACGAGTTTGGATGACTCCATAAACATCGTTGGTTTTTGTAAAGAATTCCAGATTATTTTTCAATATTTTGGTAACCCGATCATAATCTTTTAAAGAAATTAGGATTTCAACTAAATTACTTGAAGTTTTTATAGCTTCTAATTCTAAGTTTTCTTTTTCGGTTAAATTTAGCGCTTTTTGATAATATTTGTAAGAGTTTTTTAAATCATTGATTAAATAATAGACATTTCCTAAGTTATTCAAAATTTGAATTTTCTTCTCATTATCTTCAAGATCTTCTAAAATTATAAGAGCTCTATCAAAATGATAGATTGCTTGATCAAAGAATCCTGTTTCTTCATGGATTAAACCTAATTCGTTATGGCATATGGCTGAATTTAAGAATTCTTTTTCGTCAAGAAAGTTTTCTAGCGCCAACTCTAAATTTTTTAAGGCGTTAGGGAAATCTCTCTTTTTATAATATAAACTTGCTTTCTTTAATAAGAGATCTCCCATATTTTTTCCTAAACTTTCGCTCTCTGCTAGTTGATCTTCTATTTCGCTCAGCTCGCGTTCAACAACCTCATCGTCGAGAATATTGATATCATAATATTCTTCTTCTTCAAAGTTGTTAGTATAGAATGAAGTCTCATCGTGAGAGGCTCTTACTCTTTTATTTAATTCGTTATCAAGGTTCGTAATTAAAGGTTTATTACAATTACGGCAATACGTCCAATATTGCTCAATTGGCTTCTTACAAAATGGACAATATTTCATTACTAGGTGAACACTCGAAGTATTTTATTTAGATTACTTTAATTAAAAATGAAAATTCGTTCATTTATAATTTTTTAAATTGTGTTTGGAAACATGATTATTTTCCAATTTATTAATCATTACTATTTTATCCTAAGGTTTCGATAATTTCTTAACTCTTTTTCTATTTCTTCCTCATTTAATCCTAATGATTTTAAAAGAATTTTTATTTGAATAATTGAATTCTTTACTTTAAATTTTTCAGCAGTACTTAATGCTTTAATATATACTTCTTTAGCGGCATTCAACTTACCTTGGTAAACCAAAATCTCCCCAACATATCCTAACCCTTTTAAAATTAGTTCTATATAATTTGAATCAATTGCAAGATTAGTTCCTTTTTTAAAATATCTAATAGCTTGATTAAAATCGCTCCCTCTTTTTTTAAGGATGCCTAAATTAAAATAAGAAACGATTATGCCCCTAATATCATGTAATTCTTTAAAAGCTTTGAGAGTTTTTTTGTATAATTCAAATACAATGTCCCAGTTCTCTTGTTTTTCATGTATATAAATTAAATTACCTAAACAATCCAATAAGTTGTAAATATCGTTATTATCTGAACATAAAGCACTACATTCAAGCAAGTTATCACATGCTTCGTCAAATTGGTTTAATTTAATTAGATTGATCCCAATTCCTTTTAAGCAAGTAATTTGCTCTTGTACCTGATTAAACTCTTTATAAATTTCATATGCCATATTGTAATAATCAATAGATGTCTGGTATGCCCCACTTTTAAAATGTAAAATTCCTAGAATCCCATAAACAGAAGCTTTTCCTAGATTATCACGTTGTTTTTTGAAATGGTTTAAACAAACTTGTAAATTTTTTTCTGATTTTGTGTATTGTTCAACTTCAAGTTGCAGGAATGCTAAATTACTTAATTCTTGAATATATTCTAAATTTTTACCGTAATTTTCTAATTCTTTTAATTTCTCTTCAGTTTCGTTAATTAATCTTTCGATTTCTTCTCTTGTTAGCTCAGTATGTTCTTTAACATGAATATTCTTATTTCACCATTTAGTTTTATTGATATTTTATTTTAGTTCTCAATATCTTAAAAAGGCGTTCTTCCGTTAAACATATTTTATTCCCATTTGAAAGAATTTTACAAACAACGGTGTAGAAGTTAATAAAATCTAATAAATATATGTATAAATATTATTAAAATCCTTATCTATTATTTAATTAATGAATTAATTGATAATTTTTTAACAAAGTTCTGATTAAAAATGAAATTTAAAGCAAGATTGTGGGATTCACTGGAAGATAATAAAGTAAAATGTCATGTTTGCGCTAATGAATGTGTTATCCTACCAGGGAAAGTAGGAATTTGTAGAACCCGAAAAAATTTTGATGGAGAATTATATACTCTTATTTATGGATCAATGATATCTAGTGGAAGTTTAGACCCGATTGAAAAAAAACCTTTATATAATTTTTGGCCTGGTGCTACAACTTATTCGATCGCTTCCATAGGGTGTTCATTTAGATGTCAGAATTGCCAAAATTGGAATATAAGCCAGGCAAATCCTACTGATAATGGTAAAAATGGGTTTTACTCCTTAGAAGGACTAGAAAATCGTAAAATGTCTTTAGTAGAAATGACACCAAAACAACTCATTGAAAAGGTTAAAAAAAGCGGCGCAACTACTTTTGCATACACATATAATGAACCACTAATCTGGCATGAATGGATATTAGATACCGCGTTATTACTTAAACAAGAAAATATTAAGACTATTTTAGTAACAAATGGGTATTCTACGGCAGAAGCTACAAAAGAGTTAATAGAGGTTGGAATTGATGCAGCTAATATTGATATTAAGTCTATGTCAGATGAGTTCTATAAGAAAATTTGTGGTGCTAATTCAGTACAACCTGTTTTGGATACTGCAAAAAGATTCAAATCCAATGGGATTCATGTAGAAATAACTAACTTAATCATACCAGATTTGAATGATAGTGCTGTAGAAATTGAAAAATTATCTAATTGGATTGTTGAGAATTTAGGAGATGATACGCCTACTCACTTCTCAGCTTACCATCCTGACTTTAAGCAACCATCTATGAAAAGGACACCATATGAAACATTAGATAATGCTTATAATATAGCCAAAAAAGCAGGTTTGAAATATGTTTATGTTGGAAATATTTATCACGAAAAAGGAGGAAATACTTACTGTCCAAACTGTAATCATTTAATTTTAGGTAGAAGTGGTTATAGCTTTACCAAAATTAATATTACAGACACAAAACATTGCCCAAACTGCCATTATGATTTAAGTAGTGAGATTAAAGGAGAAATTAAGAGAAAATCCTCTCATAGATTTAGCTTCTTATAAAAATTTAGATGTAAAAAGAAAAAATATTAGAAAGTTAAATTAAAAATATCCTGTAATTGAAACTCCTATAACAATGAGTAAGAATCCTTGAAGTAGGCAGAATATTGCGATTATAAATGCAAAAACGGGCCATGATATAGCTTTTGAAATTGACATTAAAGTTCCAATGTAAAATTTGACGGTAAGAGCAACAATAGCAAATACAAAAATAAATATAATTGCTAAAACTATTCTGGGGTCAATAAAAACCGTAATCACTTGAACGAGTTGATCTGGAATAGCCAATACAACGATAACAACTACAACTGACGCTAATAAAATTCCTAAAACGCTTGAAATAGGGAGATCGTTTAAAGGTTTTAAAAGCGTTAATATTCCTAGAATGATAAGGAAAATAGATGTAAACAAACTTCTGGCATCTTGAGTATTAGCCCCATATGCTACACTTGGAGGTTCATTGAGAAAAAGACCACCAACACCACTAAGTAAACTTAAAATCCCGACAACAAGTCCTAAATACGTTAAAATTTTTAAGAACTTTGTAATATTGAAATTCCAGTCCTCAACTTTCCTTTCTTTGAAGGAACCTCTTCTCATTGTTTCATAAATAGCGTAAATTAACCACATAACACCAAGAAGTAATACGAAAAATCCCGCGAGTTCTGCCAAAGGTTTTAAAAAAACCTCAGTAAAACCAAATTGATATATCAATTAATTTCACTCTTTTAAATTGATTTTTATTTATTATTATGTTGAATATCACTAATTAAGTATTTATATTATATCTAGTCCAATTTTTAAAATGCATGATATTGAATAAAACGTAAAAGTAAGACTTGTTCTATTTATTATTGCATGAATGAAACCGTTTTTTTAATGTAATCCAAATAGTTGTTGATTTCTTTTTTTGTTGTCTCGTCTCCCCAAGAATATTCTTGTTTCATAATCTTTGCCACTTTTTCTGCGGCTTCCGAAGCTTTTCGATGGTGTATCCAGAGCGACATTTCTGTTCGTCGGCAGAATACATCTATCAAATGAGGTGTTAATTCGTATCTTAACACGTAAACAATTTCCGCTTTAATAAAGTTGTTTTCTTCCATCACTCGTTCTTTTAGTGATTCATCCTCTTTTATCATATCGAGGATTTTAATGGCACCTTTTCCATATTGTTGATATAAGTGATCTGCAATATCTTCATCTAAAATAATACCTGAATTTTTTAATTTATCCGGCCAATCCTCTTTCTTTAAACCTATAATGAATGGTTGCCTTGACCAATATTTCTCTCTCTTAATATTGGGAAAGATTTTCTTTTCTTCAATATGGACAAGTAAGTCTTCAGCCATCGCACGCCATGTTGTTAACTTTCCTCCTGTTATGGTTAGTAACCCATCATCAGAGAAGAAGATAAGATGTTTTCGAGAGACTTCGCTTTCAGATTTTCCTTTTTGCATTACTAATGGTCTTATTCCAGCATAGGTGGAAAGAATATTTTTATATTCTAATTCCGCGTTTGGAAAATAATATTTTACAGATTGAATTAAATAATCTGCATCCTCTTTATTACAATATGGATTAGCTAATTCATCTTGATAATCTGTATCCGTTGTCCCTATAATGGTAAAATCTTTATCTCTTGGTAAGACAAAGAAAGCTCTCCCATCTGAAATCGAGTTAATAATAGTTGCCATTCGATTCTTTACATGCTTTCGCCTATATAAAAGGTGTATCCCTTTAGTAGGACGAATTAGGGGTTGAGGGACTTCTTCGGGGCGCTTTTCTAGTAATTTATCTGTCCAAATACCAGTTGCATTTACAACCAAAGTTGCTTTTACTTCAAAATCAAGATTACTTTCCATATCTCTACACTTTACGCCTAATATATTTCCATTATCCTTAAGATAACCAGTTACTTTGCAATAATTTATAGCGGTTGCACCTCTTATTATCGCTTCTTTGAGTACTTCGATTGTCAATCTTACATCGTCAACATTGGTATCGTAGTAGACGGCTCCCCCTAAATTTCCCTCTTTAATATACTCAGGTTCCATTTCAAAAATTTCTTCTGGAGGATACCATTGATGTTTCTTAAAATTTATAAATTCTGAATTTTTATCGCTTAAAAAATCATAAACCTTAACTGCCGCTTTTATATCCCGTTTTTTATATTTCCCACCTTCTAGTTGTATAAAAAGAAATGGGATAGGTCTAATTAAATGGGGGATATGAGCGCGCATCCAATTTCTCTCTTGAGTAGCTTCCTTTACTAAGTCAAGATCTCCGTGGGCAATGTATCTTATTCCACCATGGGCTAATTTGGAACTTCTTGAAGATGTGCCTGCTGAAAAATCTTGCATATCTACTATAGCTACTTTAAGTCCCCTCATCGCTGCTTCTCGAGCTACTCCTACTCCCGTAATACCTGCCCCTATTATAAAAAGATCGTAGCTTTCTTCTCTTAATTTCTTAATAAAAACATCTCTGCTTTTATAATTCCAAGCTTGATCAAATAATTTTTTTTCCAAATCTTCCATTTTAACCATGTTTAGAAAATTCTGGACTATAAATAAGGTTTCTTAATGTTTCTATTATCAATACCTTTGATTTTTAAGGCATAAATAAATTGATATAGTTGTAATCTTATTTTTTTATATATTATAAGGTGATAAAAATGGTAAATTCAGAATTATTAAATGAGATAAAATTAAAATTATCTGATGGTAGTGCTATGCCTGGAGATTATTTCAAGCTTTTTGAAATATATAAACAGATCTCATCAGAAAATATGGGATTAAGAGATGAACTCGAAGATATGGCCATGTTAGATATGGACTTCTTAGGACAAATAATCATATCAGATGAAAACAAGAAATTTTGGATTAAATTCAATGAGGGAAAAGTTGATTATGGAGAGGGTGATGTCGATAATCCCTCATTAGCCTTTACAACCAATATAGCGACTTTTACAGGAATTCTTTTTGGAACAATTGAGATTTCTGGCGCACATGAAGCCGGAGATGTCAGCTTTGATGGTAGTAGTGAAGCTCTAATGGATCTTCAAGCTATTACCTCCGTTTTGAATGATTTTTTACAAAACATCTAATATTTTATATATTTAATGCGGACTCCATAACTGTCCAGATGCTCGTTGTGTTCTACCAATTAAATAAGCGTTAATACCCTTTTTTGTTATTAAAGGCCTTGAGGTAATTCCAAACTGATGGGGCGATATTATGAAAAAAAAAAGCTAATAAAAAAAAGAGTTATTTAAAAGTATAGATTACTAATAATCCATCATCGATACGTGGACTTGTACCAGCACCAAATGCTTGCACTTCTATTTCATATGTTCCTGCCGCTAAATTATCGATTAAAACATATGTAGTCATGCTATAGCCCATTAGGAATCCACCAGAGGTTTCTATATTAAATTCTCTCCTAGAATTTGGTATTTCGACATTACCTCTCATGAGTCGTACCCCACCTATAAGAATTCCTACACCAGCTGTAAATTCACCATTGAATAATATTAAAACATTTTCTCCTGTATTCACGGAGATTGTGAGATCCATGTCTGGAATATCATTATAACTTGTGGATGTATAATAGATAGTAGGCTGTTCAGCGGTCCATATTTGCATAATCTCAGAAGGGTTAGTAGGGTCAGTAGGTTGTAAAATAAATACTGAATATAGACCCAAACCAAGACCTCCAAGGCCAATTAGTAAAGCAAAAATTGCCAATCCATTTCCTTTACCCTTATTTAATCACATTATTTTCAGTTTTTAATAAATTTTTAAATTATATTGTAGTATAAACACATACATTTAAAATTTATTTTTGAGAGAGAGATTCTGAAATCGTTATCGATAATTAATTTATCTTTATAATCCACCTAAGAGTTTATTTTTTTTCGCTCGATTTCAACTCTTTTTCTAGCATTTTAATTTTGGTATCAATATCTTTCGTTTTAGTTTTCTTTTCTTTTTCAATCGCTTTTAAATTATGGTTTAAGATTTTTTCCTTCTCCATTTTCATAGATTTGTATTCTGATTCCAATTTCTTTGTAATAGAAAGTAATTCTTTCTTTTTTGCTGTTAATTCAGTAATGTTTTTGAGTATTTCATTTAAATTAGTTTGTTGAAGAAGCAATTGTTCCCCATGGTCTTTAATTTTAGGATCAAATTCTTCATTACATTTATTTGTTAAATATGTTTCTTTTTGTTTCGCTGTCTGTTCAATTTTCTCAATTTCTACTGCTATCTTAGTAATTTGATCCCTAAGTTCTTCGTCTGACATCTTGATTTACTTTGTTTTAATTATATACCATTTTTTAAGCAAAAATGATTAATATTTATGAATCATAATTTGATTTTACTTAATTAAAGTACCGATAGAACTCTATATAAATTTTGATTCTTCTTCTTTTTATATATAAGTAGATTTTTTACAAAACATCTAATATTTTATAAATTTAATGCACACCCCATAATTGTCCAGAAACTCGTTGTGATTTGTCTAATTGAGAATCTTTTTTATTCAATCGAGCTCTACCTGTTTTGATATCCCTTCGGAAAGTTACATCAATTTCTTTCAGAAAGAGGTTCATCCCTTCGCGTTTATTTAAGGGTCCAATGGTTTTTCCATGAACTCCTGGCTTTCCCGTGAAAAGAAGAAGCCGGTCAATTAAAGAATCAGCGATTTGAATATCATGTTCTATACAAATAGCAACAGCATTATTTCTTTTTGTAATAGTACGAATTATTTGACCTATATGAATCCGTTCTTCTACATCGAGATATGCTGAAGGCTCATCAAGAATATATAGGTCTGCGCGCTTAGCAAGACAAGAACATATAAACACACGCTGAAGTTCACCTCCTGAGAGTGCGGATATTTGTAAATCGAATAATTTATCAACACCTAAAGGTCTATATAATATCCGTAAAATTTCTTCAGAAAAATTGTAGGTTAAAGCCCGTTCTATGATGAAATCTCTTACTGTTTGAGAAGATTCTTGTGTAAAGTATTGCGGTTTGTAAGAGACAGTAGCTTGAATTCTTTCAAATTCTGATCCAAGGTCAGGTTGGAGCTCACCTGCGAGGATTTTTGCAAAGGTAGACTTACCACATCCATTTTCACCAACAATTCCCAAAATCTCAGAAGCATAAATCGTTCCAGGGTTCACAGATAAATGAAATGACTCAAATGTCTTTGAAATATTTCCATAACGCGCAAAAATCTTCGCGTTGCTCCATGTCCGACCGCTAGTTGAGCGTTTAAAGCCATATTCTTTTTCTCTGAACTCTATGTTTTCTGCCTTTAAAAAACCAATTAAATACGCGTTAATTCCCTTTTTTGTTGTTAAAGGCTTTGAAATAATTCCAAATTGATGGGGTACGCCATAAAATAGTTGGACTGTATCTGAAAGATAATCTAATATCGCTAAGTCGTGCTCAACTACTAATATAGGACATTGTTTCTCATTACCAAACCCTTGAACACGCTCACGCAATAGTTGGGCTAATTTGATTCGTTTTTGCACATCTAGAAAAGTACATGGTTCATCAATAATGTAAATATCTGCTTCTTTAATAAGAACGGAAGCAATGGCAAATCTCTGCAACTCTCCACCAGAACATTGTTCAAGGTTTCGATTAGCAATAGCACTTAAATCTAAATAATCTTGAATCTTCTTGAAAAATAATGAACTTACTTCATTTTCTGCATTTAAAATATCAATCACTTTCTTTCCTTGATACTTTTCAAACAAAACGCGTAAAACCTGTTGTTTATATGCGATTTTTCTATCATTTTGTGAAAAGCTTGTGAAATGATTTCGCATTTCACTTTCCTTTACTTTTTTTATGACATCTTTCCATTGGATTTGATTAGATTCTAAATTAGTATTTCCAAAATTTGGTTTTAAATTTCCTGAAATGATATTTAAGACCGTTGTCTTTCCTATTCCGTTTGGACCGCATAATCCAGAGACTTTTCCCGAGATCAGAGTTGGCAAATTATAAAGACGAAAACCCTCTGTTTCTTCCTCGTTGAGATATTTATGAGTAGGAACCAATTCAGTTGGCTCTTCTAAAATATTTTTTACATATATTGCTTTTGCAGGGCAAACATTGGCGCACACTCCACATTTCAAGCAACTTTCGTTATTTATTTTAATTTGTTTTGTAGATTTTTGAAACCAAATTGGGACTTCTTGCTTCTTCTTATTTGGATTTAATCTTGCGTTTGAAAGCGTTATGGGACATTTCTTGATGCATTGTCGGCCACAGAACCGGAGATTACAAGAATCGTAATCAACCAAATATACTTTTTTCATTGTATTTTAAGGAAAATTAGGGTTATCATTATCAATAAATTCCATATATCTACTTATAAATTGAGATAATTGATTAAAGTTTGGAGAATTTCCAGTTCTTACAAAAATAGCCGTTAGAGTGTTGCCCATGAGTATTGCTTCAGGAGGGGTAAGGCCACACGATAACCCTAAAACCGTTCCCGAATGAAAATAATCGCCTGCGCCAACGGTAAATTTAGGTTTTGAAGTAAATCCTTCAGTTATCCAATAATGATCTTCTACAGTAGAGATCGTTGCGAAGTGAGGAGAATGAATTACAAAATAGGATAAATTCATTTCTGTATTAAGCTGTTTTCCACCGTCAATATAATCAGTTGAATTTTCTTGATATGGAGTGAAAGTTTTTACATTATCTAAGACTGTAGAAAGGAAATAAGCTTCCTGATCGTTTGCACTTAGCATAACTGGAACTAGTTGGTCTATTTTTTGAAGAATTTTTATCATATCTAGAAGATCTTGTCTCGAACGTTTTCTTATATCGGCTATGTCTACGAAAAATATTTTTTCTTTTAAATTGGACATAGATGGAAAGAGATCATCCAATAAATGTTGCCATATATCGTTTAGATTTGGTATTAAAGCCCAATGTCCAAAACCCATAATATCAGATGCTTCTATTATCTTAATTAACTTGCCTAGTTTTACATTATCCATTAGCGATTTCCAATCAATGTTTAAAATGTGGGTAAAATCAGTTATCATAACTTTTCCATCGTCAAACTCTAAACCTAACGTTTGACCAGGATTAGAAATCGAAATTGATTCTACTTCAGGTAGTTGGTAATAAAATTCGTTAAGTTTAGGATATCCTAAAGCCGCAATCAATATATTTTTACCTCCAAACGCATTCAACGCTCGACAAGTATTAGGAGCAAAACCGCCAAAGATCCTCTTTTTTAAGACTCTCTCAATATTTGCCGAACTTCCAGCTACTTCAATTAATAATTCTCCAAAAGACTTCATGCTCTCCATTCTTGTCCATTTTTTTGCGCTCATCCTGCTCTGGACCAAAGAATAAAGAGAATCAACATACCCATCAAAACCTAAAAAACAAGACTTTTTTATTACAGTGGTTTGAACGGTTTTCAATTTTTTAGTTATTGAATCTAAAGTTTCTAAAGTAACATCATAGTCGTTTAGCTTCCTATACATAAATGATGATATTCTTTATCTTATATAAAATTTAATTATAAATCAATAGGAAATAAAGTTATAATTCAGACAGTTATAAATTTATTTTTTAAATACAAACGCAATCATATGTTCAATTCCGAATTCCTTAGAAGTTTGAATTTTGTGATGAATTTTGAGAGGTTTCATCCCTAACGGAGAAAATATCATAAGAATCTCTTCTTCTCTGTAAGCACGTGAATACATTTTTTCGCCCATTAATTCAACAATAACTTCTTTGTCCACATCTTCACCTTCAACCCGGGGTTCATTTAGTGACAAGTATAATAAACCATTGTTTTTCAGTGATTTAACGATTCTATTTGCTACATCCTTGAATAACTGAGGGCTGAGTAAAAGCATGGAATAGCTTGAGAAAACACCATCAAACTTTTTATCATAGTCTAAATCTGTCATTGATAATTCTGTGAAATTAGCTAGAGGAACATTTTTTTGTGCGATTTTGATCATCTGGGACGAAATATCAACCCCTAATACATTAAAACCCTTTTCAACAAATAATTTAGCGAAAGGTAAACCAGTTCCAGAGCCTAAATCTAAAATAAAACCCTTTTTTGGGAGGTTATTACAAAAAAAATCAATTAACGGGTTAAAATTTGTTAATTTAGCTTTAGCATACTTTTCTGCTACATCATTCCATGCTTTTTTGTTTAATGAAATAATGTTTATTTTTTCATCCATACATAGAAATTTAATTTCTACGACAAAATAAAATTAAGCTTCCAATAATTTTTGGAGAATCAAAGGCATAGAATAAATATCCCAATAGTTATGATCAATAATTTCTTTTACTAATCCCACATACCTTAAAGAATCTTCTAAATACTTTTTGTAGCATAATCCAACTAATCCACTTGGTAACTCGTTATCCCTTTTCAGATTTAATAGTTTGTCTTCCATGTTTGTTAGCGTGTATTTCTCAAAACTTCCTTTGTATTTCCTACGGCAATTGTGATATAGGTCTATATGGTGGAATTTTGTGTTAAACCTCTCGTAAGGCTCTTCCATGTTAGTAATCATCGGATTTTCGTCAAAAAAATACAAAAAACGGTTGGCGATGTAAGGAATATCAAATGATTTTCCGTTATAGCTAATTAGACACTTAAACTTGGGTAAAATTTCCGTTTTAAGGTGCTCATTCATTGCGATCTCCTCTTCCAAATCTCTTGCAAAAAGTATGTGGATTTCAAATTGATCTTTTTTAAAAAATCCTAACCCAATAACAATTATGGGGCTATCATACAATCCTAAAGTTTCTATATCGAGAAAAAGTAATTCCTCCTTATCAAAACAAAAAGCAACATCTAAATCGTAAATATATCTATTTCTACACAGAAGGTTATATTTTTTATTTTCAATTAGATCCAAGATATGATGAGCGGATGCGTTGTATTTTAAATTAGTTCTCAAATCGTACAGAGATTTTACTCCTTTTTTATTTAGTTGACGCTCTATATTTTCACCAATAAAATAAACCGTCTTTAAGTTACGAAGAAGTTTATTCCTTGAGAGAGTTAAATTTAAGTCGCATGAAAAAGTCTCTTCTTTCCATGTAATTTCCATGAACAGCCCCATGCTATTTCTTACAATAGTGTGATTGCGGAAAATATCTTCGATTTTCTTGTCCCTAAATTGATCTGCTAAGTGAGTTATATCAAATGTTTCGAAGTTATAGAAGTAGTCCATTGTCAATAATAAATAAGGATTTTTATTTAATAATTCAAACTCTGAGAATTTATAATAAAACTAAATAAATAAGGAAAAATAAATTTTTTAATAATCAATTTTAGGGATATGATCTTCATTTTCTCTGCGCGGAGGCTTGTATTTAAAGAATCTTCGAGATTCGCTATCCTCAAGCACATAGTTACTACCACCACCATGGATCATACAATAGGGGTCAAAGAGACCGATTTCATTGGCGTATTGTCTAGTAAAACCCCGACCACCCATAGTTCTAAAGCAATGAATGGCGCTTTCGAACCCTAGTTCCGTTGTACTTATTTTTAAGCCCATTGCATTGGCTGCCATTAATTTAGAACCCGCTAATTCGGGATGTTCGTCTAATTGCCTTACATATTGTATCATAGCAGAAATTAGTAAATTCAACTCGCGAATTTTTCGAGATATTGGAAATCGTATAACTTGATATTGATGTAATCTATGTTCAAATTGTTTACGCTGGAGGGCGTAGGCATGAGAATAAATCAATTTTTTCATGGTGTCACCTAAAGCCTCGGCACTTATAACTAAACGTTCTTCTGTTAATTGATGAAACATAATATCTAATCCATGTCCTATAAGTAGATTTTCTTTTGGAATTTCAGTTCTGTCAAATATCAATCGACTGACAAACGCATCGGTCATGCCATATGTTCTAACCCGAGAACTTAGAAAGTTTTTTAACTTCTGATTTTCCGTATCGACAATAACAGCAGCTAATTGTCCTTTATTTAATCTTCCATATAAAATTATGTAATTAGCGATCATACCGTTAGTTATAAACAGTTTTTTACCTTTTGCTATTATTTTATCATCACTTTCTAGTAAAGCCAATTCCATACTAAAAATATCAGACCCTGCGTTAAATTCAGTCATTGCAGAAGCGCCAATTTGACCATCTTTTGCAACAGGATTTAGAAATTTTTCTTTTTGAGCTTCATTGGAGGCGTAATTCACAGGATTGCAATAAAGCGTGCCTCCTGCAAGGCGCCCCATCTCTACGCTATAATTTCCAGCAATATATCTCTCGCTATATTCGCTCCACCGGCCACCACATAAGGCATAGGCAATTAAAGCGTTCCTAGTAATCCGACCTACTTCATAATCTTCTATGTTAAGAATTGTGGAATAATATCCTTTATTGGATAACTTTTTCATTATTCCAATAACTATTTCTTTCTTTTTGTCTTGAGTAGGTTCCTCAACAAAATAGTTTAATTCTTCTAATTTCCTTAGGTCTGGATCAAGCTCTTTCTCCATAAAGTCATAAAGTTCTGCTAAGAATTCTTTTTCTTGAGCGTTAAGCACGGGATTATTTAGTAAATCTAATTCTGGTACATATTTTTGAATTTTGATCTTTTCAAACTCTCTGATTCTTGTATCCATAATATCTCAATCATTTTTTTAATTTTTAAACTTTATTTTAGTTCTATTTAATCCTTTTGCGAATAACATTTAAATTGATCATAATTAGAAATCTTTTAATCGTAGTGAAATTAAAATATCATATCAATTAGATGTTTAAAATCTAATTTTAAAAAAAAAATTAATTAAAAAAAGTGAATAAAAAATGATTAAATTTAGCGATAAACAACTGAAAATCCCCAAAATGTCTAAACCTGTGTACTTAGCTACTGTAGGCATGTCAAAATTCGACCGTGCTTTCCCTGAAACGCGAACGGAGGAGCTATGTATCCAAGCGTTAACAGCAGCTGCTGATTTTGTTAATATGACCCCTGCTGAATTGAAAAGTTTCATTCATACTGCTTATTACGGTCATTTTGCGGATCATTTTGGAGATCAATTATTAGGAGAGGCAGTCATTCATGATAGACTTGGTTTAGATCCATTAGGAACCATCGGTGTCAAAACAGGTGGAGCTACGGGAGGATCAACTATGTGGGAAGCAATAAAAACCGTTGCATCGGGGTATAGCGATTGTGCTCTTGCCTTAGGTTGGGAGAGAATGGATGAAGTTCCAACTGACGAAGGTAATCATCTCATTTCTGCAGCTGCAGATAAGGATTGGGAAACCCCATTAGGTCATATCTACACGGGTTATTACGCTGTAATGGCTCAAAGATATTGGCAAATTTTTGGTAAAGCAGAAGATTCTTTTAGGAAAACTATGGCAGAAATTGCAGTCAAAAACCGTGGTTATGCAAGAATGAATCCTTACGCACATGGGCCTATGAAAATCACCGTTGAAGATGTAATCAATTCTCCTGTCATTGCTTATCCCTTACGTGCCTTAGATTGCTGTCTAATGAGCGTAGGATCTGCTTGCGGCGTTGTTTGCGATGAAAAAACTGCTTATGAGATAACAGATAACCCTCTTCGAATATGGATAGGTGCTGGAAGTCATACACTAAGAGTAGCTGATCGTCGTAATATGAAAATACCACTTTTACCAAATGAAAAACCAGGACAATATGATGATTTAAGTAAAAGATTTCCTGGGGCTGATAGGTATCCCGGTTTTAGCAGTTTTTTAGCTGCACGGGTGGCAGCTTATTATGCATATAATATGACGGGGATCGTTGATCCAACTGATGATCTTGATGTTGTAGAACTCCACGATGCCTTTACAATTAGTGATATTCAATCTTATGAGGACATAGGCATTACACCTTATGGAAACGGGCGTGATTACATTGAGTCTGGGGATGCATACCACACAAACCCAAACACTAAAAAACCAGGCAAATTACCTAGCAATTTATGTGGTGGATTAATCGGTTGTATGCATGCTGTTGGAGCAACCGGGCTTATGCAAATTGCAGAAATTGGATATCATATATGGAATCGATGGGACGAAATTCATGAGCCTCAAGAAAAATGGGACGCTTTTGGTAGGAAAAAACCGAAAGATTGGACAAGCCTTCAAGTAAAAGGGGCAAAAAGAGGTTTAGCAATAAGTCATGCTGGTGTGGGCTCTCATGTGACATGTGCGATTTTAATGGATCCTAATCACTTAATTAAGGAGGATTAAAAAAAATGCCAAAAACTGAAGAAGAAAAAGGTTTTGTTTCCGTTATTAACGGAAGATACAAACCAAAAGGAAAGTTTCATATCATTGAGGCAAATCAACCGATTTTTAATAAAGACACAGGAAAATTAGCTGGTGTTACAAATCCTAGAGACATGACTTATATCCACTCTTATGGTGGTGAAGCTATTTTTTTCGAATCTCTTAGTAAGGGAAAATTGATGGCTACAAGATGCGATAATGATAAATGTGAATTCAAAGGATCAATCTATATGCCTTTCAGGATTTATTGTCCAGATTGCTTACGAAAAATGACTGCAATTGATTTTACTGAGAAAGCAAAAACTAGCGCTAAAATACATTCCTTCATTATAACTCATAGATCTGGAGCTTTTAATACCCTAAAAAAGCCAATAAAATTCATTAATATAGAATTTGATGATGTAGTCACAATACTAATGAGTTACCTATCGGTAGGAGAACCCGAACTAGAAAAACGCGTGGTACCCATTTTTAAAACAAAAAATCCCACTTATACGATAATGGATCTTTCATTTGTTCCCGAAGGAACCTCAGAATCGGAATTACCTGATGGTTTTACTTTTTAATTTTAAATTTTTACTTATTTTTTTAAATTCTTCGTAAAAATATTAAGATAAAAAAAAATATAATAGTTTAGAATTAAACTTGATTTTAAAATCAATCTAATTCTTATAATGACACATGTTCTTGCTTTAGATGAAATATTTTTCTTGCTTCTTCTCCTTGTGCTATTTCTCGTCCCGCAGCCTCGGCAACTTTTTTAGCCCAAGCTACTTGCTCGTAACTGCCTTTAGCTAATTCACCTGAAATGACACGAGTATTATCCTCTAAACCAACACGAATATGT
>Ga0209986_10002428_pt1 | contig 17057 bp, 12 predicted proteins | sample BlataG_FD_183168 | JGI IMG/M metagenome (GOLD analysis project Ga0209986, IMG submission 183168) | Deep subsurface microbial communities from Black Sea to uncover new lineages of life (NeLLi) - Black_00105 metaG (SPAdes) (version 2) | ecosystem: Environmental > Aquatic > Marine > Oceanic >...
TTCCCAAAGGAGGAGCCCCCCAACCTGGGGGCGGAAGGCTCCTCCTTTCGCTGTCACTGCTCTATACCTACTGTCACCTAGGCATGATCACTGACTATTCGAATGTCAAGGTGTGCGCTATCTCGGAAAACAGGTCTGCATCGTAAGGAGAGAACGCGTCTATGGTCCAAACGGCTACATTGAATCGCTTGCCGTCCTTGTCAACGCTGACCACGAATGAGTGAATGAGGTAGCCAGTGGATATTACAGACTCCGGTTCCCACTGCATTGCTGGCGTGCCGTCTGCCAGGCTAGTCTCCGTCAGCTCTGCGAGCAATGCGAAGTCCGTGCTCCCCGACGCCTCGTCTGCGGCCTGGATTGACTCCGCAGACAGAGGCTCATCTGCGTCAAGCACGTAGATACTTACCCCTGGCACGAAATCTGGTATACCGAATGAGGCCACGCAGTCATTCACACCCACGTTCGACGCGTAGTCTGCCCAAGCGTCGGGGTACTGGACGGAGAAGCCGTACTCTTCGTTGGTGTAAGTGGCGGCTGAGAATGACAGCTCGGCTGCTGGTGGAGCAGCTTCCTCCTCCTCAGGTGGAGCAGCTTCCTCCTCGGGAGCAGCTTCCTCCTCAGGTGGAGCTGGCGGCTCCCATCCCTCGGGTGCTACCAGTTCTAAATCCCAGGTGGTGGTAGCGACGGTGCGCGGGTCAAAGCCCGTAGCCTTTAGGGTATAGGTGCCGGCTGGTATCGGGTTAACGGTCGCCCAGTCGGCTGCCACAATCGGTGTCCAATCAGCCCTCATCAGCCAGTTAATCTTGCCAATAGACTCCATGGCCACCTCAAAGTTGCCGCTGGCGTCCGCGGTAACAAAGGCAATGCCGAAGGCGTCCTCACCGGGAGCCCGCCCCTTAATCTCGACGTCGGCAGGAATGACCAGGTCTATGGTGACATAGTCATCAGCCGGCCAGCCCTCCCCGGTGAAGGTGATGGGGATGCCCAGGAGGGCTATCGCTGGGTTCATTACCGCTATATACTGCTCGGGGAAACCTATTGCTGCACCCACCGCTGGCCACGATCCATATATCGTGGCATAGTCGATTGTTGGTGGGCTTACAGCGATCGTCCCGGCTGGGGGCGCCGGCGGTGGTGGTGGTGGGGCTGGCTCCTCGGCAGCGCAGGCAGCGACCGGCAGCAGCAAGAGCGCCATCGCCACGAAAGCTAGCTTCTTGAAACTCGACAATTTCATCATACTGCCTCCTTCATCCTTAACTTATTCGCTCCAGTCATGCATGCCTACGCAGTCAGGGACCTTTAGCCAGCCGCTGATGTCAACGTTCTTGCCATTCTGCACCTGGTAGATCTTGGTTACATCGGCACCCTGGCGGTTGGTCGGGCTGTAAGTGCAGGGGCCGACTATACCCTGTGAGAGGTCCAGACCGGTCAGTGACTCGTAGGCGGCTTTGATGGCTTCGCCATCTATGTTTTCATAGCCAACAGCCTCAACGGCTCTCTTTACCCCTTCCTCAAAAACGAGACCCCAGACCATGCCGCTTATATAGTTGGGAGGAAACTCATCGCGAAGGCCCTCTCCATGATATTTGTAGCCTATTTCCGCTAGGGGATGGTCCCAGCCCTCGTCCCCACGCAGGTAGTAGCTGTTGACCCAGGCCCCTTCGCAGGCTTCGGGATGGAGCGGGATACCAACTGCCTCGGCAGGACCCCAGAAAGTCGTGTCGCAGAACTGGATGGTCTCGGTCAGTCCCAGGTTGTAGGCGTCGCGCAGGATATTGGTCGGCGTAGGGTCGACGCCGCCTATCAGGATATAGTCAGCGCCACCTTCTGCAAGCCTTTGCAGCCAGACGGAGTGGTCGAGAGCGCCCGTGGGGAAGAACTCCGGCTCCAGCAGGTTTATGCCCAGTTTCTCGGCATATTCCGCGCCGCCGCGCAGCGGCTCCCTGCCATAAGCGCTGTCCCAGCACAAATAGCCGACTTTAGGCGTCCCCGATTCCCCTTTCTTCTTCCAGTCTACCATAATGAAGTCAAGGCTGGCACCCATGGCATTCTGGTAGCAGACTCCCCAGGGGAACACCCAGCCTATGAAGGCCTGAGCTTCACCGTCACCCGGGGCAAGCTGCACCACCTTGTCCTTCGCGGTCATCGGCATGATGGCTTTGCCAAACGGGGTGCTGATGGCATTCACCACCAGCAGGTTGGTCTCGGTCCGGTACCGCTTGTAAGCCGATACACCGCGGGCCGTGTCATAGCGGGTATCAACGCCGATGAAATTTACCCGGATGTCGCCGTTGATGCCGCCCTTCTCGTTTAAGTCTTTGTAGAAGTCTGCCAAGCCTGTATCAGCTGGCACGTTGAGCCCGGCTATCGGCCCGGTGTAGTCGCCCAGGCTCAGGAAGGTGACCACCTTTTCGGCTTCTGGCGCTGCCGCCTTCTCAGCGCAGCCCGAGATTACGGGCAGCGCCACCAGGACGGATATCAGGACAGCTACGAATAACAGGGTTGTTCGATTTCTCATTTTCAACTATTCACCTCCTTCATAATAGTTCCGCCGTCCTCTGCATTCTGTCTTCATGTCTCTACATTTTCACCTCCTCCTTACTGGAGTTGTTAGTCATACCAGGCATTCTATGTTATGTGCCATCAATAAGCAAACGGGAATAGCCTGTAGGAGGCTTTGAAAATCTGCCAGCGGTGTGCCAACCCCCTGGGCTCGAAAATCAAGAAAAGGACAATGATGACGCCGAAGGTGCTGGCGCCCAGCGCCGCTGCCGGGGCCATGCCTATATCTGGAAACCAGCCAACCAGTGTCGGTGATGCAAAGGTCACCAACTCAACTAGCACGCTGATAAAGATGACGCCGAAGAAGACGCCGGTTATGGTGCCCAGGCCGCCGACAATGAGCATGCCTATATAGAAAACAGCATCAGTGAGTGGAAAGCTCTCTACATGGATGAACATCATCCAGTGGGCAAAAAGCGAGCCAGCAATGCCGGCGAAGAAGCAGCCGATGAAGAAGGCTAGCAGCTTGTAGTAAAACAGGTTAACGCCCATCACCGCAGCTGCCAGGTCATTGTCCCTGATAGCCACAAAAGCCCTACCTACTCTGGACCGGGTCAGGTTCTTGGCGAAGTACGTCATCAACAGCATCATCGGCGCGATGATGTAGAACATCGTTTGGTCGGTATCGAAGGCGAAATTGCCTATCGTGGGCGCTGGGGCATGCAGGCCGATGACACCGCCGGTGATGTGCATGTGTATCACCAGCCAGGCGACGATGTAGTGAATGGCCAGGGTAGCCAGGGCTAGGTAGAACCCCTTAATTCTCAGTGCCGGCGCGCCGCCGATGATGCCCAGTACGCCGGCGACGAGGCCCGAGACTGGCAATGCTACCCAGAACGGCCAGCCCAGGGTGCCACTGACTATAGCCGATGTGAAGGCACCTATGGCCACAAATGCTACCTGGCCGAAGGATATGAGACCGCAGTAGCCCATCATCAGCTGGAGGCCCATTACGGCGATTATGACGATCGCCATTTTGTTTATCAGACCTATGAGATAGTAGTCGCCGTAAAGAGGGTAAGTAAGCAGCACGACAATGGCCAGGAGCGTTAGCCCCCATTGAAGGCGTGTCCTGATAACCGCCGTATCTCGCCCGTAGTCTTCGTTGAAAGTACCGCAGGGAAGCATGTTATACCCTCTCTATTCTGACCAGGCCGAAAATACCGTAAGGTCTGACCAGGAGAATCAGGAGTAGCAGCACGTAACCTGCTACCTCCATGACGCCGCCGCCGACAATGGGGTCCAGGTAGCCGGCAGCCAGGTTTTCCACCAGTCCAAGGATGAGACCGCCGAGAAGGGCACCGGGCAGTGAATCAAGCCCTCCAACCATGGCCACCACCAGTGCCTTGAAGGCCACCATGGTCAGGGCAAAACGAATATCCAGCTGCCTTGCCAGCAGGATACCGGCGACAACGGCTATGACCGCTGAGATAATCCACACCGTGGTGAAAATCGTCCTCACGTTGATGCCGGCGCTCTGGGCCAACTGGTGAGATTCCGCGGTAGCCCGCATCCCCAGGCCGACCTTGGTATACCGAAACAGGAGCATCGTCACCGCGAACACGGCAAGGGAGATGCCAAGGCTTGTTAGGCCACCCATAGATACCCTCACTCCGGCAATCGTCAGGAAACCTGCGGGCAGGAAATCTGGAAAGCCCCAGCACTGACCCTGCAGGATAAGTGCGAAGATGCCGTCAAGGACCAGGAATATGGCAAAGGTCATGAGGAAGCCTGCGAACAGGGGCTGGCCAATCAGGGGCCGGAGGCAGATACGCTCGACGGCGAAGCCAAGCACAGCGCCTGCCGCCATGCCTATCAACAGGCTGGCCCACAAGGGCAACCCCAGGGGCACATAGGCAATGTAGAAGAACAGGGCGCCGAAGGCCAGCAACTGGCCGTGCGCCAGGCTCACTACCTCGGTGGCTTTGCACACGACCACTATGCCCAGCGCTACCACCGCGTAAAGCCCCCCGATGAGCAGGCCTTGTATACTCAGTTCCAGAAAGAAGTCCACTTCGCCTCCTTAAGCTCGCCTTGCCTAATCGACCGCGTTAACCTTGATAGACGTCATTATTGTTCCCGTTCTGCCATCGCGGTACACGATGGGAGCTTCGACTTTCAGCTCCTCTTTGTCACCGTAGAGGGCGTCTATCAGGTAACCGTATCGCTCTTCGATGAAGTCGCGCCGTATCTTCCTGGTTCGGGTGAGTTCGGCATCGTCGGCGTCGAACTCCTTGTGCAGATTGACAAATCGCCTTATCCTCGACCCTTCGGGGAGGTTCTTGTTTACCTTCTGTATCTCCCCTGTGACAAGCGCGATAACCTCGGGCTTCTGGGACAGGTCGGTGAAGGTGGTGTAGGGGATATGCTTGGCTTCAGCCCAGCGCCCGACGTTGTCTATGTCGATGTTCACTATGGTACTGACGAAGTCCTTGTCTTTGGTGCCAACGACCAGGACTCCCTTGATGTAGGGGCTGTACCTCAACCTTATTTCAGCGTGCTGTGGCGAGAACTTGCGCCCGCCGCTCAGCTCTTTCAGGTCACTCATCCTGTCCATGACGATGAGGTGACCATGCTCTTCGATGTGCCCGAAATCACCGCTCTTATACCAGTCGCCGGGAGCATAGGCTTTCTGGGTGGCTTCAGGTTTATTATAGTAGCCCTCGAAAAGCGTGCCGCCCCTGACCAGTATCTCTCCTTCGTCGGACAGCCGGCACTCGTACCCAGGCATAAGGGGCCCGCAGGTCTCCGGCCTCACGTTGTCATCGGGGTGAATGGTGACCAGCCCCATCTCTGTGCTGCCGTAAAGTTGCTTGAGCTTTACCCCCATAGCCTGGAAATAGCGGAAGATATCGGGGCTTATCGCCGCCCCTGCGCTGTAGGCGATCCTGACTTTCAGCAAGCCAACTTTGTCCTTGAGCGCCCGGAATACCACTACGTTGGCAATGTAGTAGAGGGCCCGCCACAGCCAGCTGGCTTTCTTCTCCGCTATTCGCAAATCACCCATCTTGTAGCCCACGGGGAGGAGGAGATGGTACAGGAACCTTCTCAACCGGTTGGTATCGATTATCTTTGCTTGGACGAGCCGGCTGACACCTTCCCAGTTGGCTGGCCCCCAGAAAAGAATGCCGGGCCCGATTTCCCTGATGTTCTCCTGGACTGTTTCCGGCTCTTCGGGGAAGTTTATCTCCATGCCCGTGAGCAGATTGGCATTTACCCCCAGCCCTTGCTCTGTGACCCAGGCTGGAGGCAGGAAGGAAACGTATTGCTCATCCGGGCGCCACTTGTCTACGGAATACCATGCCCTGGCGGATTCCATCGATGACTCGTTGTTGAGCATGGCGCCCTTGGGTAAGCCAGTAGTCCCCGACGTGTACATGAAAGCCGCTATCTCCTCTCCTTTGCCGTTCTCGATGTTCTCTTCGAACAAGCCGGGATGGCTTTTCTCGTATTCCTTGCCCAGCTCAAGAACCTGGTCGAAGCTCATCAAAATGGGGTCTGCATAGTCCCCAATGGGGACTCCTTCAAACCCGAGCATTCCCTTGGGGTCCCAGAAGATTACCTTCTTCAGCAATGACAATTCGTCTTTGAGTGGCGGATGCTGGTTGCCTTCCGCATCTTTGTACGGAATGAGGAACTTGTCAACCTGCTCCTGGTCATGGGCTACCACGAACTTGGACTGGGAGTCCTCCACGTAGTACTTGACCTCGGCGGGCAGGCAATCGGTGAAGATGCCGGTCATAGTCCCGCGGGCTGCCAGTGTAGCTGCCTCGGCCCAGTACCATTCAGGCTTGTTCTCACCCAGAATTGCCACCTTGTCCCCAGGCTCCAGCCCGAGGCTTATCAGCCCCAGAGAGAAATATTTCGCCTTTTCATAATAGTCTTTCCAGGTGTATGCCTGCCAGATGCCAAAGTCTTTCACCCGCATGGCTACTTTTCTGTCGCCCCACTTCTCGTAGTTGTGTTTCAACAGCTTCGGTCCGGTATCGAAAACAGGTACATCCACTTCTTGCGGCCTCCTATTCGCCCAGGTATGCCTTGATAACCGACTGGTCAGCTTTTATCTCGTCGGGAGTACCCTCGGCGATCTTGTGCCCGAAATCGAGAACAACAACCCTGTCAGCGATGTCCATGACTACTTCCATGTCGTGCTCGACGAGAACGATAGGAATGCGCCTCAGCTCTATGGTGTCGATGATGAAACGAGCCATGTCCTCCTTCTCGTCTATGTTCATCCCCGCCATAGGCTCATCGAGCAGGAGAAGCTTGGGCTCCAGGGCCAGTGCCCTGCCCAGCTCCACCCGTTTCCGCATCCCATAGGGAAGCAGCCCTACCACCTTCTTCCTTATTGGCTCCATTTCCAGGAAGTCCATTATATCTTCAACAACTCTGCGGTGCGCCAATTCCTCACGATAGGCGGGCCCGAAATAGACAGCGCCGGCCAGTGCCCCTCGCTTCATGCGTATATGTCTGGCCGCCATGAGGTTGTCCAGGACGCTTAGCCCGGTATAGAGCTCGATGTTCTGGAAGGTTCGAGAGATGCCGATCTCGGCAATCTTGTGGGTGGCCAACTGGGTGATTCTCTGGCCTTCAAAGAAAATATCGCCCTCCTGTGGGCGATAGAATCCATTTATGCAGTTGAGCAGGCAGCTCTTCCCGGCACCGTTGGGGCCGATGATAGCCAGGATCTCCGCCCCCCTGACGTCGATGTCAACGCTGTCGAGAGCACGGAGCTGCCCGAATAAGAGACTGACGCCTTCGACTTTGAGCTTTAACCCGTCTTGCTGTCCCGTGGTCAACCCCCTGAAAGAACCAAACCTGGGACCAGGCTAAACCCAGGCACACCTTGTGCCTAGTACTTTCTTCCTATTGATTAAGACATTATACTATGGCTGTCAAGAGCCCATCGGCAACGATAGCGTCTGATTAGCTCATGCTTTTCTAGCAGCACATGTAGCGCGGGGCTTTAGCCCCGCCTCAATCCTGGCCCTACCAGGCGACCTTAAAAGGTCGCACTACATTGGTTACTAAACTGGAGATTCTGAAGGATTAACGCGGGGACAGGTCTTCAGACCTGTCAAACGTACATTCGCCATATTCTTCGGACACACCTAAAGGTATGTCCCTACAGTCCGTGGCTCCTTATACTATGGCTGTCAAGAGCCCATCGGCAACGATAGCGTCTGATTAGCTCATGCTTTTCTAGCAGCACATGTAGCGCGGGGCTTTGGCCCCGCCTCAATCCCGGCCCTGTGGCCCGGGTAGATTGGAGCATCGGCTCCAATCATGCCTAGAGCGGATGCTCTAGGCTACCCCTACCATTCTTATCTTGGGACGTCATAATCCAGGCGGTTATCGGTGAGGTCAGGTCTGGGGCCTGACACTCACCAAAGCCTGTTTAGCGTTTAGGTATTAGGATTTTGGGTTTGCCGTGCCACCCCTGCGGCCCCGGGGCGCGGCTGAAGCTTCGCGCTACATGCTGTGACTATGGTTGACACCTATTGCCAAAAGAAAAACGTTGTGTTATAGTTTGCGTCAGGCAAGAACAGGAGGTGCTATCGTGACCACCAAAGCTAAGTCAACTGCGTCTGAATCGAACAAGGCCAAATACCTGGAGAGACCGTGGTTGAAGTACTATCTCAAGGGGATTCCCGCCGACGTTGATGTCCCGGAACAGTCCATTGTTGATAACTTCGATGAATCGACGGAGAAATGGAAAGACAAGACTGCCATCATATTTTATGGCAGAAAGATGAGCTACAAAGAGCTAAGGGACCAGGTTGACAGGTTTGCCACCGCCCTGTGTGACCTGGGAGTCAAGAAAGGTGACAGGATTGCCTTGCTCCTCCTGAACTCGCCTCAATTCGTCATAGCCTATTTCGGAGGTCTCAAAGCCGGGGCTGTCATGAGTGGCATCAGCCCTGTCTACGTCAGTCCTGAAATCAAATATCAAATCGAAGACAGTGGCGCTACCAGCATCATCTGCCAGGATATTCTCTATGATAACGTGGAAAGGGCGGAGGTCAAGCTGGACAGGGTCATCCTGACCAGTATCACCGAGTACCTGCCGAAATTCAAGAAGGCTATGGGGAGCAGCGTGCTACGAGCCGTATACCAGAAGATGGCGGCACCGCCCACTGAGGTATTCGAAAGAGAGGGCTTCTATCAATTCCAGGATTTGATTAAGAACTACGAGCCCAATCCGCCGAAGATCGAGTTCAATGTCAAGGAGGACCTGGTAACGCTGCCCTATACCGGCGGGACCACAGGATCGCCCAAGGGGACCATGCTAACCCACTACAATCTGGCAGCCGCCCGGCACCTGGGCACAGTCTTTCAGGGGGATATCTTCGAGGAAGGCAAAGAGACCCTGCTGGCCTACTTGCCCTTCTATCACATCTATGGTCAGGCGATAATCATGCTGGGTGGATTGTCTCAGGGATACACACTGGTGATATTCACTACCCCCGACATCGATGACATCCTGAACGCCGTCGAAAGCTATAAAGCATCCATATTCTATGGCCTGCCCGCTTTGTATGAAGGTCTCAGGGACTACTACAAGACGGACAGGGTAAATTGGAAGCGCCTCAAGCTTCTCGGCTGTGGTGCTGATGTCCTTCTCGAGGACACCGCCAGGGGCTGGCAGAAGAAGACGGGTGCTGTGATTCACGAGGGCTGGGGCATGACCGAAACCAGTTCGATAGGTGTTATGAGCCCCTATGATAGGCCAAAGATCGGTTCCTTCGGGGTACCTATGCCCAGCGGCGTCGGCGGCGTAGTTAAGCCCGGGACTACAGAGTTCGTGCCCGTCGGTGAAGTAGGCGAACTTGTGTTCAAGGGGCCGCAGAATATGAAGGGGTACTGGGGCAAACCGGAAGAGACCAAGGATGTGTTTGTGGAAATAGACGGTGAAACCTGGCTCAGGACGGGTGACCTGGTAAGAATGGACGAGGAGGGCTATTTCTATTTCTACGATAGGCAGAAGGATATGATTAAGTACAAGGGCTTGCAGGTCTTCGCCCGAGACGTGGAGGAGGTCCTGGCCGCTCATCCCCAGGTCAAGGAGGCAGGGGTTATTGGAGTTCCAGACCGGGATGTTGGCGAGAACGTCAAGGCAATCGTAGTGCTGGAGACGGAGGCCAGGGGGAGGGTAACGGAAGAGGAGATTATGAAATACTGTGAGGGTAAGCTGGCACACTATATGATTCCGAGGATCGTTGAATTCAGGGGCGAGGTGCCCAAGACTGACGTGGGCAAGGTATCCCGCCGCGAATTGAGAGAGGAGGAGGATTGAAATGGCGCCATTTTTCGAGGTGGAGAACCTGACCAAGCGCTTTGGCGGCCTGGTTGCAGTAAACGAGGTCAGTTTTCAGGTAGCAAGGGATGAAATCGTGGGGCTCATCGGCCCTAACGGTTCCGGGAAGACCACCGTGGTACGCTGCATAATGAACATACTGAAACCGGATTCCGGAAAAGTCAGACTTAGAGGTGAAGATATCACCAAGTGCCGTACCTGGGAGGTTGTGCAGAAGGGTGTAGTGGGGACTTTCCAGGTGGTCAAGCCATTTCGCCGCTTGCCTATCATCGCCAATGTTATGGTGGGCTGTCTCTGCCCGCGAATAACCAAGCGTGGCGAGTGGGTGAAGAGAGCAGAGGTGAAAGCAAGAGACGCCCTGGAGTTTGTTGGGATCATGGACATGGCCCTCGAGCCGGCTTCCATCCTGTCCCACGGCGACTTGAAACGGTTGGAGGTAGCCAGGGCAATCGCTACCGAGCCGGAGTTGCTCATCCTCGATGAGCCGTTTGGGGGCTTAAATCCCGCAGAAACGGAGCTTGTGGCTAAATCGATGAAAAGGCTGCATAAAGGCGGAAGATTTGGTAGACTGCACAGCGAAGGGCCGGCTATGCTTATCATAGAGCACAAGCTGAGCGAACTCATGAAAATAGTCGACAGGGTGATTGTAGTCAACTTCGGCCAAATCATCGCCCAGGGCACGCCTGAGGAAATATCCAAGAACAAGCAGGTAGTGGAAGCCTATACAGGGAAGGAGGTGCTCGTTGCTTGAAGCAAAGAATGTGACCGTCCGCTATGACACCGCTATGGTCTTAGATGACGCGAACGTGAAGGTTGAAAAAGGGGAACTGGTGGGGCTGGTCGGGCCCAACGGCGCTGGAAAGACAACCCTGCTTCGGTCCATAGCTGGCTTGATACGCTGGGAGAAGGAGGTCTTGAGGGGTACCAGGCAGTCAGACATAACTTTTGAGGGTACCATCGAGTTCGAAGGCGAGAGGATTGAGGAACTATCGGCGTCTGAAATAGCCAAGAAAGGCTTGCTTCTCTGCCCTGAGAGAGGCAGACCGTTCGCTGAAATGACGGTCAGGGATAACCTGCTGGCCGGCGCTTATCTCGTCAAGGAAAAGCGCGAGATTAGCAAGAGCCTGGACAGGGTCTATGAGCTGTTTCCCAGACTGAAGGAGAGGGCGAATCAAATATCGGGGACGTTGTCCGGCGGCGAACGGCAGATGCTGGCGCTTGGACGGTCACTGATGCGTCAGCCCAAGTTTATGCTGGTTGACGAGCCCTCGAGTGGACTGGCCCCAAAGCTGAAAGAGGACTTGTTCAAGCGCGTAGAGGAGATTTACCAGGAGTTGGGAGTCACCATTCTGCTGGCCGAGCAGGATATCAGCTTTGCCTTCGCCCTGTCGGGGAGAAACTACGTGATGTCGAGGGGGCACATAATCGCCCACGGCACGGCCGAGGAACTGCTTAAGGATGAAACCATTAGAAAGACGTACCTGGGCTTATAGGTTAAGCTCTTGGGCTAGCCTTCCTTTCTGCATGAAGACATGATCAAGAGCGCCTATGCCAAATGCGAGGGCCCAGTATGTGCTGGTAGTTTGCCTGGCTCCCAATCCCAAATCCTAATATCTAAATCCCAAACAATATCAAAACTCAAGGAACCAAATCTAAAACTACTGGCTCTTTGCCAGGATTGAACAGAATATCCTCGTCAATTCTGTAGATTCTTTCAGGAGTACATCCTGTTGATCCCGTAGACTACGGTTACCGAGTTCCACAAACTGTAGGGACAGGTCTTAAGACCTGTCCGAAACACTTGCCTTGGGATTTGGCGGACAGACCTGAAGGTCTGTCCCTACTTTGATGTCCGCATCTTTTCGTGCTTGGCGTTTAGTGTTTGGCATTTTCCTTTCGCGGCTTTACTCTTCCTCGACGGGAGAGAGACGCCGCAGGGGTGAAAGGATAGTGTTCCCTCTCCCTTTGACTCCCTCCCGCCAGGGGAGGGAGAATTCTGCGTGTTCCCTCTCCCTCGATGGGACTTGTCCTTGACGAAGTCCAAGGAGAGGGACAGGGTGAGGGTGAGAAAGATCAAAGACAGCAACACAAACGTAGGGACAGGTCTTAAGACCTGTCCGAAACGCTTGCCTTGGGATTTGGCGGACAGACCTGAAGGTCTGTCCCTACATATGTTGACGTGCTTGAGGGCACTCTCTTGCAGACAGATCAGATTGTCTTGAAATTTGGCTCTCGGTCATTGGGATTTGTTCCGAAAATAGACTGTCGTACTCTGGCCCGGGTAGATTGGAGCATCGGCTCCAATCATGCCTAGAACGGATGCTCTAGGCTACTCCCTGCTTTCGTAATTGGTTGGTGGACACCTGTCCAGCGGCATTTGTCTGGGATTTCCAGCTTGTGGAGCCTAGGATTTGCTATGGCGCGCAGATACTGGGAACATTGTGGCGCAGACAGACCCCGAGGATAGAGGGCTTGGCCTGGGGTAGAGAAGGGGCTCAATACAAAGGGGTATCGCAGGCCCTGCAAGTACGGCGCCACCACACGTTGGATAGCTTGCAGCGGGGGCATTGCCTCTCGATCTTGTCCCGTATCCAGACGCCAATCCCTTCAGGCATGTAAAGCAACATCAGTATCACTATGGCGGCGAAGATCAGGAACCGCCACTCGTAAATCTCGCCTGTCTTCAGGAACTCCATGAGAGGATACAGGATGTATACTCCCAGCACCGGACCATAGATGCTAACGATACCGCCAAAAACCACCCATATTATTGCCTGGAACGACAACGCGACATCCAGGGTAAACGGGCCGGCGATTCTCAGGATGTGTGCGTACATGGCGCCGGCAATTCCAGCGAAGAAACCACCTACGGCGAAAGCCAGTATCTTATATCTTACCGTGTTGATTCCGCTGGCGCGAGCCGCGATCTCATCCTCGCGAATAGCGTGGAAAATAATCCCTGTTCTGACCAGGCTGCTTTTGGCATCGGTGAGCTTCCACATTATGAACACCGAAGCAATCATGACCACCAGTGAGGCGTAGAAGCAGACCGTCTTTGATTCGGAAATTCGGTCAAGGCCGGAAATACCCAGCTCACCGCCGGTGAAGTCGGTGAAGGCGAATATGACTCCGAGAAGGATAAGAGGAAAGGCCAGGGTGACAAGCGACAGGTAGGGGCCTCTCAATCTCAACGCTGGCAAACACATGAGCACGCCGGCTAGAACCCCGGCTAAAGCCCCGATAGGTATTGTCGCCCATAGTTGCCAGCCCAGGTCTCTGTTGAGGAGTGCCGATGTATAGGCGGCAACGCCGAAGAAGAGAGCATGACCAAAGTTGATCTGACCGGTATAGCCGGATATGAAGTCCCAGCTGACGGCGAAAATAACAAACAGATTGGCAAATGTAAGAACGCGCAGGAGAAATGGCTGTATCGCAATTGGCTGCGTATATAAGGGGAAGAGAAACAAAAGCAGGAAGAAGATTAAGGCTATCAGCCTGCCCGGGATGGCCACCACATCACCCTGGAAGTCCTTAAGCAGCCGTCTAAACAATTACAGTCTCTCCTCTTCAAAAACTACGCCAAATAGCCCCTCGGGTCTAAACACAAGTACTCCTACCATGACGGCGAGGGCAAACGCCCCTTTGAGAAAGGCACCTGTCGGCAGCAAGTAGACGACCAGAACCTCGGTCAGCGCCAGAATGAATGCCCCGACGAAACTTCCCTTGATGCTTCCCAAGCCCCCCAGAACGATGATTGCCATCATCATTATGAATGGAGGCATCCACATGTGGGGTTCAAGGACCAGCGTTGGAGCTACCAGGACTCCGGCAATAGCTGCTAGTCCTGACGCCAGGCCCATGACTATCAAGAGTATTCTGGAAACATCTATCCCCATCAGGTTGGCCACTTCGGTATCCTGAGCTGTAGCCCTGATGGCAATGCCCAATCTTGTCTTTGACAGGAGTGCCCATACACCAACGAGAACAAGTAAGACTGCGACGAATGTCAGTATATGCTGGAAAGAAACCTTGACGCCGATTATGTGCCAGTACCCTGTAACGAAGGCCGGCGCTCCAAGATAGTGACCGCCAAAGGCCGGCACCAGAAGGATATACTCCTGAAAGACCATAGCCAGGGCGAGGGTAACCAGCAACACGGTTACGTGATGCTCACGTATCCGGTCAATGAACAACTTGTAGGCGCCGCCTGTTATGAACATGGCGAACACGGCAGACAGGATGATTGCCTTGGTAAGCGATACATCTGCTCCCATGCCAAGGATGAATCCTGTGCCGAACCATACCAGGAGCACAGCAATGACGGCAGACAGGATAATTGACACGATAGAGGGCACGCGGAGAAGGACGAACAAGCTATAGGTGCCGACTGACATGAGGGATGCAACGACCAGCGCAACGACAATTGCTGAAACGGGGTTCAAACCGAGCAGTAGAGAACAAGTATACAGAGCGTAGGCTGCCAGCATGTAGAACGCGGTATGTGCCAGATTTAACATCCTGGCTACGCCGAAGATGAGGGAAAAGCCGATGGCGAGAAGGGCATATACCCCTCCCTTCACCAGTGTGTTTACTATGATTCCCTCGATCATGACTTAGCTTAACCTAGATGTTACCAAACAGCAGACTGCTTTGCAAGTTCTCTCTGCGGAGACCCCAGGCTGTCTGCCGGCGGCCTGGGGTCTCCAGATACGGCTAAAAAGAACTGGCTACTATTCGAATGTCAAGGTATGCACTATCTCTGAAGCCGCAGCTTCATCGTAAGGAAAGTACCCGTCTATGGTCCATGTAGTTACACGGAACCGCTTGCCATCCTTGTCTGCACAGAGAGCGTAAGAAAGAATGTCGTATCCTGTTCCACTCACATAGCCCAAATGGCACTCAGTGGCTGGGGTACCGTCTGCCGTAGTTGTTTCTTTGAGTTCCGAAAGGACTTCAGCTTTTTCGTTGCCCTCGGAAGCGAGTGCTGCAAGGAGCCAGTCGGCAGACATGGGCTCGTCCGCGTCATAGACGCAAATACTTACCCCTGGAACGAATGCGGGCACACCGAATGAAGCCAAGACGGTATCCGCCGTTATGTTCTCTGGGCGCTCTACCCAGTTGTCAGGGTACTGCACGGAGAAGCCATACTCCTCGTTGGTGTACGTCGCTGCTTCGAATGACAGCGCACCCTCCTCGGGTGCTGCCTCCTCCTCAGGGGCAGCTTCCTCCGGAGGTGGCTCCGTCGCTGCCTCGGCCGTCAATCTGTCGATCACCCGCGGCGGTGCCACCCAGGTGACGGTGCCCTCGTAGAATACGTCTTCCCAGTCGCCTACGCCGAAGTTCGGCCAGACGGCTTTCTTCACGTCACCCTGCCACTGCGTGGCGATGCCTGTTGCGTAGCCCGGACCGTACGCCACATCGTGAGGGTTCCCATACGGGGCGTCTTCTGGAGTCGTGAAGGCGAAGTGGGCGCCGGCTCCGTCCTCTTCCCACTTTTCAAGCTCGGCAACAACCGCGTCGGCGTCCAGAGTCCCCGCCCTTTCGACACATCCCGCTAGCATGATAACGGCATCGTTAGTGCTGGCTGTGTACGTGGGGGTCTGTCCGGTCTTGGCGATGAAGGCCTCAATGAAGGGAACGGTCTTGCTCGTGAAAGCTACTCCCTCGGCGTATGTGTTCAGGCTGGTATCGTAGTTGCCGAAACCGCCGGTTGCATCCCAGAAGCCGTCTTTCTGCGATTCAACGTTGATGCCTACCGAAGCCGCCGGTACCTCGAGCTCACCCCATGACTTGGCATAGGGAATACCCAGCGGGCCGGAGATAATAGGCATGATGATGTCAGTGTTAGCAGCTTCTATGGCTGTCATTTCCGCTGTGAGTTCGGTGGCTGTAGGCGATGGTCTCCATGTGCCGGAGACTTCCATCCCCAGTCTAGCAGGAATTAGCGCTTCCATGGCGGCCACCATGGCGTCGGCCCATTGCGCGCCTTCAGCGCAGATGGCTACTCTCAGAGGCCTCTGTATGCCCGTCTGCTGCTTCAGTATGGCTCCAGCCATCCCCACTTCCATCAGCGTGTTCCCGACCAGATGGTTGTTACAGATTGGCGTTACCCTGAAGAAGTACTTGTAGCGGTCGTAATCATCGGCTACCACTGTGCAGAGTTCCAGGGTAGCGGCGCCACAATCGAGGAAGATGGTCTTTTCGTCCATGGCGACTTCCTGCATGGCGAATACACCTTCAGTCCTGAAACCGCCGATGACGAAGTCCGCCCCGTCCACCGTTATCAGCCGCTCCATTGCCGAGGCAGCATCATCAACGCTGAGTATCTCGTTCGAGTCTGACTTTATCAGCTCGATCATGTATACCTCGTCACCTATCGTTACACCACCAGCGGCGTTGACCTCGTCCCGCCCCATCTCAGCACCCCACCAGTGGTGTTCGCCCTGGACATACTCCATCGGGCCGATGACGCCGATTTTAATTGTCTTGGCTTCTTCAGTCGGAGCTGCGCAGGCGGGAAGCACCAGCGCTATCAACAAAACACAACTAAACAATAAGAAAAGAACCTTTTTCACTATGTAATTGACCTCCTTCTAACAGTTCTGAGTAATGTGCCCTTCCTCACCACGAGACAGTCCCCAGGTACCCACTGCCTCCGGCCTATAGCTTGATTTCCTACGGGCTACCACCCCCTTCCCTTGTTTTTGTTCTTCTCTGCGTCTTAAGCTCCATTCACCACCCGTGCGGGGCATTTTGAACTCCGATAGGGTGTGAGTGAACAGGCATGGCTGAAGGACATAGCTGACAAGTAAGCTTTGTCCTTTCCTTCGAACATTATACTACATCCGTCAAGCCCCTACTGGGCGAGCAGAGTATATCACGTCTCCACGCGCTCTGACAATAGGGCGGAGAAAAAAACGCGTGCAGCAAAAAAAGAGCGGCCGAAGCACCGGGTGCACTTTGGGAGTTTTGTCGATTGCACATGTCTGGAAGCGAAAGATCAAAAACCAAGAGGTAGAATGGCACGCAAAAGCGGAAGTGCTGTTCCTTGTTTCTGACAGCTTGTCCGGCGGATTTCTTTTTGGATTTTCACTTCTGCATTTTGACTCTTCCATTAGTGTTGGCGCGGTGGGTGGGCAGCGGAGGGGTGTGGTCTGCCCCGTTTGCTGCTGTCCCC
>Ga0209986_10002431_pt1 | contig 17033 bp, 15 predicted proteins | sample BlataG_FD_183168 | JGI IMG/M metagenome (GOLD analysis project Ga0209986, IMG submission 183168) | Deep subsurface microbial communities from Black Sea to uncover new lineages of life (NeLLi) - Black_00105 metaG (SPAdes) (version 2) | ecosystem: Environmental > Aquatic > Marine > Oceanic >...
ACTTTTGATGTCTTTGGGTGTCTGGGGCTTGTACGTCTTCCGGATGTATATTGTCGTCTGCAGGCAGCTACAAAGTGCGTTACTCTGGGTACCTGTAGTATTCTATTTGGCACATTTCTTATAGTAGGATTTACTGCTGCTGGAATAAAATCGCTCTTATGTATGATATTTATTGCTCTAACCGCTCCAGTAGCCGCACATGCTATCGCCAGAGGTGCACACAGAGCAGGAATAAAACTCTGGGAAGGTAGTAGTGTTGATAAATATGCCGAAGATAAAGAGGGAGAAGCCCAAGGCAGGATTAAGTAATAAGTAAGGATAAAATTATAATATGAAACTTCCAAAAGTAAGAGAATTAATAGAAGCGATAAAGGCGTTTATCAAGGGACCGTATACTTCTAAATTTCCAAAGGAATCACATGTAGCTCATCCAAATTTTAGGGGACAGCCTAAATTTAATCAAGAAAAGTGTGTTGGTTGTCTTGCGTGTGAGGAAGTATGTCCTGTAGAAGCAATTGACCATAAAGATATAGTAGATCAGAATGGTAATGCTAAAAGAATTATAATACATTATACAGATACCTGTATATTCTGTGGAGAGTGTGAGGCGGCATGTATTGCTGATCAAAAAGGAATTAAATTATCCAATGAATGGGAACTTTCATTTTTTAATAGAAGCGAATCCGACGAGCGAATAGAAAAAGAATTACAACTCTGTGAAATCTGCGGCAAGCCAATTGCCTGCAAAGACCATTTAAATTGGATCTCTAAAAAGATAGGCGAACTTACATATTCAAATCCTACCCTTTATCTATCACGTCTAAAAAGCCTTGGGATTATAGATGAAAATATTTTATCAATATTTAAAGACCAAGGACGTTCTGACCGAGTAAAAATTCTTTGTGCCCGTTGCAGAAGAGAAACTACCTTAACTACGAAAGAGTAGGAAATAATAAACAAAACTTATCGAAAAAATACCAAATAATTAGAATAATTCATGATTTACCATAAAAAGAAATTTAAATAAACCCTTCTAATTCTAGTTTCTTACTTATTAGAATGTTATATAATTTTAATATAAACAATTTTTAAAATTATTCTACGTGAAAAAACAACAGATATAACAGAGTAAGAAATGAAATTTAAGCTACTTACCTTCCATTCTAATTCACATTATATAATCCACTTATAAAAAATACATAAAATAAATTTATTTATTAAATACAAAGGGTTGACATACTATTTAAACTTGTGATAAAATCACTTTGTATATCTTGTGATTTATTTCACAATCAATTAATGGGAGTAAAAATTATATTTACCATAAGGTTAAGAAAGATAATATAAAATGATATATATAGATGCTTTTTAGCAAGGGGGCTATTATGAAAGTTAAAGATTTAATTCGCGTTTTAGATGCAGAAGTTTTATATGGTGAAGATTTTTTAGATCAAGAAATCTTAGATTTTGGTGCAAGTGATCTTTTAAGTGATATCTTAGCTTATTCCAAGGATGACTATGTACTCTTAACCGGTTTAACCTCTTCTCAAGTTGTTCGCACAGCTGAATTAACCGGTGCCATTGCTATTGTTTTTGTGCGAGGCAAACTACCTCCTCAAGAAGCAATCGGTTTAGCAAAATCTCATCATATTCCCCTTTTAAAGACAGATAACCTGATGTTTGGTTCTTGTAAAAAAATTGTTGAGGAATTAATGAAAGAAGAAAAGAAATGAATGCCAATTATTCCAAAGAAAAGTTAACTTTAGTTAATGAGCTAATTTACGAAATTAAAGTTAAGGAAGCTATGTCCAGGAAAGTAATCTTTTTTAAGGAAAATTCCACCTTCAGAGAAATTCAATTAACACTTAAGGAGAAAAAAATTTCCGGAGTCCCCATCCTTGATAATAGGAAAAATATTGTGGGAATTATTAGTATCGATGATGTTATTACTGCTTTTGATAAAGATTATGTAGATAATGAAGTTACTGATTATATGAGAAGAGATGTAATTACTGTACCACAAAATTTTTCAGTGGTTTCGGCAATCAATAGATTAGAAAAATTTAAGGTGGGGCGACTTCCGGTTACCGAATCTTCAAATAGTCGAAAAATTGTAGGGATAATAACTCTTAGCGATATTTTAAACAGATTATTGGTTGTAGTTCAATCAATTGCTGAAAAAGTTGAAGATAAAGAAATAAAAAATACCCAAATTTCCGATAGTTTAATTAAAAGTATTATAAAAAAACCACTTCGATTTGAAGTTAAGGGAGATGACTTTAACAACGCTGGTAGAGTAGCCAGTATAACCAAAAAATATTTTCTGAAACTGGGAATCAGTAAAGATATTGTTCGGAGAATTGCCATAGTTTGCTATGAGGCTGAGATGAATATTTGCCTTCATTCCTTGGGGGGAAGTATTACTATTGAAGCAGATGATGACAATAATGCAATAATCTGTGCTCATGATAAAGGTCCTGGGATTCCAGATGTTGAGCTTGTCTTAATACCAGGATTTACCACAGCATCTGAAAAAATCAGAGCTTTAGGTTTTGGTGCCGGAATGGGGCTTCCTAATATAAAACGTTGTGCCGATAAATTAGAGATTAAATCTTCTTTAAAAACCGGAACAAAGTTAAAAGTAACAATCAATTTGGGGGTGAAAAATGAAATTAAGTAAAATAATTGATAAATGTCAATTAGAAAAGATTGCTTTTTGTGCCGACTGTGAAATTAAAAACGGTTATTGTGGAGATTTGATGTCTGATGTTATGGCACATGCTGAAGCAGAGTGTATCTGGATTACCATTCAAGCTCACAAGAATAGTATCGCAGTTGCCCTTATCAAAGATATCAAGTCTATATTATTTACCAATAATGTAACGGTTGAGGAAGAAGTAATTAAAAAAGCTAACGAAGAAAAGATTAATTTACTCCGAACCGATAAAAATTCTTTTACTGTATGTGGAGAAATATATTGTATGATGGAGGCTGAAACTGCAAAGGATTGATTTACATATACATTCTGCTCTTTCGGCTTGTGGCGATGATATTATGTCACCTCGGCTAATTTTAGAGCAGGCTGTTCAGAAAGAACTTAATCTTATATCTATTACTGATCATAATACTGTTCAGCATTCAATTTTAGCCTGTAAGCTGAGCGAAGATATGCCTATTCGAGTAATTCCGGGGGTGGAATTAACCAGTAGAGAAGAAGTCCATCTCTTGGCTTATTTTCTCAATGTCGAAGCACTGTTAAAAATGGAAAAAGAAATAGATAATTCTTTACCCGAAAAGAAAAATAACTCCAGAATTTTTGGGAACCAGCTATATTATGACCTAAAGGGTGAAATTATCGGAATTGATGATGCCTTAAGGCAGGTAGCTTTAAATATAGGATTAGATAATTTAGTTGATTTTGTACACAGCATAGACGGAATTGCTATTCCTGCCCATATTGACAAAGATAGATTTAGCTTACTTAGCCAATTGGGGTTTTTAGATCGAGAAGCAAATTTTGATGCAGTGGAAATTTCTAAATTTAAGTGGAGAAAAAGGAAATTTCAGTTAGGTGATACCTGGGACGGGTTCCCGGTAATAGCCGGTTCAGATAGTCATGGGGTTGAGGATATTGGGCTCTTTTTTATTGAAGATAACCAAGAAGAGATTAAGAATTTTTTATCTTTGAAAGATTTTTTAAAAAGAAATAAACAATGAAAGATTTAGCAGATCACCTATTTGATATTTTGGAGAATTCTGTAAAAGCTGGAGCCACAGAAGTTAAAATTATCTTGGGAATTCAAGATAAACTTTTTTTTTGTAAGATAGAAGATAATGGTAGTGGAATTAAAGATGAAGATGTTACTGATCCTTTTGTAACTTCTCGGAAAACCAGAAAGATTGGTTTAGGGCTCCCTCTTTTGAAGAGAGCGGCAGAAAGCACCGGTGGTTTCCTTAAAATATATAATTCAGAAAAAGGAGGGGTAATTTTAGAATTCAAAATAGATATTGCCCATATTGATGCTAAACCTTTCGGAGATATAGCCAGAATTTTTGTTGATGCTATCTACAGTTGGCCAGAAGTTGACTTTGATATGTTTACAAAAATAGAAAATAATAAAAAAATCCCTGTTCTTAATAGTAGAAAGATAAAAAATATAGTAAATCAGTCTGAGATGCAACAGAAAGAGATTAGGGATTTTATTTATCAATCTATAGATCAGGAGCTTAAAAAAATAGGGATTGATACCCAGTTTGGTATATTTTAAGTTTATAGGAATCTTTCAGAAACATTTTTTGCTAAACGAAATATTAAATTTATCTAATCGTTATTTAATAATACACAAATAAAGGGGAGGAAGATGAAGAATTTAGAAGAACTAAAAAAAATTAGAGAGAGAGTAAGAAAGGATTTAGAGTTACGTACCGGAAAACATCGGATTAAAATTGTGGTTTGCTTGGGAACTTGTGGTATTGCTGCCGGAGCAAGGGAGATTATGAATACTCTGATTGATCTTATTGCCAAGAACGACAGGTCCGACACTATAGTAATCACAGCAGGCTGTGCTGGTTTTTGTGAACAGGAACCCATGATTCAAGTTTATATAGAAGATAAGGAGCCAATCGTATATGGAAAGGTTGACCCGAAAGCTGCTGAAGAAATATTCGAGAAACACATATTAAATGGCGAAATTGTAGAAAAATATCTTTTTTCAAAGGGGATATAATTATGGGATGTCTTTGTAATGAAAAAGAACTTACCGATGAGCAAAAGTATAAACAACTTAAAGAATTTATTGACGAAAATAAGAATAAAAAAGGTTATTTAATACCTGTACTCCATATAGCGCAGGCAATATTTGGATATCTCCCGCCAGAAGTACAAAATTTTGTAGCTAAAGAGATGAATACCCCAGTGAGTGTAGTTGTCGGAGTAGTTACTTTTTATTCTTATTTTAAGATTTTCTCAACCGGTAGACACACAATTACGATATGTTTAGGAACAGCCTGCTACGTTCGTGGTGCGAAAAAAATATTGGAAGAACTGGAAAAAAAACTGGGTATAAAAATTGGAGAGACTACTGAAGATAAAAGGTTTTCTATGGGAGTGCAAAGATGTTTAGGGGCTTGTGGATTGGCACCAGTTATTATGATCGATAAAGATGTCCACGGTCGGATATCGGCAAATAAATTAGATAAAATTTTAGAACAATACAAATAGATAAGGTAGGGAATATTAATATGTATAATTTAAGAGCACATGTTTTGCTTTGTTATGGAGGTGCTTGTATTTCTTCGAACGCAGGGAGTGTTAAAGAAACAATGGAAAAAGCAATAGCTAAAGCGGGACTTCAAAATGAAGTAGATGTTGTAACTACCGGATGTATGGGAACTTGTGAGTTGGGCCCGATTATGGTTATCTATCCGGAAGGAGTATTCTATCAGAGGGTTAAACCCGAAGATGCTGAAGAGATTGTCCGGGAACACTTGTTAAAAGGCAGAGTTGTTAAACGTCTATTCTATAAAAAACCGAAAACTGAAGAGATGATAGAGATGTTTAATAATATAGATTTCTTCAAACTACAGAAGAAAATAGCTCTTCGGAATTGTGGAATTATCAATCCCTTGGAAATTGAAGAATATATAGCTGCTGATGGATATATGGCTTTAGGGAAAGTGCTGACCGAAATGACCCCGCAACAAGTAATTGAAGAGATGAAAAAATCAGGTCTGAGGGGACGAGGCGGGGCAGGGTTCCCTGCCGGCTTAAAATGGCAGTTTACTGCTGCCTCACCAGGAAAGCAAAAATATGTATGTTGTAATGCTGATGAAGGCGACCCTGGTGCCTTTATGGATAGGAGTATTTTAGAGGGAGACCCTCATAGTGTAATGGAAGCTATGATGATCTGCGGTTATGCTATTGGGGCGGATCAGGGGTACATATACGTTCGTGCTGAATATCCTTTAGCTGTGGAAAGGTTATCGATTGCTATTGAACAAGCGAAAAAGAATGAAATTTTAGGAAAAAATATTTTGGGGACTGATTTTAATTTTGATATAGAAATAAGAATGGGGGCAGGTGCTTTTGTCTGCGGTGAAGAAACTGCTCTAATGCGTTCTATAGAAGGTAAGAGAGGGGAACCTCGCCCCAAACCTCCTTATCCCGCTCAAAAAGGACTTTTTGACTGCCCGACAGTATTAAATAATGTGGAGACTTTTGCCAATGTACCTTATATAATTTTACAAGGGGCTGACGATTTTGCTTCTGTGGGAACCGAAAAGAGCAGAGGGACAAAAGTGTTTGCTTTAGCGGGCGATATAAATAATACCGGACTTATCGAAATTCCTATCGGAATGCCTTTGGGAACAATTATCTATGATATTGGAGGAGGAATTCCCAATAATAAAAAATTAAAAGCAGTACAGATTGGCGGTCCTTCGGGAGGTTGTATACCTACCGATCATCTGAATGTGAAAGTGGATTATGAGTCATTACAAGAACTTGGAGCTATTATGGGTTCAGGTGGATTGATTGTAATGGATGAAGATACCTGTATGGTCGATTTAGCCCGTTACTTTATGGAATTTATCCAGGAAGAATCGTGCGGTAATTGTACTCCTTGTCGTCAAGGGACGCGGATTATGTTAAATATTTTGGAGCGAATCTGTCAGGGAAAAGGAAAAATGGAGGACCTGGATATTCTGGAAGAATTGTCTGAACAGATAAAACAGACTTCTTTATGTGGTTTAGGACAGACCGCACCTAATCCGGTTATTGCAACTTTAAGATATTTTCGAGACGAATATATTGAACATATTCGGGATAAAAAATGCAGAGCGGGAGTATGTGCAGAACTTGTATACTCTCCATGTTCTAATGAATGTCCAGCTTCGGTAAATGTACCTGGATATCTTGCTTATACCAAGGAAGGCAATTTTAAAAAGGCTCTACAAATACATTTAAAAAATAATCCATTTCCTGCTGTTTGTGGACGGGTTTGCCCTCATCAGTGTGAAGCCAAATGCCGAAGAATAGACCTTAATTCGGCTGTCAGTATTCGTTCTGTAAAACGATTTATGGCTGATTCAATAGATGATTATCTAAAATGTTTCCCGGAAAAACAAGGTTCTAATGGAATGAAAGTAGCAGTAATTGGTTCAGGTCCGTCCGGACTATCTAATGCTTATTTTCTTACTATACTGGGATATAAGGTTACTGTTTTTGAGTCCGAAGCTAAAGCTGGAGGCATGCTTACCTACGCTATTCCTTCATATAGGCTTCCTAAAAATATTGTGGAAAAAGAGATTCAAGCTTTATCTCAATATGGAGTAAAGATAAAAACTAATACCAAAATTGGAAAAGATATAACCATTAATGAACTCAAAAAACAAGGGTTTAAAGCCTTTTATATTTCTGTAGGAACAGGGGATTCAATTATGCCTGCAATTGAAGGGATAGATGGTAATAATAGAGTTATGAGTGGGTTGGATTTTTTGTATAAAATTAATAATAATGAAAAAATTTCTGTTGGCAGGGAAGTAGTAGTTATTGGCGGTGGAAATACTGCTATAGATGCAGCACGAACCGCTAAGCGAATGGGAGCAGATGTAACTATTGTGTATCGCCGAACCAGAGAGGAAATGCCTGCGGAGATAGAAGAGATTAAGGAAGCGGAAAACGAAGGAATTAAAATACAACTTCTGCAAAATATCAAATCAGTTAAGTCAAACAGTAACAATAAATTAGCAGTTGAATTTGTGAATATGAGACTTAGTGAATTTGATAAATCGGGTCGGCGTAGACCTGTTGAGATAGAAGCATCTTCGTTTGTTAGAGAAATTGATCTATTAATTTTAGCCATTGGCCAAAAACCATCTCTGGGCAACTTATTTGATAAAGAGACGATCAAGCTTAATAGAAATGGAACTATCTTTTGTCATTCTCACAAAGGAGAGACGATGTCAGAAGATATCTTTGCCGGTGGTGATGTGGTGACCGGTCCTTCTACTGTGGTAGAGGCAATCGGGCAGGCACAGAAGGCAGCTGAGGCCATAGATAAATATTTAACCGGTGGCCGAGAGGAATATCCTTGGAATATAATGGATCCAATCGAAGTGAAGTTTGACCCGGAAGAAGAACCGGTAGATTATGAACGGGCAAAGAATATATTGGTCCCGGTAGAAAAAAGAAATTCTTATAGGGAAGTTGAAAAGACCTGGGACAGGGTAACTACTTGTAAAGAAGCAGATAGATGTCTACGTTGTGAATTTAAAAAAGAAGAGGAGGGATCATGACAGTAAAAGAAATTATTAACAAGCATGGAGATAAAAGAGAAAATTTGTTACAGATTTTACATGATATTCAAAATCAAAGCCCACAGAATTATATTAATGAAGAGGATATTAACATTCTAAGCGAAGAAATGAAAATACCCATATCAGATATTAAAGGGACTGCTTCTTTTTACACAATGTATAGTTTTGTACCTCGTGGCAAATATATAATTAGAGTTTGTGAAAGTCCTCCTTGCCATTTGTTAGGCGCACAAACTATTTTTCAGGCTATAGAAACTAAATTAGGGATCAAAGAAGGAGAGACAACCAAAGACGGACTTTTCACCTTAGAAGGAACCAGTTGTTTGGGAATTTGCGGAGTGGCTCCGGCTATAATGATTAATGAAGAAGCCTATGGTAATTTGGATGAAGAAAAGATTGGAAAAATATTGGACCAAATTCAAAAAAAGGAAAGGAGATAATTATGCCAAAAAGAGGCATTGCCCAGATTTTTATTAGTATTGACGGAAAAACTGTACTTTCCGAAGCAAGAAAGATAAAAACTAAGTTGATTACTGAAATAGATAATCAGAATCTTTCTGACCAAATTAAGGTGTTTGAAACAGGCAGTATTAGTTCCATTAATCAAGGTGTTATTGTGGGTGTCTATCCTACAGGGGAGATGTATAGAAATATGACCGAGCAGGATATTGAAGAATTTATAGAAGAAAGATTTATTAAAGGTAGACCTTATGAAAAACTGCTTATTTCAGAAAAACTACAATCAGAGATGGATTTAGTTGATATTGATCTCAGAAAAACACAATATTTTGGTAGGATTGTACTGACTAATTGTGGAAGAATTAATCCTGAAGATATTGAAGAATATATTGGAGTAAATGGCTATGAAGCATTAGGAATAGCTCTAAAAGAAAAAACACCAGAAGAAGTTATTAAAATAGTAAAGGATTCAGGGCTTCAAGGTAGAGGAGGGGCAGGATTTCCCACCGGTCTAAAATGGTCTTTTGCTGCCCAAGAAAAAGAAAGTCCAAAATATGTTATTTGCAATGCGGACGAAGGAGAACCAGGTACTTTTAAAGATCGATTAATTATGGAAGGTGACCCTCATAAGATTTTAGAGGGAATGGCCATTTGCGCATATGCTATAGGAGCTAATATCGGATATATTTATATTCGTGGAGAATACAAGCTTTCCATTCAAAGATTACAAAAAGCCATAAAAGATGCTGAAAAATTAGGCCTTTTAGGTCAAAATATATTTGATACAGATTTTGATTTCGAGGTGAAGATAAAAATTGGAGCAGGTTCTTATATTTGTGGAGAAGAAACTGCTCTTCTAAATTCAATGGAAGGCTTTCGAGGAGAACCAAGACTTAAACCACCCTTCCCGGCTAAATCGGGATTTTTATCCAAACCCACTAATGTAAATAATGTAGAGACCCTTGCCAATATTGCACCTATTATTTTGAATGGTGCCGAATGGTTCAAAAAATTTGGAACAGAAAGTTCACCTGGTACTAAAGTCTATACTATATTGGGACATGTAAAACGCCCTGGCCTAATAGAAGTACCCATGGGGTTTACCTTAAGAGAGATTATTTATAATTATGCAGGAGGCATGTCTTCTGGAGAATTTAAAATGGCTCAAATAGGAGGTACTGCTGGTGATATTCTTTCTATAGAACTTTAAGATGTATCACTTGATTACTTATCTCTTCAAATGGAAGGACATAATCTGGGTTCTGGGGCAATATTAATTATGAATGAAAAAGTTTCAGTGGTGGATTTTTTAAAGTGTTGTATGAAATTTTTTATCCATGAATCATGTGGGCGATGTTCTGTGTGTAGAATTGGGACTAAGCAGCTATACGAATCTTTCAGCCGCTTAGAAAAGAAAGAAGCATATTTTGATGAACTTAAAAATATAGAGGAATTGGCTGAAGGACTAAAATTGACCGCTTTTTGCCCTCTTGGTCAATCAATAACTTCCCCCGTTCTCTCTGCTCTGAAGTATTTTAGGGCAGAATTAGAGGAGGGAATTGATCCTAAAAAGGTTCATAAGCCTGTTACTAGAGAAATGAATGATAAAATGCTAAATTTTTCTTGAAATTAATAGTTATAATTACATAGAAAAAAATTTAAATTGCATAATGAGATTTATATAGTTAGCAAATATATGGGAAGGTAATAAGTGTAATCATTTTTAAGAAAAAACATTATAAAAGGGAGAAGAAATTAATGGCAAATATTACCATAAATAATATAAAAGTTGAAGTGCCAGAAGGTACTACTATTTTAGATGCCGCTAAAAAGATTGGAATAAAGATACCAACTCTGTGTTATCTTGAAAATGTTCAAGAACCAGGATCATGCAGAATGTGTGTTGTGGAGGTTGAAGGGACTAGAACACTTCAACCCTCCTGTGTAACACAAGTTTCAGAAGGTATGAAAATCCATACTAATACTAAAAAAATAAGGGATGCCAGAAAGATTATATTGGAGTTGCTTTTAAGTGATCATCCCTGGGAATGCAATACTTGTGATCGTAATCAGGATTGTGAACTGCAAAAATTAGCAGATGAGTATGCTATTAAAGAAGTTAGATTTCAGTCCGTGAAGGAAAGGTTGCCTTTAGATGAAAGTACCCCCGGGATTGTAAGGGACCCAAACAAGTGTATCTTGTGCAGGAGATGTGTCACCGTATGTCAAGAAGTACAAGGGGTGGGAACGTTAGCCCCCAGAGCCCGTGGTTTTGATACGATTATTGCTCCAGGACAAGGAGATTTATTAAACGATGCCATATGTGTACAATGCGGACAATGCGCTGCTGTTTGCCCTGTAGGTGCAATCAGTGAAAAAGATGATATTGATAGAGTATGGGAAGCAATCGATGACCCAGAAAAGTATGTAGTTGTTCAAACTGCTCCGGCTATAAGAGCTGCTTTGGGTGAATGTTTTGGTTTAGAACCAGGTACCTTAGTTAAAGGGAGAATGACTACTGCTCTTAGGATGCTCGGTTTTGATAAAGTATTCGATACCAATTTTGCTGCTGATTTAACTATTATGGAGGAAGGAACAGAGCTTCTAACCAGACTGAAAAAAATATTAGTGGATAAAGACAAAAATGTGGCTTTACCTATGTTTACTTCTTGTTCTCCCGGATGGGTAAGTTATATGGAACACTTTTATCCTGAATTTATTTCCAATATATCTACCTGCAAATCTCCTCAACAGATGTTTGGGGCAGTTGCTAAAACTTATTTTGCTGAAAAAGTTGGAAAGAAAAAAGAAGATATTGTTGTCGTATCTATTATGCCCTGTACCGCGAAAAAATTTGAATGCAACCGAGAAGAGATGACAGATAGTGGAGTAAAAGATGTAGATTATGTGTTAACTACCAGAGAATTGGGAAAATTTATTAAACAAGCAGGAATAGATTTTGTTAATCTTCCCGATGAAGAAATGGATGCACCTATGGGTATATCAACCGGTGCTGCCGATATATTCGCTAACACCGGAGGAGTTATGGAAGCAGCCCTTAGAACGGCCTATGAAATTGTAACGGGAAGGGATATTCCATTTGATCAATTGCACGTTACCCCCGTTCAGGGACTTAAAGGAGTAAAAGAAGCATCACTAACAATAGAAGGTTCAAAAGAAGAATGGAAATTTTTAGAAGGTGTTACTGCAAATGTTGCAGTTGCCCATGGTTTAGGGAATGCTAAAAAAATATTAGAAGAGGTTAAAAATGGTAAGAAACAGTATCATTTTATAGAGATTATGACTTGTCCCGGCGGTTGTATTGGTGGCGGTGGACAACCAAGGATGACAACCGATGAAATAAGAAAAGCCAGAAGTGAAGCAATATATAAAGAGGATGAAGGCAGAGAATACCGGAAGTCTCATGACAATCCAGCATTAAAGGTTCTCTATAAGGAATTCCTTGAAAAGCCTCTGGGAGAAAGATCACATCATTTACTTCATACTAAATATTTTAATAAAAAAGATGAAAATGCTTAAGTTATTTGTTACCACAAAACACAAAAATGAAATAATTAAAAAGCAGTGATTTTTTAAAATAAAATAGATAAAAAAATTAATCATTGATTACCTGCGAGAGAGGAAGAACTCTTCTAACCTTAAGGGGGAATCGTAAATTTCCGAGATAATTAAAGGGGTTTGATTTCTTAACTTAAGGTTATATAATCAGACCTCTTTTTTATTTATTTTTTAAAAAATCAGAAAGGGGAGGAGGAAAATGTCTAAACGGATAGGAACAGTTACTATTATTATACCTGATAGGATCAATCAATCTGCTAGAGTTAACGAGATTTTAAGTAAACATGCAGATATCATTATTGGGCGAATGGGATTACCTTATTCTCTCAAAAAGATTAGCATCATCTGTCTAATTGTAAATGGTTCAACTGATCAATTAGGGTCTTTAGCCGGTCAGTTGGGTTCTATTGAGGGAGTTCAGGTTAAATCGGTTATGGCAAAAGTATAGTTATGTGGTAATTGTTAAGTTTTTAAAATTAAATTGTAAAAAATAGACAAAGAAAGAGATAATTATTTTTAAAAAATATATTGAAAAGGAGAATAATTTAAATGGAAAATAATAAAATCAAATTTATTACTCGGACTGGAATATTATTAGCGGTAGCTTTAGTTGTACAGATGGGAGGATTTCCCCAACCGATAACCGGTCCACTAATTAACACAGTACTTTATCTTTCAGCCTTATTGGTAGGAAGTTGGAGTGGAATCATTATCGGCATTTGCACACCGGTTATTGCTTTTATGAGGGGTATTTTGCCAGCACCTTTGGGTCCAATGATTCCTTTTATTGCTTTAGGTAATGGTGTTTTAGTGGTTGTTTTCAGTCTATTAAAAGGAAAAAATAAAATTTTGGGAATTATTACTGCTTCCTTGGTAAAGTATTTAATTTTGTTTATAGCAGTAAGTTATATTGTAGATGTACCTGATAAGATAGCTCAAATTATGAGTTTACCTCAATTATTTACTGCTCTATCAGGTGGAGTAATTGCTATGTTGGCGTATAAAGCTTTGTGGGCTATCGGTATGGACAGAACAAAAGAAACCCCGAAAGATAAAAAATAGTAAAATTCACCAAATTTCCAATGAAGTATAAAAAGTTTATAAATTCTGCAAAGATTAATTTAATTAAGATTTTATTGGATTATATTTCCTTATGAGATATAATTAATTCATATATAGAATATTTATGTTCACTGTTAAAGGGTATCGCAGGTCAAGCTGAGCTTGTTCAGGTTATATTCATTAATAAATTTTAGTAATAACAAGTAAGAGACTTATAACTTTTTATTTGTAAATGGAGAAAAAGAGATGGAACAGCAGACTGATAATTTATTAGAAGAATTTACTCTTGAGCAGATAGATAGATTAAATAAAATTATTGAAAAATACAGAGTGGAGCCGGGAGGAATAATACCCTTACTGGAAGAAGCTCAAGATCTCCTTGGATATCTGCCAACCAATATTCAGAAACAAATATCTAATAAAACGAATATTCCTTTAAGTAAAATTTACGGAATTGTAACTTTTTATTCAATATTTACTATGACTCCTCGAGGCAAACACACGGTCAAGGTGTGCTTGGGCACAGCTTGTTATGTTAGAGGTGGCAAGAAAAATGCAGAAATAATTGAGAAAGAATTTGAAGTGAAACCCGGAGAGACTACTACAGATAGAAGGTTTACTTATGAAATAGTAAGATGTCTCGGAGCTTGTGGATTAGCCCCGGTAATAGTGGTTGATGAAGAAGTTTATGGAAGAGTTAAACCCTCAAAGGTAAAAGAGATATTAGAACAATATAAATAGCGGTTAAGGTTAAGACAGAAAAGGGGAAAACTATGGGAAAAATTAAGACAGAAGATTTAATAAAAATCAAGAAGCATACCTTAGCTAAAAGAGAATTATCAAAAAGAGGAAAAAAAATAAGAATAACTGTCCATATGGGCACCTGCGGCATTGCTTCGGGTGCCCAAAAAATTATGGATGCTCTGACAAGGGAAATTGAGAAAGAAAAACAAAAAAACATTGCTGTTGTTACTTCTGGTTGTATGGGGTTATGTAGTAGAGAGCCTTTAATTACTGTGGAGATATTTGAGCAGGAACCAATAATTTATCAGTATATGGATAAAGAGAAGGTATTGGAAGTTTTTAAAAAGCATATTTTAGGAGGAAAAGTTCTTGCTGCTTATGCCTTGGCAAGGGGGAAAGAAGAGCAAATTAAGGAAAGGATTAAATATAAAGGTATCCTACCTGATGAAATTGTGTTAGATAAAACCATACCCGGCATAGAAGAAATCCCTTTTTTTTCAAATCAAGAGATAAGAGTATTGAAAAATCGTGGGATAATTGATCCGGAAAAAATTGAAGATTATATTGCCAGGGATGGGTATATGGGAATGGCTAAAGCTCTAACGGAGATGACCCCGGAAGAAATTGTTCAGGAAATTTCAGATTCAGGATTAAAAGGAAGAGGTGGGGCAGGTTTTCCAACAGGTACCAAATTGAAATTTGCAGCCCAGGCAGAAAGTAAAGTAAAATATGTTCTTTGCAATGCTGACGAAGGTGATCCTGGTGCTTATATGGATAGGAGCATCTTAGAGGGTGACCCACATGCTGTTGTTGAAGGAATGGTTATTGCAGCTAAGGCTATAGATGCTCATCAAGGATATATTTATTGTCGTGCAGAATATCCTTTAGCCATAAAAATGTTAAATAAAGCTATTCGTCAAGCTAAAAAATTCGGTCTTTTAGGCAAGAACATTTTAGGAACAGGATTTGATTTCGATTTAAAAATTTACCGGGGAGCAGGGGCTTTCGTTTGCGGAGAAGAAACTGCTTTAATGAGATCTATTGAAGGGAAAAGAGGCATGCCCCGACCTAGACCACCTTTTCCCGTTAAGGCTGGGTTATGGGAAAAACCGACTATTTTAAGCAATACAGAAACATTAGCTAATATTGGCCGGATAATTTTAAAAGGAAGTTCTTGGTTTGCTAATATAGGAACAGAGATTAGTAAAGGTACCAAAGTTTTTGCTCTTACCGGTGATGTAAATAATGTAGGATTAGTGGAAGTTCCTATTGGGACGACTTTAGGGGCTATTATCTATGATATTGGAGGAGGTATACCTGATGGTAAAAAATTTAAAGCTGCCCAATTAGGTGGACCTTCAGGAGGTTGTATTCCTGTTGAATATCTTAATGTCCCTATAGATTACGATACTATAAAAAATTTAGGCGCGATAATGGGGTCTGGTGGGTTAATTGTGATGAATGAGGATAAATGTGCGGTGGATATAGCCCGCTTTTTTATGGATTTTTGCCAGGAGGAGTCTTGTGGCAAATGTACCCCCTGTCGTGAAGGAACAAAAAGGATGTTAGAAGTTCTTACCAATATTTGCGAGGGAAAAGGTAAAGAAGGAGATATTGAACTTCTGGAAGAAATAGGAGAAGTAATTAAAGATGCTTCACTTTGTGGTCTGGGGCAAACAGCTGCCAATCCGGCATTAAGTACAATCCGTTATTTTAGAGAAGAGTATGAATCCCACATTAAAGATAAGAAATGCTTGGCTTCAGTCTGTTCATCTTTATTTAAATCACCCTGCCAGAATACCTGTCCCATAGAGATGGATGTTCCCTCTTATATCGCCTTAATTCAGGCAGGACGCCTGGAGGATGCTTATAAAGTACTTATAAAATCCAACCCTTTTGCAGTGGTTTGTGGAAGAGTGTGTGACTATCAGTGCCAGTTTAAGTGTAGGAGAGCAACCGTAGATGAACCAGTGGCAATAAAAAATTTAAAGAGGTTCATCACTGATAACGCATCCCGGCCTAAAATTAGTCCTATTCCGGTAACCAGAAAAGAGAAAATAGGGGTAATCGGAGCAGGCCCAGCTGGTTTAACAGCAGCACGGGATTTAGCACAAAGAGGTTATAAAGTGGTAGTCTTGGAAGAGTTGCCAGAACCAGGAGGGATGCTTCGTTACGGGATTCCTGCTTATAGATTACCCAGGGATATTTTGGCAAGAGAAATTGAAGAAATAAAAAATTTAGGTGTGGAAATTAAATGTAATATACAGGTTGGAAGGGACATTTCTTTTAAAGAAATTAAAAAGAGATTTGATTATGTTTTTCTGGCTCCCGGAGTCTCCAAGAGTCAAAAGATGGGGATTGAAGGAGAAGATATGCAAGGGATTTTGGGAGGCATCGAGTTTTTAAGAGATTTTAATTTACACGAAAAAATTTGGTTAAAGAAAGAAAAAAGACTGGGCAAAAGAGTTGCGGTAATTGGGGGTGGTAATTCTGCTGTAGATGCAGCCAGATGTGCTCTCAGACTTGGAGCTAAAGTAAACATTCTTTACCGCCGGCGAAAAGAAGATATGCCTGCTCTTTTAGAGGAAATTAAAGCGGCTGAGAAAGAAGGGGTTAAGATAGAGTGTTTGATATCTCCCCTTAAGATTATTGGAGTTAAAGGAAGAGTAAAAAGCTTGATTTATCAAAAGATGAAATTAGGGGAATTTGACCAAAGTGGAAGAAAAAAACCTGTTTCTATTCAAGGGTCCGAATTTACTCTTAATATTGATAACCTAATAGTAGCAATTGGACAAAGACCGGATGAATTATTTGAGAAAATTATTGAAGAGATTAAACTTCAGACTACAAATTCAAAATTATTTGCGGGGGGA
>Ga0209986_10002432_pt1 | contig 17026 bp, 12 predicted proteins | sample BlataG_FD_183168 | JGI IMG/M metagenome (GOLD analysis project Ga0209986, IMG submission 183168) | Deep subsurface microbial communities from Black Sea to uncover new lineages of life (NeLLi) - Black_00105 metaG (SPAdes) (version 2) | ecosystem: Environmental > Aquatic > Marine > Oceanic >...
TAGAACTAAACCCTGATCTATTTTTAATTGGCAGAGAAAACGAAAAAGTTATAGCAGTAGTAATGGGGGCTTTTGATGGAAGAAGGGGTTATGTGCACCATCTTGCTATAGATCCAGATTATCAAAAAAAAAAGTATGGCAAAATGATGATGGATGTATTAATTGAGAAGTTCCATATAAAAAAAACACACAAAGTTCACTTGTTTATCGAGAAATATAATAAAGAAGTAGTAGATTTTTATAAGAAATTAGGATGGGAAGTTAGAGATGATTTAATTATGATGAGCTTTGTCCCAGATAAAAGTTTATATAAAAGAGACATTGAAATTTAAAAATTCTATTTTTAACCATCATTATACTTTTTTTTAATTTATATTAAAATTTTATATATTATTGAAAGAATATAATCATACTTACTTGACTTTACAAGTTATAATTCTTAATTCAGTTTAAACCTTTTTTTGTCGTAATTTATTTAAAAAGAATTGTGAAAAATAGAACAAATTCTACCTATTTAAAAAAAATTATAAAAAATATCGCTCTAAATTTAATTTTGAGAATAATCTTTCTTGTATTTTGGTTAAATGAGGTAAAATTGGTTTTTTATACCTGCCTTTGTTAAAAAATAAGTTTATTTTATGGATTTTTTCCAAATTCTTGACGTTTTTCGAGAAAGGACCGTTTATTTTTAATTCTTTAAGCTTCGTTTTAAGGAGCGCTTGTCCTAACAATGCTAAAACGCATATAAATACGTGAATTCGGAGGTTATTATCTGTCCAATGATGAAATGGGCGGGTTCTAATATATTCGTATGATTTCATGTCAGTAAACTTTTTTTCGATTTTATATTGCTGTCGGTAGCCTAACACAATCTCTTTTGTAGTCCAATCCATCTTATTGGAAAAAATTATAGATTTACCGTAAGTATTTGTTTTTTCTTTAAAGTTTCTCTCGTCTAACCCCCATCGTAATTCTTGATATTCAACTGCCTCTTTAATTACGCTTTCAAGAATAATGGCAATGATTTTTTTAAAGTCCTTTTGTTTGAGAATTTGGGTGTCTACGTGCTTTAAAATGTCCTCAGGCTTCCTCCATTGAGGTTTGGTATTTAATTTATGGATTGAAAATTCCTTTAATTGGTCAAACCTCTTCGTAATATGGTACTTTAGGCCGTTTAAATTCTTATTGTGGACTTTTTCGTCGAACGTCACGATTATTACCCTAAGTTTATCGGTATATACTTTAGCTTCTCTCCTGAACGCATAAACCGAATGTTTTTTCCTTGTGTCATATATTTTTGAGAATTCCGTAAAAGGTTCTTGGAGTAATTCCTTGAACATAGATGGTTTTAAAGAGCCAATAAACCCCCACTCGTTCTCTTCAATGATTTCAATTGAATCTTCGGAATTATTCCCCTTATCAAAAACAACCGTTAGATCGGGACAATCGAGCTCTAATTGCTCAAACCATTCGGAAATTTCGGGCAATATCTCCTTAAAAATCGTATAGTCATTAATATTTCCGGGGTATGTCTTGAAGTAAATCGGATATTCTTTATCCTTATCGATTGCGAGCGCAAAATTGATAATGTTTAAATACTTTTTCCCCTCTTTACCGTGTCCCCTTTTCGGCAACTCGTTAAAAGGATGGTCTGAAATGTACGTGTAAAAATTTGTGGGGTCAATCAAAAGAGTTTTGAGTGAAACGCCGTGGAGCTCAATCACTTTTCTTAGAAGGGATAAAAAAATTGAATTAAGGATTTCCGGATTAAAATGTTCGTTAAAATGGTTCCAAATATGCTGAACTGTTAAAAATTCGGAAATATTAGGGTAAAGCTCTTTTAGTATTGTCCCCTCAAACCATTCTTTTAACAGATTTTTGCTTTTTGGGTCAGTTAATCTGTTTAACGCGCAAAACAAGATATAATGTCCTGGAGTTAATCCTTGAGAGCGATTTTTATTTGTTAAATCGTTTACAATTTTAATTAAATCTAATTCTTCGAAGATATCTAAATATGCACATAATAACGCCGAAGATAAGTTTTCTGCGCTTTCAGGATTGAAGCCTTTTTGGTTGAGCGCAATATCTCTCAGTTTTTCTTCCGCTTGTTCCTTCTTTCCAAGTCGTATAGTCCATTCTCTCACGGGAACTCCATTCTTTCGGACATTATGTGCTATAGATAAGTATGTTACTTTCTTGCCATCTTTTAACGTCTTGTTCTCGTGTAAAATATAAACCATTTTATGTCAATTAAATATTCTACTTACATATATATAAACTTATCGTTTAATCTATTAAAATTAATCAATTAAAAGAAAATATATAATAAAAGATTCTACTTACACTAATTTTTAATATTTTTTCATAACCATAGTTTTCTTACATCTACTAAAAGAAAGGGTAAATAATACGTATCAAATATATTAAAAATTCTAAATATAATTTACGTCGTTTTATTCCACATTAAGAGGAGTCAAAAAAGGAACTGTTTTTAAAAAAATTTTTATTTGATTTCCGACTAAATACGACAGAAATAAAAATAACTGTTTTATCTTGTAAAGTCAAGTACTTACAAAATATTCAATTGTGATCAAAAATGAGTGACGAAATTAACGAATATTGGATGCAAAATTGGCCTGAGGAAGTACCAAGACATATTGATGTTCCTGAAATCTCTTTAGGACAAATGTTAAGAAACACAGTTAAAGCCTATCCAGATAGCCAGGCTATATATTTTGAAGGTTTTCGAATGACATACAAAGAACTAGATATGGCAGTAGATCAGTTTGCTACAGCACTTTCAAAGATGGGAATTAAAAAAGGTGATGTGGTAGTTATTGATTTACCTAATATGCCCCAATATATAATTGTTTATTACGCGATTTGTCGAATCGGCGCAATTGCGAATCCTGTAATTCCCTTAAACCGGTTTGTGGAAATTGTTCATCAAGTAAACGATTCCAAAGGTAAAATAATGATTATTTTAGATGTTCTCTATGAAGAACATCTACACGGTAAGGATTTAAGTAAGATACCTACTTTGAAGGACATCATTCTAACAGGTGTTGCAGACTATCTACCAAAAATCAAAGCAAAATTAGGAACAGCTTTAGGTAAGGTTCCCAGAATGAAAAACTGGCCCACTAAAGTTGGAGATGTAAATTTTCATAAATTTCAAGATGTTATGCAAAATGGACTTCCAATTGATCTGCCAGATGTGAAAATTAATCCGAAGGAAGATATTTCTACTTTGATTTATACTGGTGGTACGACTGGTCTTCCTAAGGGTTGTATGATGTCTCATTATAATTTTGTTGTAAACGCCGAACAAGGGAAAATATGGGCCCAAACACAAATTGATGTTGAAAGTACATATGGTAAAGGAGGAATGTTTACTATTCTACCTTTAGCGCATGAATTTGCATTATCCATCGCTATGAATTTAGGAATTATCAGTGGGTATAAGTTAATACTATTTATACAACCTCCAGCAAAACTTTCTACTTTTTTAAAAGTTATTAAAAAGGAAGGAGCTACTTTCGGTCCTGGCGTACCTACTTTGTGGCAAAAAATAACTCTCGATAAAGATTGTGCAAAATTTAAAGATCAAATGACGGATTTAGTGGCTTGCCTAAGTGGTGCTGCTCCCTTACCATTAGAAGTCAAACGAGGGTTTGAAGCTTTAACAGGATCATTAATAATAGAAGGTTTCGGTATGTCAGAAACCAGCCCAATCTTAACAGTTACGCCGTTCCATAAATATAAGGAGAATACAGTGGGATTCCCAGTTTCAGATACTTTAATTAAAATAGTAGATTCCGATGATGGTACAAAAATTTTACCTCAATGTCCCAACGAGAACTGTGAGAATTGTGGAGCTAATGAAGCCCAATTTATTGGCGAAATTTGTGGAAATGGTCCTCAAGTATTTTTAGGATACTTGAATAGACCAGAAGCTACAGAATATGCGTTACGGAAGGATTCTAAAGGACGAACGTGGTATTATACAGCAGATATTGGATGTATTGACAAGGATGGTTATTTACATATTAAAGATCGAAAACGAGACATGATTAAATATAAGGGTCATTCTGTTTTTCCTAGGGAAGTAGAAGATTTACTATATCAATTGGAATATGTTAACGAAGTTGGCGTTATAGGTGTTCCAGATCCAGAAGTCGGAGAAAATATTAAAGCGTATATATCCTTAAAACCAGAATTTCAAGGTAAAGTTACTAAGGAAGATATTACGAAATGGGCTAAAGAAAATATTTCTGCTTTCAAATACCCTCGAATAATTGAAATCATACCAGAGTTGCCAAAATCCGTAGTGGGTAAAATTTTAAGAAGAGAACTTAGAACTTAATAACATTTAGCTTAATTAAAACTATTTTTTTTATTTTAAAATAATAAAAGAAAAAGATTAATTTTTAAACAGAAATTTCCCTTTTATTCAACCTTAATATACCAAATACTAAAAGTAAAGCAGCAATTAAAATCCAAATTATTAAAGAGAATACAGGGAAATAGTAATTAGTTTTTTCTAAGCCTCCAAGATTAATATTTTGATCTGGATCTACTAGATTTTCATAGGTATATACACCTGTCAACATTGCAAAGGCAGTTTGCCAACTTAAAGAAGGTGGAACGGCATCCAATGTTTCAATGAAAAAAATGAATACATTTCCTAAATGGTAGCCCAAGTCAAAATGATATAATTGAAATGTCACATAGAATTGACCAGTTAATGATCTAATTAGTAGAAATGCGATATAAGAAAATATGGCAATAAAAATTATTAATATCGATGCTGATCTTGCTTTTTTGAATATTGAAGAAAATGCCATTGTAATACTAGTAAATAAAAACAATATAAATAAGCTATAGATATATAGAGCAGTCAAGAATGGTATTAAACTAATAAAGTGATCAATATTACCAGATTTTACAAATACTCCGACCCATCCTATCACAAAAATAGAAAAAAAACTTAAAAGCATTCCGTAGAGATATACTGCTATATATTTACCAATAAATATTTTTATTCGGCTGATAGGTTTACTTACTAATAACAACATTGTTCCTGATTTAACTTCTTCAGCAATAAGAGGTGCTCCAGAAGTTCCAATAATTATGGTGTAAACCAAACCTAAGGTCCAAAAAAATGCAGGGAAGATTAATGCAAAACTGATTATCGTAGCAGCATGATTAGGAGATATCAAACCAAAATCTACCGTTGTTGGTAGTAAAACATAAATTAATGGAAGTATTAATATTACAATCAATGTTATAATGATTTTTTTTAAAGAATATATATCTTGAAATGTCTTCTTTATTATTATTGCTGTTCTCTTGAAAATATTCTTAGAAAGCCAAATCTTTACAGGTTGTATTACCTTTAAGTTCAATTTCTTAAAACTAGATTTTATCTTTCCTTCTGTGTTTACTATATTGTTTTTCATTTTTTATTCCCCCTCTTTTTTGTCATTATTTCCATAAAAATATCTTGTAATGATAATTCAGGTTGATGAAAACTATATAATTTAGCCTTATTCTCAAGTAGCATCTGAGGTAAGATATCTCGAAGCTTTTCAGCATCTTTAGGAATAATATGAATTTTTCCATCTAAATCATCAATCCGAGCTTTTGAGATAAAATCCTTATCTTTCAATTTATCTACCAATTTCTCATTCATATTAGTATCTAAAATATATAAATTGCTAATAAAGCTCTTTTTAATATTACTGATAGAATCCGAAATTACAATCTTACCATTATCTATCATAGTTACATCTTCACACATTTGCTCAATTTCAGATAAAATATGACTTGAAACAAACACACTTACTCTATCTGATAATTCTTTTATTTTTTGAACCACATCCGCTCTTCCTATTGGATCTAAGTTAGCTGTAGGCTCATCAAGGATTAACACTTTAGGATCATGTATTAAGGATCCCGCAATACCGACTTTTTGTTTCTCCCCTCCAGAATAGGTGCCTATCTCTCTATTTCTAGCTTCAAAAAGATTAAAAAAATCTAGAAGTTGTTGAGCCTTTAATCTAGCTTCTTTTTTTTGCAATCCTCCTAATTGTCCCATATATATTAAATATTCTTCTCCAGTCATATCTTCATAAAAAACAGGATCTTGAGGTAAAAAACCAATCAATTGTTTAGCTGCAACTGTACCTGCTTTTTTCTCTCTTATTTTAGCATCCCCCTCAGTTATAGAAATAGCCCCAACCAACATATTAATCGTAGTAGTTTTTCCAGCTCCATTTGGACCTAAGAATCCATGAATTCCTGGTTTAACTCGAAGATCAATCTTTGATACAGCCTCTATTGCTTCATTTCCTTTTCCATAGATTTTTGTTAATTTATCACTCCAAATTTCAAGATTTGTCTTTGACTCTTTCTTGATCATTTACTTTTTACCTCCTTCACTAATTTTTCTGTCAATTAAAATCAACTCTTTTTGTTTCTTACTATATCGTCGGTAATATATGTAAACCCCTACTAAAGCACCAAGAAACACGAAAGTTAATATTAAATGAATTTGATTAGATGGCACTAATACTTTGATGGTATTAGCAGATAATATTAATCCACTCTTATCAGTCATAATAACGCTAATATCTTTCCAACCCGAACTTAGAGAAACTTGTATTTTTTTAGCAGTTGTAGAACCTTGACTAACCCCGTTTATTAATACTTCAAAGTAATCATATTGTGAATCGGTCTCCCACTCAATATTGAAATTATTAGAAATCATCGATTCCATATTTTTAGGGTCTAAAATCTGAATGTTAAATTTAGAATTAATGCAATACACCAATTCTTCACTAGCAATTAAAAGTTCCTTGCTTCCATCTTCGTTTAAATCAACAATTGGATATATTGAATTAAGATCCATATTAAATCTATAAAGAATTGTTCGATTAAATATATCCAGAATTTCTGATGTCGGAATTTTTTCATACTGCTCATAACCATATTGACTTGCTGTTTTTCTGTAATAATCATGCTCGATAAAAATCTCGTTATATCCGTCTCCATTAATATCTTCAATTTTTTCAACGTTTAAGACAAATTCATAGTCGTAGTAAGCGAAATAAGGGTTCAAGCAACTAGCAGATTCTAATACCCATTTATAATTAGTTAATTCGATTGGTTCATTTTCATTACTATTTAAAATATCATAGAAATTGATATAAGAATGTTTACAGTCATAACTATCAGATTGTATACCTATTATTGCTTCAGAGGTTCCATCATTATTAATATCTCCGATTGAAGTAAAAGGCATTTTAAGTTTATCTGATTCATAAATATCGTAGTTTATATAATTACCGTCGAAAAATTCTTTAAATAAAATATCAGGAGTAGAATTGCCAGAATTACCGCTAAATATTTTACATTCCACTCCATAAGTATAATAATATTCATATGATATTTCTGATCTATATATACCAACATGATCAAGGAAATTATCGCCATTAAAATCTTCATGGGAAATTAGTAATAAATAACCTGCACCTTCAGACCTAAAATCAATATTTCCTACTTCACTACCTTCACCACTGCTAACTGATAGCAAATTTTCAGTTGGGATTTTACATATTGTTGAACGGCTATTAATATCAATAATTCGAATATTGATTAAAGATAAAGATGAACCCTCCAATTCGTCTTCAAAATATTCATATTCTCCTACAATAATTCCTACTTTTCCATCTTTCGATATATTTGTTTTTCCAGGAAATTCATAAGGTGTAAAACTATAAGATGCTTCTGTTGGAAAGTTTGGAATCTCTTCCCAGGAATAGCTAATTAATACTTCAGGATCCGAATAACTTTCAAAATGAGATATTTGAGAATCCCAATAAGGATCACTTATTAATTTATGAGAGCAATTAAAGTCACTTCCGAATTGGAAGATTCCAGTTAATAGCCAGTTATTTAGACTATTATTCAATGGTAAAATCCGTACATTTTCGTATGGAATAAGAGTTTGATTAAGACTCCATTTAGTATAAACCTCATTGTTTTCAAGATCAAATAGGCGGATTCTTGTACTCCATGTATTAGGAGTATCGATGCTCTCAAAACCAATTACAACAATTAAATCCAAATATTGATCATTTGTTCCGTTAACAACTTCAAAATCTTGAATTTCTAAATTTAGTAGATTACTAACATCGAAATCATCTTCATCTTCACTCCATATATAATATCTATCGTATTCATTGTTAAATAAACCCCAATAAAATGCTGCAAGACCAAAATCATTAATCGTCAAATTAAATGCACTATTACCGTTTGTTATATTTAAACGAATTTGAATATTTTTGTTTATATCTACGAAATTCGATAATGTAGTTTTATTCTCATAATCAAATTCAATAAAATCATCTGCGTCGTGAGTTCCACGTGTAATTATCCACATTTGATCATCCTGAAAAGATTCATTATGTAAAGTAAAATTATTAAAACTTGTTCTTGTCGATTCAAAATCACCTTTAAGATCAGGATAAGTATGATTATTCCAAGTTGTAGTTCCTGAACTCCAGTTGCATAAAACCCATTTGTTATTTGATACATCAAAAATTTCGTAAGTAAAATTATACCAACTAGAAGATGAAGTGTTTACCATTAATTCAGTTTGCATTTTAAGAGCAGATAATCGTTCAATTTGGGAAAGTGGATAATCCATAGCTCCCAATAAATTATCATCAAGTAAATTTACTGGAATTGTTAAATTCATTATCGATTTCCATGAAGTTCCTACTTTTTCAGCTTTAATAGTATAATTTCCTTTATCATCCAATAAATCAATTAAGCTATCGGAAGAAGTACCGTTTATAAGTACAATGCTACTTGCTTGCGCTAATGACGAGGAATTCCATAGATCTTCCCACTGAATATCAAAACTACTATCAATCCAAGTATTATCTATTTCACCATTAATTCTATTATATATATCATTTCCAGAGGAAGATCCCGGATCTGGATCTAAATAAGTCCCACTGTATTCATATTCGCGATAAAATTTATATGGAAAGTCAATCATAGGAGTATTCCATATAATATTACCATCGGAACCATTAATAGCTAATATTTTAGTATATTTAGTTAAGAGCGTCCTATAAATCATTTCAGCTATGTTCGAATCAATTGTTCCATTCCCTATTAGATTTGTTATAATTGCCGAAATATCGGAAGGTATTATTGAAGGAATAATCCATGCCCCATAATCATCAATATCATCATCAGTAATATCCCCCACATTTTTTAAGTCCCTTAGCCCTTTATAATATTCTGGTAAAGGAATATTTAAGGACCATATTATATTTCCCGTTCTTGCATCAATTGTATATAATTCAACTATGATGGTTGGTTTTTCTGTAGTTTGAGACGAGGTTTCAGAATCATCTGAACTAATCCAATCTGGTTCAAAATCACTTTTTTGCATTATTAGGAAATCGTTAAATCCATCATCATTTAAATCGTTGGTCTCAGTTATCTCTATTTCAGATGCCTCTTGAGTTCTCACCCAAAGGATATCATTATTTTTACAATCAATACATAAATAGCGCCCATTTGCAGTAATAGCAAATAAATCATCCACACCATCGCTATTAAGATCACCCACATTCAAGAAATAATGTCCTTTCTTACTTTCACTATAAATCGATGCACCCTCATATTGACCAGGATCTGTATAAACAACCTCTGGATTTTGTGACTTTTCATCATCAATGTGATATCGATTAATTAATGCTGTGCTATATGAACCATAATAATAATCAGTAACTCCATATGAATAATAATAAATATAAATATCAGAATCTACTTTAATTATTTCTGGATAAGAACTGAGAAAAAAGCTATTATAAGTCCAGTTTAGACTACGGGTGATGTTTATCTTATTTATTTCAGATAAGGGATTTATATTAAATATTTTACCTTGAATTATTTTTGCTTGTGAATCATAACCTGAAGAATAATCGAGATCAGATGCGATTGAAATGTATTCTTTAATCCCATCATTATTAATATCAGGAATTTCGTAAATTTTTATTCCAGATTTCATAAATATTCTTTTTACTGATGAATATGGAGAAGTCGGGTAGCTACTATAATATGATTCTGTAGTACTACTCATATTAAAACAAACTTCATCATCAAGAAGACGACCATACCTTCCAGAAATTAATCTCAAATATCCCTCATCAGAGGCTATCAAGATATCGTTAATTTCATCATTATTAACATCTCCAACAACTTTTATATCATCGATAGAATTGGGTACAGTTACAAGAGAAAGACCAGTCATGCTATAAGCTAGTACTTCTGTTCCTTCTACAGTAAAAGTCCAAATTTTACTTCCATCTTTAGAATCAAATGCAATTAATTTACCTTCTTCTGAACCGGCAATAATAGTTTCATATCCGTTACCATTTAAATCTTCTACTACTTCTAATTTCCAAATATCATTGGTAAAGTCATGATCATTCATCCATACTTTATTTCCAGACTTTCCATTTACAGTGATTAAACTATACCACGAAGAAATTACGATTTCTGAAATAGAATCAGAAGTTATATCATTAATTAATTTAATATCCCATGTATATGGAATAAAGTTTTGTGCTTGATATGTATCAGTACTAATACCTTCGATTGTGGGCTTAAACTTCCATATTTCTGACCCATTACTAGAAGAAATTGCGATTATATTTGGATGATCTTGAAAATAAGTAATAAGTACAATATCACTCTGATTATCACCTGAAATATCTTCAATAATTTCAAAATCAAATACGGGTCCAAAAGTTCTATAACTCATAATAATAAAACCATCTAATGAAATTGTAGCAATACCTCCATCAGTTCCAACGATAATTAAGGGGGTTCCTCCTTCTGTAAAATTGACTAATCTAGGTTGCATTGTTGCTCCAGAACCAGGAAATCCTTTACCTAATTTCCATATAATTGAATCTTCTCCAGAATCTTCAGCTTGAGTCTTAGGGTTGTTTGAGAAATCATTAATAAATAGGTTACCGAGGATGTAATTGTTTATAGGCAAACCTAAGATTATAATTAAAGCCATAATGGAATATTTTTTATACCGAAGTTTTAAGCTAGTTCTTCTTCTCATTTTTATTTTCACATTAGATTTCATTATTATAATTGATGTTAGAAGTTTGAAATGTTTGAATTAAACCATATTTATTCATTATACTTAATTAATATTTAATAATTTGCTTCTTCATAATAAAAATTTAGAATATCGAATATTAAGAACGATTATATAGAATAAAAAGCTAGTAGAAATCAAATTTTGATTAAGACTTTTATAGGCTATTACGAAATGGAACTAATCTAATTGCTTTATTAGGACATCTATGATAACATACAGAACAACCCCCACAATAAGATTCAGTTATAATTGTTATAGCTTTTCCCTCTTCGTTAAATTTTCTAATATTGAGTGGACAATATATTACGCAAGTTCCACATGATTTACACTTAGATAATTCTGTTATCGCTTTATACGTTAACTTAGATAATTCTCTGATTTTTTTTTGTAATCCAGGTGAGGCTGTTTTCATTATTTAAAAAAATAAATTATTGCTCAAAAAGAGTTTGAAAAAAAAATTGTAGATTTTTTCACGAATTTTTTAAGAGATATTAGCACACATTTTTTTTAATATTTTTTCTGCTTCGTTTGTAAAACTGGTAACAATATCCCCAACATCCATAATCGAGTCAATAAGACCACATGTTTGCCCAACTGGAATAGCTCCATTATCAACATCTCCTTGTGTGTATACGATTTCGTATCGATGAAGATCTTCCATAAATCCATCCAGATCGTAAGCCAACTCTTGATTAATTTTTTCTTCTTTTGTCATGAGCGCTCCATGTTCTAAGCAGTATTTATTTTTCAATAATCTTATTGGTCCAAACCCACCGGTAGTAAGCATTGTATCACGAGCAGTCGCAGGTGGAATTAATGCTTTATAATTAGGATGGAATTCGCTTTCACTAGAAGCTATAAATCGCGTCCCCATAGCAACAGCATCCGCCCCCATAGCTAATCCCGCAGCTACGCCTTCTGGACTTGCAATACCCCCACAAGCAATTAATGGTTTTTCGGGGTATTTTTGGGCAACCTGTGTAACCAGAACTAATGTAGTAATCCCTTCATAACTTTGATGACCGCCCCCTTCCGTACCCGTAGCAACAACACCATCACATCCTGCAGCATATACTTTATCAACTAGCCATAAAGCTGGAGCGACGTGATAGTGCATGATATGAGGTGCCTTTTGTTTTAATATCTTACTAGCATTTCGTGCACCTCCAGCACTTGTTAGCAAATAGATTAACTGTTCGCGAATTTTTGGATTTGTATTACTCAATTGAGCAATTTTTCTTAACATAATCTTATGATCCGTCTGAACGCGAGCAGTTCGAATATTAACGCCGAATGGTTTATCTGTATGTTCAATTACATAATCTAACTGCTTTTCCATATCCTTTATCGAACTTTTTCCTCGTAAAGTTGCGTGACTTACAACCCCAAGTCCTCCCGCCTCAGAAACAGCGACAGATAATTCGGTCGTGTAGAATGGACCCATCGGAGCGCTTAATATTGGATATTTTATCCCAAATGATTCTGTTATTTTAGTTTTAATCATATTTGATTTATTCCTATTTTTAAAATTATGATAGTTAATAATACTTTTTTGCGATTAAAAAATATATTCTTTAACAATAAATTAATCACAATAAAAAATTTTAAATGAAATTATATCAAAGTGATAAGAATGAAAAAAGTAGCTATTATTGGAGTTGGAATTACTCCTTTTAAAGCAAGATATATGGATAAAACGCATTTTGAACTAGCCTATGACGCCACTAAGCTCGCTTTGGAAGACTCGAACAAAAATGGGGCTGAAATAACCCATAAAGATTTAGAATCTACTGTTTACGGTATTTACAACGAATTATTCGAACGACAATTCATGCCGGACATTTTCATAAACTCGTATATAGGAATGAATAACAAACCAGGAACTCGAATCGCTTCGGGTGGCGCTACGGGAGGTTATACCGTGAGAATGGCCTACGCGGAAGTTGCTTCAGGTCTATCAGATTTATGCCTTTGTCTTGGTGTAGAGAAATGCAACGATTGTTATGACGAAAAAACGGGTACGACAACACCAGAGGTTTTGAATGCAATCGCTTATTCTGCCGATATGACTTATGAATATCCAATGGGCATGATGGCTGCATCTTCGTATGTTAGCATGGTTAATGCACACTTTGAAGAATTCGGTAATCCAACCGAAGAACAAATGGCTTTAGTTTCCGTAAAAAACCATGGTAATGCGATTAATAATCCAAAAGCCCAATCTCCGATGAAATTAACTGTAGAAGATGTATTAAATTCCAGGATAATTTGTTACCCCTTCAAAATGTTGGATTGTTGTCTTTATTCAGAAGCTTCGGCAGCTTTAATATTAGCAAGCGAAGAAAAAGTAAAAGAATTAAAAATTGAGAAACCAATTTGGATAACTGGCGTAGGCGCTGCGAATACAGATTGTTTTATCGGTAATCGGGAAGATATGGGGCGATTGTATTCAAATATATATGCAGCAAAGGCAGCTTATAAAATGGCGGGATTGGACTATAATAAGATTAAAAGCCAAATAGATCTAGCAGAGCTTCACGATGCTTTTTCAGGGCAAGAAGTCATTAGCTACGAAGAATTAGGTTTTGTGCCATTTGGTCAAGGTGGTAAATGGATTGAATCTGGTGGTCCTATGATAGATGGAGAATTACCTTGTTGTCCATGTGGTGGATTAATTGGATGTGGTCATGCTGTTGGTGCGACGGGAATTATGTCTACTGGTGAGGCAGCACTTCAAATAAGAGGTGATGCGGGAAAACACCAAGTAGATATCGAAAAAGGAAGGGCTCTATCGCATTCGATTGGTGGACCTGGTGCAGCTTATGCTGCAATTATTATAATGGAAAACGAGGAGGCGAAATAAAAGATGGAATTTCAATCACATGAAATCAGGGATAAAATTCTAATAGAATATAAGTATACTATGGGTGGACAATCAAAATTCTTCATAGAATTAAAGAATAATAAGAAGATATTAGGAACAAAATGCAAGAAGTGTGGTAAAGTATGGATGCCTCCAAGAATTAACTGCTCAGAATGCTATGAAGATACCGATTGGATTGAACTCCCTCATGCCGGTACGATTCAAATTAGCACGATAGTGTGGTATGGAGCTGCTGAGTTTATTCAAAATGTTCCCTACGGTTGTGCTTTTATTAAATTAGATGAAGCAGATACAGCATTGTTTCAAGGTGTATTTTCAGAAAATTTAGTCCCTTCAAAAATTAAGAAAGGACAAAGAGTTAAAGCAGTGTTTAAAAAGAGGGAGGAACGAGAAGGAAGAATGACAGATTTTTTCTTTGTTCCCGAAGATGAGTGGGAAAGATGGATTAATAAACCAGAATTCGAAGGTGGTGAGTAAAATTGGGTATTGCAATTGAAAGTTTAAGTAAAATTGTTGAAAATATGAGCGGGAACGCGAAAGTTGAAGCTGTTTTTGTTACTAATATTGGTGGTAAAGAAGTTGATTGGGATATGATTTTCCAATTTAACTTGGATAACGAGGATTCTTTTTATCTTAAGGTAAAAAGAAGAAAAGCTGAGCTGATTAATGGAACCGCTTCAGATCCTGACATAATTATGACGGGAGATAATAACGCAATTGTAAAAATCTGCAATGGCAAGGGAGATTTTACTCATAGTATCTCTAGGGAAGAGATTAGTGTGGAAAAAGGAAAAATCATTGATGTAATACGCCTAACTCGAGCAATAACCCTTGTTTTGAAAACTAAATAATTTTTTTTTTCTTATTCTTATATAATTTTAATTTAATTAGAACTGACAATTAATCTAATGAATTATATGATCAATAGTTATGGATTGAATAAGGTGAGATATATAAAATAGACCGTGAAAATGTTTATTAAAAAAATAAGTCTTCAGTAATAGTTTCTGTATATTTAAATAGCTTCTCTCTTGGAAATTTTATTGGTTGGTCTTGAATAATATTCTTAAATAAGAGTTCAAATTTATCAACAAATTCTCTTAGTATTACTTTTGGAAAATTTAAGTCTTCTGTCATATATAATACTCCAGTCATAATTTCACCAGTATATATCATAACTATTTGATTTGGTTTCTTTATAATTGAAACATCTTTATTATTTACCGTTCCGATTAATTCTTTAAGCATTTCATTAACAATAGAAATTGCTGCTGAAATTAAATTTTCGCTAATTAATTCTTTTTTCTTCTTAAAAATTTTATGATATAAACAAATTCCAGCCTTATCTATCAAAAATAATGCCTCAGTTTTTTCTTTCCAACCAAATTCGGAAAAATCAGTTAATGTGAAAAAGAAATAAGATAACGTTAATAAAGAAATCAATTGCAAAATATCGCCTATCATTTGGCTTTCAAGTCCGAAGAGAGTATTCAATAAATCCGTAGTAAGACCATATCCAATAACCAATAGTGCAATTGCAACGAAAAAAAACAGCCCTCTATACATTAATTTTTTACTAAATTTTATTAAAAAATTTATAAAAAAAAGCACAAATACAGACATAAATCCATACATTATCGATTGAGTATATCTAATATCAACAAAAAATAAAATAGAAAAAAATAACACAAAAATTAGCATTATAATCGTAAAGAAATATCTTTTATATAGAAAAACATTATATTTTTCAATAAAAAAAATTGCGACTAAACCTGCAATAATCGATGAAAAATAACTCATATTTAAAAAGAATATACGCTCACTTCCACAATTCCATATAAGGAAGGGAGAAATTATAGTATCGGAAGAATAGTAGTCGGCTAAAATAAAAAACAAATATACTATCGAAAAACTAAAAAATAATATGAAATATCCGAGATCTTGAAAGTTTCTTAAGGTTTTTTCTTGCTTTTTGTATCGAATTAAAAACATAAGACTTATTTCAAATAATATAATCATGGAGATCCATTCCATTACTAGTAATGGAAATCTCATATCTCCTGTAATGGGGAATTCTAAAAATATCATTTTAACACCTTTTATAGTAGAAGATCATCAATAATAACATCAAAATTCTTGAACAACTGTTCTTTTTCTTCGAAGTCTTCAAGATCATTCAATACTTCTTTAAATATATATTCAAACTTCTTTTTAAGAGATTTTAAAAAATAAAGGTTACTATTCAAATCTTTTTTTGTAATTAAAGCATAAGTTATATTCGAAAAGAATTTCGATCCATATTCTAAAAAAACTAGCGAATCTTCTCGTTTAATTTTATTTATCTTTTCATTTTTAGTATTGGTTATTTCTGCAATTATCCTATCAATACCAGTTATTCCACCTAAAAATAGATCTTCAAAACTTTTTTGATAGTCTTCATTCTTCTCTTTCAAAATTCTTCTCTCTTGAAAAATTCCAGAGAAATTGTATTTAAATAAACAATTATTATTTTTTTGATTGATTATAAATAAGTTAATAAGATTTTCTTCCCAATTTAGTTCAAAGAAAGCTGGAAAGCCAAAAATTCCTGATAATATTATGATAAACCCTGCGATAAATGATAATGTAAAGAAAAATAATAGAATTGTTGAACTTTCTAAAGGATATAATAAATAGATAAAAATCTCTATAACAAAAAAAAGCGAAACGAAATAAATTATTCCACCTATTAATAATTGGATAAGATGTTTTTTTATCTTACCTTTGGCTTTAATAATAAGTCTAGTATGGAAAGTACCTAATAATACTAAATATAAAGCTATAATAATTTTCTTTATAATACCAGTCACGTAGTAGAACTTCTGGAGAATATGAAGCTGGAATGTTCTCATTCAGTTTGTTTCTTATATAAGAAACGAAATCTAAGAAAGCCTTTCTTC
>Ga0209986_10002433_pt1 | contig 17023 bp, 11 predicted proteins | sample BlataG_FD_183168 | JGI IMG/M metagenome (GOLD analysis project Ga0209986, IMG submission 183168) | Deep subsurface microbial communities from Black Sea to uncover new lineages of life (NeLLi) - Black_00105 metaG (SPAdes) (version 2) | ecosystem: Environmental > Aquatic > Marine > Oceanic >...
GGGGGGGGGGGAGGTTACTTTGACTTTGAATGGAAGGATGAATGCAGTGTAATGTAGTGTGGTGTAGTGAGTGAAGGGAAAGGTAATCGGAGGCACGTGTACAGATATGTATTAAGAGCTACTATTGTTCCAAGTTGTATCATAACGAGCGATGTGTATGTTGCACACAAAGCTCTCTGGTTTTTTTGATAGCATGTGTAAAAAGAAGCTAAGCGAAATGTAGACTTGGCTCTGGAGTCGTGCAGGGTTACGAGGAGGGATACATGGAGGGTGTTTTTTTTTCTCCCCTCAGCTGGAAGCTCAGTAGGTTTTACATGGAGGATTTTGCACAGCTCTTTCTCACTTGTAACTCAAGAGAGAGAGAGACTAGGAGAAGTCATGGTCTCGTATTGATAATTTCTAAAGTTTACCTTTATTTTACCAAGTTTTACCCAGCTGAAATCAACTCTTAGCTCAGTTGGTACTGGACCAGGACATGAGCCCAAGATCACCCTTGGCTCAGCTTAGTCGGAGCTCATCATTCATATTTTTGGCAAGTCTGCTCAGGGGGGGGATGTAAAAAAATGGAAGATCATATCTCGAGTCGAATCATAGTATTCGTAATTCATTTATTGCACCTTGATTCGCTCTCAAAATCGGGTTTCTTTGTTCTTTCTTGGATTCGACCTGAGCCATGCCATCTCTTGGCGGATGAGTGTTGTAGCTTGCTCTGATTCCGTTCGATTGTCTAATCTGGATTGGTTTCTCTACCATATGTCGTTTGAAGCCTAAAATATAGGCGTTGACATCTTTAATTTGAAGAGAGGAAGTCTCGAGATCACTCACAACTCAGATTCCACCCTAAAATTGCTCGAATAAGTAGCTTCAATATGGGTAAAAGACGTATCTTGTCACGAGCAGATGATTATATACTACCATCGGATCTGCCTAGTGGCAAGGAGACTGCTCAAACCCAACCCTCATCGCCCGACAGTGCTTCTCCCGACTCAACAATCAAACGACCTCGACCCCAGCAGCAGCATCACCTCCCATCCACTCCCATCCAGCCGCTACCACTATCTCAACCATCAAACCTTCTTCCTCTCACAACTGCCAAGTCAAACGGCAAGCAGCAACAACCACATTCATTCATTGATATTCTTCAGCAACTCTCCAATCAGCAATTCAGCCTCCTCATCATCAACTTCAACCAAAGACAAAACAACAACACCAATGTCACCAATACAAAGTTTAAGATTCCCATATTTGCTCATAAAGAACTCGACTTGCAAAAATTATGGTGGTACGTCTGGAAGCAAGGAGGCTACCAAGCAGTCACGGACGCCAAGCAGTGGAAAGAAGTCTGCAGACATGTAGTATGCCATGTTGATGATTTGAAGGGGCAGACATCGGCGTCATACAATATGAGACAGAATTATGAGAAGTGTCTGTTGGAGTTTGAAAAGTATTGCTCTTCTGGGAGGTTTGTAGTGGATTATTCAGAAAAGGTGTCACCTAGCACAGAATTAATAGAATTAGCAGCAGCAGGAGGAGGTGGGGTAGGGAATAGAGGTAAACATACTGCTGCTGGTAAAGCTGCTATACAAAAGAGAAGGATGATCAAACCAAGGAAATTGGAGCTTGCATCCATACAGGTAGATAAAGAAGAAAAGGTCCCTGATGATGTGATAATTCGTGATGATGAAATTAATTCTACTATGGCTTTGCCATCAGCATCATTAGAACCAGTAGAAAGGCGAGGAAACAAAGTGAACGAAAGAGCAATAATGTATGGCTTGACAGTAGATGTATTACGTCTTCAGGAGCTGCTCCATTCTTATTCCAAAACTTCCAACCAACCCATATCTACACTTTCAGCAGTCACACATAAGATTATAGCTTATACTACTCTAATACATGCAATGAAATCTCTGTCTTTGTTGACTCAAGAAATGGAGTCAGCACATCCTGATGGTACTGCTGCTGATGGTGCTACTGGTATGCCAACAGTAAAGCTTAGCTCGGGTGTGTCATATGTAGTAGAAAGTGAAAGCATGCAACAAGGTGTACCAGGAGACCCAGCCCCCCTCCCTCCATTGACAATCCGCCCTCCAAACCTGATTGAAGTTCCATCTCCTAAAACTGAATCTTGGACGGACTGCATCATGCATGGCAATAAGTGCAGTAGTAGTAGTAGTAGTAGTAGTAGTAGTAGTAAGGTAGTGGTTGCAGTGTTGCCTTTGAAAGATGAAAACATCATGAAACGGTACTTACTGTCACCTAGTGAGAGGGAGGGTATGATAAAGAGCAATGGAGGTTATTTCACTACTTTGAAAGGAGTAGAAGAAGTGGTGGTGGACGACAATATCTTGCGAGATAAGACCTTTCTTTGTTTCCATTACAAGCTAGTGAAGAAAGAGGATGGTGATGATGATTATGATGGTGATACTGCGACCCAGCTGATGGCATGCCGCCCTCCTCCTACTCCTACTACTACTACTACTACTACTACTACTACTACTAAAGAGGAGGAGAACTGTTGCTATGGTAATATAGTGAGAGAAAGTAATGTTCAAGTTGGTATTATGGTCAGGAAGGGTGTAGGAGGGACATGTCCATTGAGAGCAGCAGCTAAAGGTTTCCATTTGAATGGATTACTGGCTGGTCTTCTTGATGATTTTATTGTTTTTGTTGATGAGGAAGAAGAGATGGTTGTTGCTGAGGAGAACCCTTGCATGGATGTAGATTCTATTACTACTACTGAAGAGAATAATGATGGACAGAAGGTAGAAGCACTAACAAAAGTTATTGATCAGGTATCAAATAGAGACGGTAATGATGATGATGATGATGATGGTCGTTTGTTTACTGATATCTTACTGGGCCCTCCCAGTGAAGAGGAGCAGGAAGAAGGAGAACGCCAGAAGAAGAAGAGCAGCAGTGATGATGAAGAAGATGATGAGGAGGAGGAAGGAGAGGTGCATGATGACGAGGATGATGATGAGGATGATGATAAGACTAGAGGCTCTACTGAGAGCCAGCAGCAACAACCGAAACAGCGTAAAAATGAGCTTGTTGATGAAGAAGGGGCGGATGCATTGCTGGAAGAAATGGAGCAACAACAACAGCAACAAGAAGAAGAAGGAGAGAAGACTGGTGTCATAGCTAGGGAGCCTGTTGAGAGAGCAGCAAATGAACCGGGTTTGGAGAACGTCGATGTAGCCAACGACATTGATACAAATCCAGGTGCTACTACTAATAACAACCAAGATCTCTCACCGACGATAACAACAACTGAAATTGCTGAATGGCAAATGCCACACCACAAACTAAGTCTCTACACATTGAGCAGCAGACTTGAATTGTATTGCTCCGAGCAGCTCTGGTCAGGACTAGACAGACAAACCAAATGTGAACTATACACTGTGATTCGAAGCGTTGAAAGGCAGCTACTCAAAATGTTCACACAATCTAATCACCACAGAGTACTCTCAAGGTGCATCCAGCTAAAAGAGGAGAGTATTGAAGCTGATATTTTATCGCATCCACTGAGTGAGGCTATTTTGTTGGGAAGGTATGATGTTCCTCGCTATGTTGGTGTGACATTAAATGTTCTCAGAAAGAAGAAGAATGAAGAGGAAGAGGAAGAAGAGGACTATTGTGAGGTGATAATACAACAAGCAGAAGAAGGAGGAGGAGGAGGAGGAGGAGAAGAAGAAGGAGAGCAAGAGCAAGAGAAGGGACAGGTGCATAAGAAGAAATCCGAATCAAGAGCTCTGGAGAGGTACCTCCTGAATCAATGGACTCCTTCTCCTACTAATTTCATTACTACTTCTCCTACTAACAATCCTACTTCAAGTACCGTCGTTGATGATAACGTGGTCATGTCATTTGATCAAGCCATGGTTGCGCTGGCTGCCTGTCTGGTGACAATAGATCATCATCAGAAATCATCAGCAACCCCATGGCCATTCTACCTCATTTCAACCAGAGACTGCTTCACATACCGACTGGTTGCCCTGGAGACAAAGATCGAAAGCAACGGGAGGAAGTGCGTCAAAACGGAGTATTTTTTTCCAGAGGGAGAGCATCCTCCTGAATATAATAGTGTGTTGGTAAAGGCAGCTGCTAATACTGCTACAAGACAAGCTGCAGCAGCTTCTATTGTTGGTAATGATGGTAATGATGACAAAGCAGCAATAAAGCCAGTACATCAGAATAATAATAATAAAGAAGATGATGAAGTTTCATCAGTGATGGGAGATATGCTGACAATGGTGCAAGCTAAAACCAAACACCCTGAAGGCCTCCTTCCTGTTGGTATCACCACCTACACTCAACTCTTCAGCTTGGAAGAGCTATCTGAAATGGAATTGAAAGCCAACGAGTTGCAAAATAAAGCAGAATCCGGCAGTCTCCCCGACTGTTGTTTCCACACCACTGCCTCCAAGAGCGGCGGCCTGAAGAGGACTAAATATTTCTTTGGGGCCAGGTACCTCTGGACTCGAGACCAGCTGTCTGCTGCGGATTCAAAAGTAGCAGGTGGAGTGAGAGCAGATGTCCCTGCTGTCCCCCAATGGATGAAACGTCAAGTAGAGCAACCACTGGTCCAAGCTGGCCTCCTCCCTCGAGACTGGATAGACTCCATTGCTCTCAACATGTACCACGACGGTAGTGAAGGTATTCAAAGTCACTTTGATGACGCCTATCGCTTTGAGAGACCAATCCATTCTCTTCGACTCTTCTCTGACAGCAGATTAAGCTTTGGAACTCAATTGTACGGCTATACAAATGGAGCTTTTGTGGTACCCATGCCCAGGGGGTGTATGACAGTGATGGAGGAAGGGGGGTTTGCGGCTGATGGAATGAAGCATTGCGTACGACCATCTGATATGAGCGGGAAGTCAGCTGGTATGGTACTGAGGAGGATCAATCCTGCTGCAATGCAGGCAGCAGAGGAGCATATGGTTGATGAAACAAGTAGCTGGATGCAGGCTTTATCATTGGACGTGTCAATGAGGAGTGAGGTTTTGAATGCGCAGAGAGAAGAGCAACAACAGAGGATCCTGATGCTTCGTCAGCAGAGAAAAGCCTCCAGCAGTAATGGAGGTACTAGAGATGGTGGTAATAGTAACGGAGCTGGAGGACCTCGTATTCAGAAAGATGTCAGGCGTGTCATGCGCAGCATGATCCAGAGAGTCATCCACAATATGAAGTCTGAAAAGAGAGATAGACAGACCAGTAAACTTATGTTAATCAGCATCGTTGATAAAATAGAAGCAGCATGCCGTATGAAAATGGATCTTTTACCTTGTTCATCCTCTGGCACAGATGCAGCTGAGGTGTTTAGTCTTCTGAGTGACATGGTTTCTTTTGTTGAACGGTCTACCCCTTCTCCCTCCAGAACTATCTCTAAGCCTCTTTCTAAACCACCACCATTGCAGCCATTGCTAGTATTAGGAGGAAGAGGAGGAAATAGAGTGCTGGGAAATGCTGATAGTAGGAGGAAACGAACTCCATTGAAGAGACATCGTAATGTTAATGATGATGATGATGGACTTCTTATTCAAAGAAAGATCATCAAGAGCAGCAGCGGCAGTACTGAGGGTGGTAATGGCAAGAGAACAAGGGGTGGATTTCAACTACCAGTGAAATCAGTGTTTGTTGTTGAAAAGAATAATAATGTGTCAGAGATGATGGTGGTGGAAAGCGGGGGGGGTATTGACAAATTTGGGGGAAAAGAGAGGAGTGATCCATCATTAGTACCAACAGCAGCAGCAGCAGCAGCAGCAACATCCCAAGTTACCCCAATGCCATTGCCTGTAGCTCCCAATGGAACTACCACCACAAGTACTTCACTACTACTACCACCACCAGTGGCACCAAAAGAATCACCACCCATCAATAAACAAATCAAGCTTCCCAAGCCAAAGCCAAAACTAAAGCAACCACCATCTACTACTCCAAAATCAAAGCCAGCAACATTCGCGTGCTACACTTGCCGCAAAGGGATAGAGGACACACGCACACCAAAAGACAAAGAGAAGGATGAAGAAGAAGAGGAACAACATTGGATATGTACAGGTCCATGTTTGAGAAGCTTCCATTTTAGCTGTACATTCCCAGCAGTACTAGGTGGCTTTCTTGGTACTCGTTGCTCTGAGTGTTCCCTTGGTACTCACCCTTGCTTTGTTTGTGGTAAGGGTGGACCATCAAACAATAATGATAATAATAATAACACAGGAGATGCTACTATTAAATGTAGTATGGCAAAATGTGGTCGGTACTACCATCCCAGATGTGTCCGCTCCAACAAGCTGGCTCAATTTAAAAGTGATAAATCATTCAAGTGCATGGCTCATTATTGTGCTCATTGTGAGAGGAGTGGGGATGGTGTTGCCATGGTGCAATGTATCAGTTGTCCAAGTGCTTATCATGCCAAGTGCAAGCCTTCAGGTGGTTTTCAGCCAATAACAAGGAAGCTGATCATTTGCCCTACATGTTTGTAAAAGTTCTTTCTAATCTATCACTTTTCTTGCAATTTACATACAATCATCATTATTATTATCACTTGTCAGTTTTTTATCATAATCATAAATGCCCTAGAGTTATCATCTTCTCACTTTTTCTCTACTTGCTCTTTTCTTCTTCAACAATTTCATTCAACTTGGCAAGTCCTTCCTTCACAGGAATCTCTGCCATATCTCCCTTTCCCTTTCCAAGATCTCTAAATAATCCAGCTACGTTCCAAGCTGCTCCTGATGGTGAAGGTTTAGTAAGAGGAGAGACTACAGCAGCAGCAGCAGGAGTGTTTTCCTTGTCAGCAGTAGCAGCAGTGGCAGGGATAATCTGTGCTTTGACTAAATCAAGTATCGCCTCATCACGAACTGAACGACTACGTGCCAGCCTTTCTTGGGTAGATTTGATCTCCTTTCTAAACATCTCAACATGAGGGGACAGTGGAGATCTAGATGGGGAGGTAGAGTATTTTCCTGCTGCTGCATTTTGAGTAGCAGTTGCAGTGGCTAGGGTCAACTCGGATTCAGATAGACGGTTTTGCATCTCCTCTAGAGCCTCTGTCAGCGTCTGTACCTGTTGAATCAAAGCTAAGTTTTGTTGACGGAGACTGTGCTCACTCTGTTTCGCTTCATTGTCGTTATGTGCCAGGCGAGTGTTGGCATCCGCTAACTGAGACATCAGGACTTTGCAGTGCTGTTCTCTGTTTGCAACTTCTTTTTGCATTCTTTGGAGCTCTTGCTCTGCATTTTCCAGCCATTTATGCAACTTGGGGAGGCCTTCTTCCAACTCTAGCCATCCTTTCAGTTGTTTTTCTTCTACTGCAATTGCGTTTCTTTCTTTAAGATACTTTTCAACAAAGCTGGTTGACGACGGTGGTGGAGGTGATAGCAAGGAATTTGCACTGTTCTCTGCTCCCGGTGAGTGAGGGAGGGACGTGTCTTCATTATCGTTGAGATCGACTGCACCGTCCTCTTCCTGCTGCTGCTGCTGCTGTCTCGCTGCTCTTTCTCCATCTCCTCCTCCTCTCATTGACTGGAAATCATCAAACTTTGTTGATGTAGCTGCCTGGATACGAGGAGAAGAGGCAGCAGAGTGGGGGTCACGGTTCATTGCCTTGGAAGAGGCCACAGCAGCAAGAGCTGGACTCAACCCATTCAATGCTTTACGGCTATTCTGCATCCTCTGAGCTTCTCCCAATTGTTGTAATACACGTTGCAGTTCCTTTTCTAACATGTTGATGGATTGTTCTGCAGTATCTTTAGCAAAAGCCAGTGATTCAGCTTCCTTTAGTGCCTCCTGCTCGGAGGATTGTGATGCTTTCAATGCTGTAACAGCGTTGACATAGCTCAACCATGGGGCAGCAGCAAGGATGAGGAGAAGTAACATTGAAGCAAAGGCTGCAGCTGATTTGGGGTTCTTGAAAGAAACGCTGTCTAATTCCTTCCATAATAGATGGGAAAGCTTGGGGTCTTCTTGCAGCTGAGGAGCAGGTGGAAGAGCTGCAGCAGCGGCAGCAGCGGCAGCAGATAGTTGTTGTTGTTGTTTTTCAAGTGCAGTAGCTTGTTGTCTGATAAGAGAGAAAGAGGTGTCTAATTCGTATGCTTTTTGTCCTAGTTGTGCTTGTAAGCTAGTATTCTCTTCAACTATGGATATGTCTGAGGAGTAGATTAAAGAGAGGATGTCCAAGGGTGGAGAAGGGATGTGGTGTGGTTGTTGTTGCTGCTGAGGAGCAACAGGGGTGGAAGAGGCGACAAAGAGGGAGGATGGGTGAACTGCCGGTTGCTTGTTGACATCCCTAGGGAAGGAAACGAAGCCACAGACAATAGCTGAGAAGACTAGCAGCAACAGTAGCGCTGAATTCTTCAAGGGCAACGTCCTAGCTCCAATTTCCCATTTAGACTCGATCCATTTTGTATATTCTGAGCTCTTGAGTAGACGTGTTAACTGTTCAGTAGTTGTGCTATCTTTTCTCTGTTGGTATTCGTTCACTGTCTGCTTTCCGGGAGAGAAAACTACAGGTGCCATAATTTCAACTGAAAAGAAATCCTTCCAAATATATCTCTTCTGCTCAGTTAGGTTGTATAGAAGGTAAAGTTAGACCCTATATAGATCACGCTTTGGTATGATGAGCGAATTCACGATTATGAAACCATACAACTGCTTCCCTCCCAACCATCTGTCACCTCCATACAGCAAAACCTGCATCCTGTGACTCAGGCTGCGGACGATGCATTTCAATGGAGCTTGCAAACAGCAAGCTCCAAGCCTGCATTGAGCCTGCAAACAGTACAGCCTACCAGGGCCTTCATTCTATAACAACTCTTCTTACAATCTCATTCTATGTCTCATAAAAAAAGTCTAAAAACCAGGGCAAACCATCAAATCAAACATTCAATTAAGCAAATGGATTCCCACTTGATTTGGCTTTCGCAGCAGCTGGTGCAGTCAAATCATACCCTATATATTGAGATGATGGTTGTTGTCTCTGAGATCCGTATAATGTTGTACTTGCTGATGATATAGGTGCTGAATATGCATTACTTGGTGCCGCGGCCACTACAGGCATCACTGGTGCTACTGAAGGTTGATATTGTGGAGAAGGTGGCAAGGCTGCCTTGAACCCAGTGCTTAAGTTTGCAAAAGGATCTGCCTCACCAGTTCTACCATTCATACTACTACTATTACTAATTGGGTTGGCACCCGCTGCTACCTGTCTTTGACCTTGACCTTGAGCTACAGGAAGAGGAAATGACAAATATGAGGATGATGCTGGCGATCTGGCAACAGCAACAGAAACAGGAGGAGGAGCAGCAGGGTAATAGCCAGGCAGACGTTGTCCAGTAGGGAGCACCCCAGTAGCTCTAATTTGTTCAAATTCAGGATAAAAGATATCCAGTGGGACCTCTGCTCTATGAACAACAGGCAGAGGCGGTGGTGGTGGAGGGGGTCTTAAGGGAGAAGGTGGCTGCTGCTGTTCTGGATGATGAGCCACTGGTGCTACTGCAGGTGGAGGAGGTGCTGGTGTGGCAGGTACTTGAGCCACTGATGGTGCATCTCCAAATGCTTCCCAAGTATGTACCTCTCCTTGTTGTTGTTGTTGTTGTTGTTGAACAGGTGGGGGTGCTGTTGCTTGATGTGCTGCACCATTAGCCTTGTCACCTCCAAATGCAGTCCACTGCTGCTTTTGAGGTGATGGTGATGATACTTGTGGTACTCCTACAGCTGTACCATCGTCATCTGCAAAGGCGTCCCATGTTTGAAAAGTGGCATTGCCATTAGCAGCAGCAGTAGGGGAAGGCATACCTAGGAGGTCTACTGGAGAAGAAGGCTGCTGTATCATGTGTTCAGTTGCATTATGTTTACTTCCAGATGAAATAGCTGATGTTGTACGAGTAATGGTTTCAGTATTAGCCATAGCTAGAGCTGCTGCTGGGTCTTGTTTTGTGCCGACAATCAAGCGAGGAGCATCCGAACCAAGAACAGATGCTATAGTTTGAATATCAGGAATGTCTCCATTATTATTCCTGATATTGTTGTGAGGTGATGGTGGTTGTTGGGGTCTTTTAGAAGCTGAAACTGCTGCAGTAGGGGTAGTAGAGGTGCTTGGTTGTTGTTGTGGTGGTGGTGGTGGTGGAGGGGCAGTGGCGACCCCATCACCATTGCCAAGATATTGTTTCTCTTCGTAAACGGCCTGTATCCATTGTCTAATTGGCTCTGGGTGTCTTTCTACTGGTTTAGGAAGGGATGCAGGTTGCCATTTAGCCAGATATGTGGCTTCAAAGGTCTGTAGAAGGAAGAGATGGGGGTGGGGGTGAGTAACTTTGTTTTGTAGTTGAAAACGTGTGTGTCTCGATTGGGATCAAGGTGATGATGATGTCAAGGGGTGTGTGGCAGAGGAAACTTACGGCATTGCCTCCAGCTTTCAAGGCATCTACCTCTGCACTAGTGAATGTCGAGGTGGATATGCCTTTGATGCGGTGCCCGAACTGGCGACTGGAATGGAAAAAAAGAAGGGTGAGTTGGGTTTTGAGGTGACGGCGGTGTGGGGTGAAGACAATGAAAAACGATTTCGGCGACGATAGTGAAGGAAACTTACTGTAGACCAGAGCATGTAGTGCAAACAAATACATTGAAGTTCATCACAACATATTGCGGTGCCTATAGTGGAGAGAGGAGGAAAACAAGGGCAATTCGAGGTCAGATCATGTTCACAGCGGGCAAGAAGGTGGAAAAGTAACTACTTACTAGATTATCGCAATCAAGGCAACGTCTATTGGTTGGAATCTTCGAGACATCTTTCAACGCAGCCTCTATTTTAGCTTGTGCTCTTTTAGACGACATTTTGAAAATTAGAGGAAGATAGGTTCTACAAGAAAATCACGCAATGATATGATGGTATAACATCAAATTATTGATTTATGTATAGAAGCTTGGAATGGATCATTACAGAGCATGCTTCCTTCATTTTTCAAGGACCTGTCCCAGTTCCTCTCTGCCATAATGGCCACCTGTTTTCTGCCTCTGGGCCGACTGTTGCTTTTCGCCCCAACACAGTCTGCCCCCGACTATTTCTTCTATCCACAATTTATAAATGATACTACTAAGCTTGTGGATAATGATGCAATCTATACAATAATGCTCTACCCTTGCCATTCCCAATAGCAACATACCCACCTTTAGGTGAAAAAGCCACGCTGTGTACATAATTCAAAGGCGTCCTCGACGTCGGCCAATTTGAAAACACCGACCCAGAGGGCAAGTGAACGAATCTCAGCGAATCTCTCTTCATCCTAGACCCCATGGCTAGCATCTGCCCATCGTGATTGAAGCATAATGTGTCAACAGTTGTCGTCAGCTGCATCAGTGTCTTTAGCGGCTTTGGTGCTCCAGCTGCGCTTGGCAATCCTCCTCCCCCACTTCCACGCTCCCCTCCCTTCCTACCACCACCACTACTACTCATAGTAGTATCAAAGCTAGGCTTATACAAATTCACTACGCCACTACTAGATCCGGTAGCAACCATCTGTCCATTGGGAGAAGCTGCTATAGAAGTACCATTCAGGGAACCTTCATCTATAAACCTGTGTCTACATCTCTGCATTCTCAAATCCCAAACATACACACACCCATCTCCACCTGATGTATACAACTCATTAGCATCCCCAGCAGAGAAAGTACCGCTCCTCACAGTACCATTCATTTTCAAAGTACCTATTGTCTGTTTGGACTTCACTGATACCAGAGGAATGTGCCCGTCATTACCAAAAAAGGCCACGACATCACTGGCTGCAGAGATTGCAAAGGACTCCAAACTACGTTCTTCCCTCCCAAAGATGCCAGATATTCGATCTACTTTACCAGCCAGTAGATCCAGGGTGTAGAAGAACTTCCTACGTCCAGCAGCAACGACATGTGTACCGTCCAGGCCAAAGGCAGCTTTATGTATTGGCATGTCTTCCAAGAAAATACTTTGTACCTTGGGATTGTTGACTCCATCTATATTGAAGAAGCGGAGACGTTTATCTAGACCAGAAGTCATGAGTAGCTGTCCATTTGGGTGGAATTCAATAGACTTGATGACAGCATTAGCAGGATCTTCAGCGTTGGCATCCTTCAACCGAGTTGTCTCGATGGTGCCAGCAGGAAGGATGCTGCCTCGAGCAAGTAAACCACCAGCTCTTTTAATCAAGCCGTCTAATGCGCCTTCTTCTACATCTTCATCTTCATCTGTTAATTCTTGTTTCTTCTTCTTGTCGCCGATAGCTGCCCAACCACTGTTAGAATTGAGTTTGCTGTGTTGTCTTCTCAATCTCTGTTGATACTCGCTTCCAGATAAAATGACGTCTTCTTCTGTTTCTCTCAGTTTTCTAAGACGATTGTGAGAGGCTACATTGATATGTGTATCTTCATCATCTGGATCTTCCCAAACAGGGCGGCGTCCTGCTCCTTGTTGTTGAGCATTGTCGTGGGCATCGTCAATGTTGTTTCGGTCGGGGGAGCCGGCTCTGTCTTCAAAGATGAGGAGTTGTTGGTCATTATTGTCGATATTTGGGTGCAATGACCCTTCATGGTATTGGTAGTCTACTCCTACTTCAAAACCTCCACCGCCGAACAAAAGGTTCTCTAAAGCTGCAGCCTGTAGATGAAATGCGTGCGAATTTGGAGTCAGAGACAAGTTTTGGGGTGATTGGATATTAACTTATACACCTACTTCTTCTTGTTCTTCTATAGTCCATTGTTTTTGCTTCTTCTTCTTTGGTTCCGTCATATTTTTTCTAATTTGGAACCGATTCAAATTGCTGAATCTCTAGGAGCAATAGTATTGATAAAGCCCTTTCTAATGTATAATTGGTGTTTTCTATTCAGATTCAGAAGTTTCATTCAATTTAACAATATGCATGCAATGCCTTGCTGGCCTCGGAAGACTTTCGAAGTTGATTCCATTTTTTGCAACTGGCCCACCTTTTGATTGAAAGACATTCACCCCCCATATGTTGACTATCATAGGCAGGTTTGTGCTTTGCTAGAAGATATATGCCCCTGTTTTTATTTGTCAGCTCAATGATCCTTTTCACACCACACACAACCTTTCCCCAACTCCTCGCCCAACCCTCGGCTGTCAGAGCGGAACTTTGCAGTCAACCCAATATAAGCAGCAGTCTTACGCTTTGATCAAGCATAGACTTGATATATATACATATATACAACCCATTATCTAGTATTTGACGGCTATTCATAACAGGCCTCACCAAATAAAGAGTAGAAAACAATGATTGAATCGCTCGATCACAAACCTCCCTGTTGCCATTCATGAACGTCAAGCACCCTCTTTTACTGCTCCTCGTCCTTGAGGAACTGTGTCGAGGGACGTATTGCACGTTGAATGTGCATGTCATTTCTCACACTCACGATGACGCCGGTTGGCTCAAGACCATGGATCAGTATTATTATGGAACCCGTCAAGATATGCAAATTGCTGGAGTCAAGTACATCCTAGACAGTGTAGTAGATGCACTCCTTGAAAACCCAGATCGTAGGTTTGTCTATGCAGAAATGGCCTTCTTCATGCGTTGGTGGCATGACCAATCTCAAGACAAAAGAAACATAGTGTCCAAGTTAGTCAAAGAGAAGAGGCTGTGTTTTGTCAATGGTGGCTACGTCCAACATGATGAAGCGACAAGCACCTACCAAGCTATGATTGATCAAACCACTCTTGGTCATAGATTTCTTGTAGGCACATTTGGGATAGTCCCCAAAATTGGTTGGCAAATTGATCCATTCGGTCACAGCTCAACGCAAGCGGGTTTACTATCAGAAAGCCTTGGTTTTGATGGATTGTTCTTTGGCAGAGCAGACTACCAAGATATGCAGAATAGAAAGGATAATAAATCTCTGGAAATGATATGGAGAGGCTCTGGTTTTGGACGATCCCAAGGAGGTGGAGGAGTCTTCACTGGTAATTTCTATAGCGGAAACTATGGCCCTCTCCCCGGTTTCAATTTCGAATGGTTTGAAGGCCAAGACTCTCCAATAGTAGACAACCCAGCCTCTCCAGAGTACAATGTAGAGGAAAGAGTAGACTTGTTTGTCAAGGGGTGCTTGGAGATAGCCAATGCCACTCAAGGTAGTGATATTATGCTCACTATGGGTTCCGACTTCTACTACTCAAATGCACATGTTTGGTACAAGAACCTGGATCAGGTGATTCATCATGTGAATAGAGATGGTAGAGTGAATGCTTTCTATTCTACTCCAGAGCAATATGCAGCCACCAAGTTGAGCTATAGTTATGATGACGATGAAGGGAAGGTAGAGTGGCCAGTCAAGGATGACGATTTCTTCCCTTACTCAGACAGCGCGCATAGCATGTGGACGGGGTACTTCTCTAGTAGGCCCACATGTAAGGCATATATAAGGTCGGCTACTGCACTACTTGCAGCTACAAGACAAGTGGTTGCATATACGAGTGATATGTTTAATAATAATGAGAAGAAGAAGAAGAGAGATGCAGGAAGGAAAACAACAATAGCAGCAAGTGGAGTGTTGGAGGAAGCTGTATCACTGACTCAACACCATGACGCAGTGACAGGAACAGCTCGTCAACATGTAGCCAATGATTACAATAGAAGGCTGTATATAGGGATTCAAGGGGCTAGGCAAGCCTTGCTGGATGGAATAGGGCAGCTGATGATGGCTGGTGACATGGGTGGAGGAGGTGGAGAAGAAATGGAGACCAATATGGCTGCAACACAAAGAAGAAGACTCCGAAGCCTGTCACCATCTGGGGATAACAAAGATAACAACAAGAATGTGATTGTTTCAGCACCGTCAGACCCTGGAATTGATGCTATCAAAATGAAAGGATGTGACTGGCTTAATGTCACTGTGTGCGAGCCATCTGTCACACTGTCCAAGGAGGAGTCGGACATGTTGGTTGTGGCTTATAATCCATTAGCTTGGTGGGTGAATTATACATATATCAGAGTACCTATTATTGATGATGGTAATGAAAATTCAGCTTCATTGTGGTATGTAGAAGATGCACAAGGTAGGAATGTACCAAGTCAGGTGGTTGAGATATCACCTAGCACATGGTGCGTTCAGCAATTATTAGTGGACGTCAATGCTACACGAGTAGAAGAAAATGGAGATGCAGAGGTTGTCTTTCAGGCAGATCTCCCTCCTGTAGGCTTTAACAGTTATAGAATAACAAAGAAAGACAGTAGTAATAGTGGTAGGAAGGAAACTGATGAAGGAGAGGAAGAAACCAGTGCCATTAGCAACAGCCATGTATCATCATCATCATCATCAAAGGAGAGTAGTATGATAGTAATTGATAATGGTATCTTGCAACTAGAATTTTCATCAATAGATGGATTACTTAAATCAGCAACACTACTATCAAATAATATAATAACCCTAAATAGCACCACCGCCACTACTACTGCTAAAACAATCAATTTGACGTCAACGTTCAAAGTATACAATGCATCAGATGGGCTGGAAATGGATGAAGATAGAGGACAAAGTAGTGGGGCCTATATATTCAGACCAAATGGTTGGATAGACTTGGGTGTTGGGGATAATAATAATAATATTAAAAAAAAGAAGGGGGAGGAGAAGGTGCAGGTGGAGGTGGTTATCGGTCCAGTTGTATCAGAAATCAGGCAGGTGTTTCCTGGAAGCTGGGCAACCCTGGTCACTAGACTCTATGCCCATCAATCATGGGCTGAAGTGGAATGGACTGTTGGTCCTGTCCCCATAGATGATGGGCTTGGAAAAGAAATCTCCTTTAGCATAGAAAGCAGTGATATTGATAGTGGTAGCGTGTTTTATACCGACGCTAATGGGAGGGAAGCTATGAAGAGAGAGAGGGACTTCAGACCAACGTGGGAGCTGAATGTGACAGAGCCTGTTGCTGGTAATTATTATCCAATTACATCCACATGTTTCATTGAAGATGGTGAGATGCACTTGGGTCTTGTGACTGATAGGGCTCAAGGTGCTGGGTCGTTGAAGTCGGGGCAGTTGGAGGTGATGGTGATGAGGAGGACTTTGGTTGACGATAGAAGAGGGGTTTTAGAGTCTCTAAATGAGACGGCTTGTGGGTGTATTAATTGTAATTGTCCAGGGTTGTTGGCTAGAGGGAAGTTTTATATGTTGCTGGCACCTGTGAAGGGTTCAGCACCATCACTGTCAGATTCTGCAGTAGCAACAGCAACGGCAGCGGCAGCGGTACAACGACGAACGTTGCAACAATTGGTTTCTGACCCTCCCATCCTTGGGTTTTCCCCCTTCCCATCATCTTCTTCTAAGATACACAATAGACTGTATTCTCTGGTGAATAATGCTACCCTGCCACGCAATGTTCACTTGTTGACGTTAATGAGGACAGAGGAGGGAGGTCTAATAGTGAGGTTTGCTCACGTGTTTGGGAAAGAAGAGAATGAGGAGATGGGTTTGACTGTGGAATTTGACTTGAATGAAGTCCTGCATGGCTTCAAGTCTTGGAGTAAAGTTGTGGAATTGACATTGTCTACGAATCAAAGAGTGTCCGAGTTGAAGAGGCATCCATATTATGATCATGGTGGGGAGAAGAAGAGAGAGGCGATGGAGTGTGAGGATGAAGATGGTGGGTGTCGACTGAGGGCATTGGTTGTTGAACTTAGGGCAATGGAGGTGAGGACTTTCCACTTGTATTGAGTATAATTGGAGGTTTGGGGTACAATTTCAAGCATATTGTAAGATTTGTTGTACATAAAGCGTGAAAATAGGAAGATGAATATGACAGTATTATTTGTGTGTATCGTAGTATCTTTGCTGGTTTTGCAACGTGATCACCTGGTAAAATCGAAAGAGGAGGACTTGAACAACCATGAGAAGCTAGCAGAGTGGGTTAGAGGTAACGGTGGAATGGTAAGTTGAAACAATACTCGGTGTTTTCTGAAACTCCTTCCCGTTCCCCCTGCCGGCCCTCGACTGATCTCTCTCTCTCTCTCTCTCTCTCTCTCTCTCTCTCTCTCTC
>Ga0209986_10002434_pt1 | contig 17017 bp, 18 predicted proteins | sample BlataG_FD_183168 | JGI IMG/M metagenome (GOLD analysis project Ga0209986, IMG submission 183168) | Deep subsurface microbial communities from Black Sea to uncover new lineages of life (NeLLi) - Black_00105 metaG (SPAdes) (version 2) | ecosystem: Environmental > Aquatic > Marine > Oceanic >...
ATTTTTGTAGAGCTAACAGCGTCAGAGTCTAAATCTAAATCTAGAAGTGTAACGGGAGGAGGTCTTGGGAATGTAGCGTGTTTAGGGATTACATGGATAGCTATTGGTGTTCATGCAGGCGTGTGGGTACCGCCAAAATACATGCCAATTCTTATTCTTGCAGCTTTTGTTTCTGGATGTGTAGGGTCGCTAATGGCACATTTGATTGCAAAAGGAAAAGCGAAAAGAAAAGAGCAATTCTAATTGCGTGATTTGAGGTTTGTGTGAATAATAAGTATTTTATTTTCATAATTAGAAGTAAGAAACAAATCGAAAATTATTTATATTCCCAACAATAAAATCTCGATAGGTATCTTTGATAAGAGATAAAATAAAAAGGTGTGAGCGAATCGGTGCACGAGCAACGGTAACGGAAACAGGAAGCGCAAAGAAAGGCCACGAAGAATTAAAGAAAATAAATTATTGACACAGATTAACACCGATGAGAAGAAAAATGTCGTGCTCCGCCCAACAAAGAGAAGAGAAAATCCGTGTCGTATCTTAAATAGAAGGAAGTTATAGTTTATATACAATTAAAAACATGCTCAGGATAGCAGTAGCTCTTCAAATACTCCCTGCGATTGTCTTGATCGTATATGGTTTGCACAAACAAAAGAGATGGCAGCCGTATTTCGATATGCTATTGATGACACTTCCCGCAATCCTTTTTTACGGAATGCTCACGGGGAATTTGCCAACGGGTCCTTTTGAGTGGTACTTTTACTTTTTCGCAAAAGTGATTTTGTTCCTGCTGCCCGGGCTCATAATCATAAGATTGAGAAGATACAAATTAAGTGAGTTCGGTATCACGAAAGAGAGGCTGAGATTAAGTCTTCTTCTTGGTTTTGGTATTCTAATAATTACCACACTGACCAACGCCGTGATATTCATTCAAAATCCGGAGATGGCGCTGGCATGGACGTCACAATTTGTAAACCCTTCCGATTTGGCCATGATATGGAGCATTCCTTTATTTCTCGATGCGTTTAACGAGGAATTTCTGTTTCGAGGCGTATTTTTCTTATTTGCATATAAAAACACTGAAAATTTACCGTTGGCGTATATCGTTTCGATGATGGTCGCGTTTGCATGGCACCCGTTAACGCCGTTCAGGATGATTCCTGTTTTCGTTCAGGGAACCTTGCTATGTTATCTTTTGTATAAGTCAGAAAATATTCACGGTGCATGGATAAGTCACGGTATTAATAGAACCTCAGGGTCGGTCGTGGCGCAGTTGTTGATGGGATAGTAAAGAGCAGGTGAGAGAGGGCAGTATTAGAGCAATCCCGTGAGGAAGCGGAGAAAGTAGTTGACGAAACGATGGCAAGCCTTACCACGATGGCGAGAATGAGGAGGAATAGGAACAATGTGAAATTGCCTACCTAAAAATGATAAAATATAAAATAAAAAGAGATAAATGAAATAAATAACGATGTCCGTCCACTACCAACCAGTCAAATGCAAGTCCTTTCTGCACCACTTCGACAAGAAGTTCCTACCGTTCAGTTGGGGTGCGAACCCCTACCGCGGCTGTGAACATTCCTGCCCATACTGCTTCGCACGCTACACACACGAATACCTTGGATACAATTCCGGTGCAGAGTTCGATACCAAAATCGAATCTGATATTGCGCGATATTGACTTGCTCTCGGAAATGGCAAAACGCACGACATTAATCGTTTATTTTACGATAACAACGCTGGACGAGAACATTCGGCTTAAAATCGAGCCGAGAGCCGCCTCAACTGAAGAACGCCTCGATGCCGTGAAACGATTGTCAGATGCGGGTGTAACAGTTGGCATATTATTTATGCCGATATTTCCGTATTTAACCGATGACTTCGAGAATATAAACGGCGTGGTAAAAGCGGTGAGTGATGCTGGGGCGAAAGATTTGGTCCAAGGAGTTTTGGACTTGCGGGCATCGTGCAGAAACCGCGTTTTATCTTTCATCGGAGAGGAATTTCCTGAGTTGTTGCCAAAATATCTTGCACTTTATAAGGCGGTGTACGCTCCAAAGGACTACACTGGGAAAATCTACCGGGCTGTTGAAACCGCACGGAGAAGATGTGGCTTTAAAAAGTTTGAAATGTCTGTGCTCCGCGAAAAACAGACAAAACTCGAAGTGTGGGTGGAAAATGACGGTAATCGAAAAAAGTAAAAAAAATCCTGCAAATATATTTATTGGTTGATTGACATGGATTTGTAATGAGGTAAAAAAACCATGAAACAATGTGAAAGTTGCGGGATGCCGCTTGATGAAAAGACGACATCTAAATATGACGACCGATATTGCATCCATTGTCAGGACCAGCAAAGCGGTGAGTTGGCAAGTAAAGAGCAGGTGAGGGAAGGAAGTATTAACGCAGCGATGAAATTTATGGGTAAAACGAGAGAGGAAGCAGAGAAAATGGCTGATGAGATGATGCCAAAACTGCCACGGTGGCGAGAATAAATAAGGGGGATAGGAACAAACACGGGTGTTGGGGGTGTGATTACACTCTCCATTTTTTCTCTTTTGTTTTTTAAATTTTCTTTGAAAACACAATAGCTTATTTATTTATATACCCTACATCTATTTTAAAGTCAAGAGGCGAAAAAGGAGCGAAATGTTTCTCACGCCGCAAACACTACCCGGAGATGTGTGATGACTGAGGGGTCGAATTCAAAGATGTGGACAGGCAAGCATACGTTTTTATTGCTGCTCATCATCATAGCCATCCTACCGGTTGGATTGATGAGCCCATTTACTTACAGGCTATATACTTGGTTAGTCTTTCTGATACTCTTGACAGTTTTTGCTGTAATAGCTGGTCATGGCGTCACAGGCTTGTGGCGTGGGCTGCTGATTGACGAGCGGAACAAGATGAGTCTTTCGAGGTTGCAGATGATTCTCTGGACAGTCCTCATCCTTTCAGGATTCCTTACTGTGGCGCTAGCAAACATCGCAGCAGGTGTAGAAAACCCGCTCTCTATTTCCATTCCTGAAGAACTATGGTTACTGATGGGCATCAGCACCGCCTCGCTGGTTGGTTCGCCACTCATCTTGAGTACTAAAAAGGTCAAAGAGCCGAAAGAAGAGGAACAAGACCAGACTATCAACTCGATGGCGGCGGAGGAAGGTGTTAGCCCTGAAAACCTAAAGTCTAAAGTCACCAACAAAGGCCAAGTGATTGTAAACAAAGACCCTAAGGATGCCCGATTGTCTGACCTGTTCAAGGGCGAAGAGACTGGCAATGCTGCACAACTCGACCTGGGCAAGATACAAATGTTCTACTTCACGCTAATTCTAGTGCTTGCCTATGCAGTGGCGCTTGGCGATTTACTCTGCGGCACGGGAAAGATCGATGCGTTCCCTGTTCTGAGTTCAAGCATGGTGGCGTTGTTGGGTATTAGCCACGCGGGCTACTTGACCAACAAGGCTATCCCGCACAGCCAGGGGAAGTGAAACGTACTCGAACTTGACTGATAAGTAAAATATGAAAATGCAGAAAAGAGTTGATATATGATGCCATGCTATTAAAAACGCTAACACTGAGGAATTACCGAAAATATAAAAATGCTGATGTTGAATTCCCGGATGGCGTTATAGGCATTATCGGGTTAAACGGCGTCGGGAAGACGACTTTGATAGAAGCAATAGGATGGGTCTTGTTCGGGCATCACGCCGCACGGACGACAAAAGAACTCATAAAAAGGGAAGGTGCATCGGCTAATGAGGCTTGCAGCGTCACCCTGGAATTCGAGCTGGAAAACGATAAGTATAGAGTGGTAAGAGAGATGACAGGCAAGAATTTAGTGCCAAAGGCAAGTCTCGCTATCAATGGAAAACTTGTAACCAGCAATGCAGAGGAGGTTACAGGAGTTATAGAGGACAGAATAGGTATGGATTACCAGTCTTTTTTTACTTCTGTTTTCGCAAGGCAGAAGGAATTGAATGCGCTGTCATCAATGAAAGCTGCGGAGCGAAAAAAGCTCGTGCTTCGTATGCTCGGCATAGAACGAGTAGAAAAGAGCATACAGGGAATAAGAGAAGATAAGAGAGGAAAAGAGAAGCGTATAGAAGGTATAAAAGCCGCTACGGTGGATAAAGAAGGCAGAAAGAAAATAGAAGTGCTTGAAAGCGAGAGGAGGGATTTGGAAAGGGAGAAAGAGGAGCTTTTACCGGTTCTAAAAGAAATAGAAGCCGCTAAGGCGGTGAAAGAGAAAAAAGCGGGGGAAGCGAAAGAAGAACTGGAAACGGCTACGCGAAAATACGAGAAATACATGGAACTGAGCAATAACCTGGGCGAGAGAAAAAGCGACCTGGAGAACACGAGGAGAAGGAGAGAAGAGAAAGAAAAAGAGCTCAGGGATTTGTATGTAAAGAAAAAGCAGCTGGATGAAATCGCGGACAAAGAAGCGCAATATTTCACGTTTAAACAGAAGAAAGAAGAGCTCGATGCGATACGAGAGAAATATCAGCGAAAACGAGAGCTATTGAAGCGTGAAGAGCAAATCGAGCGGGAGATAAGGAGTAGGGAGGGAAAGATAAGAGGAGGAAAAGAGAAAGAGGCGTGGTTTGAAGGTGTCGAAGATGCTTTTGAATCGCAGATGCAGCTAAAGGCGGAGATGGAAGAGACACGGGAAAAACATCAGCAGAAAGAGGAGCTAACGAGACGAAAAGAAAAGGCAATGCAGGAAATCGGGGGCAGAGAGGAGCGAACAGGGCGATTGAAAGTAGCGAGGGACGAATTTGCAGGTATCGAGGAACGATTGGAAAGACTAAAGAGGCGGATAGAAGAGATAAGGAAACAAAAAGGGAGCATACAGTCTTCGCTCGGAGCTCTTAAATCCACTGCATTACAAAACAAGAAGGATGCAGAGGAGAGCATAGCGAAACGGAAAAAAATAGAGAAACTGGGTCCTGACGGAGAATGCCCGATGTGCGAGAGACGGTTGGAAACGCACTACGAACGATTGATAAAGAAACTGGGTGATGAGATAAAAGCCAGGAAGGAAAAGTTTCATTCGAGTTATGCTGAATACAAGAGGAAGAAGGAAGAACTTGTTTCTAAGGAGCGGGAGGAAGATTCGTGCATACAGGAGGACAAGACGCTGGAGAAAAGCATAACTAAAAAACGTGAACTGGACACGAGAATAGAGCATGAAGAGAAGGAATTGAATCGCTGGAAGGACGAACTGGGGCGGATTTCGACCGATTTGAAGCCGTTTGAAACGGTTAAGTTTGACAAGAACGAATATAAAGAGGTCATTTCGAAGTTAAACGAGCTTGAGAAGCGAGTTAGAGAGAAGAAGGAGTTAGAAGCGGAGATAATACGTGAAGTGTGCGAATTGGAACGCTGGAAAAATGAATTTGAGACGATAAAGAATGATTTATCGCCCATCCGGGACGTGGAATTTGATGAACAGGACTACAAAAACGTTATCTCCACTTTAAGGAATCTTGAAGATGCGTATCGGCAAATAATCGGATTACGTGCAGAGACAGGGCGGATAGAGGAAGTGGAACATAACGTGCGGACGCTGAACGAGCTGGAAAACAAGGTTGTGCGGGACATAACGGCATTGCAGAGGCAAATACAAGAATTGGCGTTCGATAAGATGGCGTATGTGGGGATGAGAGCGGGATACGAACGTAAGCAGGACGAACTGAACGAAACGAAGCTAAAGCTCGTGGAGAAGCGAACGGAGTTTGAGAACGTATGCAAGGTCATAGAACGCGTGTTGGTGGAGATAGCGGAGCAAAAGAGGTTAGCTGAAGAGAAGGAGAAAGAAGAGACGGAAATAATGTATCTCCACCTGCTTGAAAAGATAATGAACGATTTTAAGGTGTATATGGTGGGTATGATTCGCCCGATGCTTTCTGATTACGCATCGGATTTGCTGAGAAGGTTAACGGATGGAAAATACGGCAGGCTGGAGCTGGACGAGAATTACGATGTGTTCATTTACGATGAAGGGACGCCGTATGAAATAAACCGGTTTTCGGGCGGTGAGGAGGACCTAGCGAATCTTTGTTTGAGGTTAGCGATTTCCGCAGTGGTCTCTGAAAGAAGTGCGATTCAAACGAATTTTATTATTCTGGATGAGATTTTCGGCTCGCAGGACGCACTTCGTAAACGGAACATTATAACGGCGTTGAGCGAGCTTTCAAAGAAGTTCCGGCAGATATTTCTGATTACGCACATAGAAGAGGTGAAGGATTACATGGAGTATGTGTTAAGGGTGACGGAAGATGAGGAAGGAGTGAGCTGGGTGAGGATGGGGGCGTAGAACAAGATAGGGTGGTAAAGTTGAAAAAAAATGTGACTTTTGCTTTGGTTGGAGCAATAATAGGTGTTGCGTTGTATCACTTTCGTTCAGCACTTTTGACAAAATGTGCAGAAATAATTGGCTATGTAGAATCTAAACCAGCTATGGCGCAGGTTACTGTCGCCCTCGCCACATTAATATTAGCTTCCGTTGTGGTTTGGGATAGATTGACTGATAAACCAAAGCTGGAAATAAAACTGAAAGATAGAACCGAAATATCTGATGATGGTAGATATTCCATTGAAGTCCCTGTTTTAAATAAAGGTCGTAGAGATGCTTACAATTGCGGTATATCGGTTCAAGTATTCAATCGAGAATCCGGGAAGAAAGTAGATGAAGGTTCAACCTCGCAACCGCACCTGAAACCTGGCGAGAAAAAGTCATCCTCTATCCGTAATCTTTGTCTGTTCAGCGGTGATTCTGTAGCCATAATTTCGGCTGAAACACATAAATCAAAAACTGATAAGATAGTAGCGTATAGCATAGAAAATAAATCTGAAGTTATTACATTCAAACAAGGAATCATACAATCTCTTAAATTTAAAGGGGAGGAGTTTCTACTTAAAAAATATCGAGATGAATGGGATGTAGATATTCTTTCAAACGGGCTGAAATTTGAAAGATTCTATGATCCTATTGTAAGGAAGGAAATAATCGAAAAACTAAAGGAAGTTGGCGTTAAAGCTGTTAATCCCCTAATAGATCGCTTAGAAAAAGATCCCAGTGACAATGTCCGCGAAAAAATTGTTAAAGTATTAGGCGATATAGGCGACAAACGAGCAGTAGAACCTCTACTGAAATTTCTACGAGAAGGCGAAGAAAGGGATGTCACGTGGTGTGGTAAGGCAATCGGAAAAATAGGTGATAAAAAGTCTGTAAAGCCTTTGATTCAGATATTAAAGAATAGTAATATGCATAAAGAGCGACGGGAAGCAGCTGCGGAAGCACTGGGAATTATTGGAAGAAAGATAAAAGATGAAAGCATCGAAGAAGCACTTATAGAAGCACTCGAAGATTCGGAGAAAACGGTTCGATGCACTGTTGCTGAAGCATTAGGAAAACTCGGCAGTGAAAACGCATTAGAGGCACTTAAACAAAATGAACGCAAAAAAGAAGAGTGTGAAAAATACAAAGAGGCAATTGAGCAAATAAAATTTAGAACAGGGTGTAGAGAGTGAGTTTTGGAGAACAGTTTTCTTCATATTACCCTTACTCCGTAATCATCCTCCTTTTGATTTTTATCTATTCATTATAGCTATCTTCAAATCTATCGTATTGTGCCTGCTTAGCCGGATCAGACAACACCCCATAAGCCTTCCGGATTTCTTTGAATTTCTTCTCCGTATCTGGATCAGCACCCCTATCAGGATGATATATCTTAGCAAGCCTGCGGTATGCGCTCTTTATCTCCTCGGGGGTAGCAGTCTTACTTACGCCGAGCACTCTATAATAGTATGGACCTGTTTCAACTCCTGCATATTTTTTACTCTTGTCCGGTTCTTCATGATTTTTCTTTAATCTTACTGCTTCTTCATTGAGTATTCGTATAACGGCGCTGATATAGCCTGCCGAATCTCCAGCAAATCTACCGACTTTTTTATAATTCAACAGAGTGCCATTTTTAAATAAGAAACAACCACAAAACGCCAACTTATTTCTCTTAAGGTATTTTCGTAACTCTGAGCGATGGATATTACCCAAAAAAATACTTTCAATATTCGCCCAATATACCCTAATTCCTTTTTCCCTTACTAATGGGTCAATTATTGGGATAACTTCCTGTTCAAATATTTTAAGGGCATACCGACCTGATTCTGCTTTATCGGTAATCAATAATACTGGCATTTGCTTAGACCAATCTAATATTTCAACAAACGAATCAGTAACGCGATATATCTTATCAGGAATGTGTTCTTGTCTCTTTTGTTCTCTTTTATAAGGTTCTTCATATCGCTTCTCATAAGCCCTTTTCTCTGCAAATATTTTTCTAAAATCGGAATACTTGTAAATTAAATATGCTAAACAAAGCCAATATGGCACACAACCGATAAAAAACGTCCAATTAGGAATGGGGGGATAAATTAATGGGGAAAATGTACGAAATACACTAACTATAACAAACATTCCTGTGTACATCAAATACGTTATTTCCCCCTTTATCAATAAGAAAAGAATTGCTGAGGGTAACAAGAAGGCGCCAAGTATTGTAACTTGTGTAACAATAAACGGAGATAATAAAACTACAGGAAGGATGCACATAGTTGCTCCAAATATGAGTCCAAGAATTCCAATAAGGTAAAGCCACCAAGTATATTCCATTTTTTCGTTATTCATGCGTTTTATCACCTTTTTAATAGTATTTCTCCATACCAAGAATCTGAATTAAGAATAGTATAATGGAACTTTTCAGGAACAGCGTTTGTAGGCATCTTATAAGCGACGTCAATACTTCTCCCTTTACCGGGTGATAACTTAGTATAACCCTTATAGTAGTGTTGATAATTAAAATAAACCATGCCGTCTTCATCTTCTATCCGTCCGGCATAAAATGTCCTATTCTCCTTTGCCATATTTACGAGGTTAATGTCCAAAATAACAAATTTCCAGCCTGCTCCTGCTTCATACTTTTTGGAGCCAATAGAAAGAGAATCCTTAACTACTGGTGAATAAACCAGAATACTAACATTGTCATTCATTACAAAATCGCCTACTTTAGGCTGCCTATGCTGTTCAACAGAGAAAAAGAGTATTATAAAAACTGCAAAAAAGCCAATAAGCACGGCAACTTCCCATTTCTTCATGCTTTCTCCTCCTTTAAAACAAAAGCGCTTTTATAGCCAAGTTTTGCTTCTGCACCTTTCCCCACGCTCTCCATAGAACCTACCCCTAAATACAAAACTTCTAACTACATAAATATAATTTAATAGGTTTTAGTAAAATTATTTGATCTAAATGGGTAAAGCAATCGTATGCAATGCAAATATGAAAAACAGAATGGGCGCTGTCATAGGAAAGCACTTGATAACTCAGAAAAGGGTTTTTGTCTTCTTCACGAAGATTGGAATCATAAGAACGAAGAAGAAAACACGGGAGAGTTTTATAGAGAAATAGAAGGGGGAGAAACAGATTTTGAGGGATGTATTCTTCCTGAAGTAAACCTTTCTGGAAAGAAGATTGACGGTTTTGGTATTTCATTTTATAAAGCGACAATAAAAGGGGATATTAACTTTAATGATGCAAGAATAGAAGGTTTTGTTGGATTTTATGGAGCAACAGTAGAAGGAAATGCTTGGTTTAGCAATACAACAATAAAGGGACAGCTTATATTTACATGGGCAACAATAAAAGGGTTAGTTTTGCTTGAGAAGGCAACGGTAGAGGAACACGCTTTCTTTGATGGCGCTACAATAAAAAGTATTGCTATTTATCCATCCACAAAATTTACTGCCCTTACATTTAAACATGCAAAGTTTGAGGATATAAGAGCGGAAGAAAATGCTTGTCGGATGGCAAAAATAACACAAGAACGGTTAGGTGATCGAGCATCCGCAGATTACCATTTCTATCGTGAAATGGTAGCAAAAAGGAAACAAAGAAAGGAAAATGCATTTAAAAAACTCTTTAAATGAAGTTTTTGAAAAAATTAAAACTGTCTTTGAACTTATAGGTGTTTTTGTCGAGTGGTTATTGGCAGATGTAACCTGTAAGTATGGCACTAATTGGAAAAGACCAATTTGTCTTTGGCTGGCGGTTGTTTTCCTTTGTGCCTTCTTATTTTGGATTGGAAATGGTATTGCTAAGGTTGACGGCTCAGCAGCACCCTCTTGGCTGGAATCACTTTATTTTAGTATAGTTACGATTACAACTCTTGGTTACGGGGACTATCGTCCAAAGCCGGGATGCTTTCAGTTTTTAGCAGGTTTTGAAGCGGCATTTGGAATGTTTATGTGGGCAGTTTTTATTGCGGTGTTCGCAAGGAAGTATATGAGGTAGGGGGGGATTAAGTTAGGCAGGGGTAAGTGAGTAGAGTAAGCACAGCCTTTGCCATGCTATTTATATGATGAGATATAATATTTGAATTAGTGATTAAAATGAAAGTAGTTCAGGCAGAACTGGATGAAGAAGAATACAAGCTATTAAAAGAGCTCGTGGATTCAAGAGGAGTTACAATAAAAGAGGGTCTTAAAGAAGTGATATTGTCAGTGATAAAGGAGAAAAGATTTAAGAAGGATGATTCTTTCTTTTATATAGGGACTGAAAGGCGTGAAAGCGATGAAGAAGAAGTCTCTGAGAAGCACGATAGGTATATCTATAAATGAAAGTGTTCATTGACACGAGTGCATTCTATGCATTAATGGATTGGAGAGATAAGAATCACGAGAAAGCCCTTAAGATACGTGATTCTCTGCGTGGCAGAGATATGAGATTACATTCCTCTAATTATATCTTTGATGAGTCTGTTACGTTGATAAGGACAAAATTAGGGTTTGATGCTGCATTGAATTTTGGGAATAAGATAAGGCACTCTAAAGCAGTTAAAATGCTTAAGGTCACAGAAGAGGTTGAAAACACAGCTTGGGAGATATTTTGCAGATACAAGGACAAGGAGCTCAGCTTCACGGATTGCACGAGTTTTGCTCTTATGGAAAAGTTTGGGATAAAAAATGCGTTTGCATTTGATGAGGATTTTGAGAGGGTGGGATACATGGTGCTTAAATAAAAATAAAGTAGTAAATGCGAAGAATGCACCTCATTATAGAAGATGCAGTGCGGGAAAAATTTGAGATAAGCGTTGGCATTGCAGAGATAAGAGGAGTGAGGCAGAGGCAAACGGAAAGCAGTGAAATAAGCAGAGAAATAAGAGGGGTTGAGAAGGAAATAAAAAGCAAATACAGAATTGATGAAGTAAAAGAGATAAGAACAATCAGATTGCAACGCGACTTCTTCTGGAGAATGGGTGTTGACCCCACAAAAGTCAGACCGGCGTCAGAGGCATTGCTGCGAAGGATTTTGTTGAATAAAGGGCTGCCGAGGGTATCGCCAATTGTGGATGCCTACAATCTCGCATCAGTGCGGACACTGCTTACCTTCAGCGCTTTTGACCTCGAGCGAATAGACCCGCCTTTATCAGTGAGGTTTTCAAGAGCTCGTGAGGAAGTGAATTTGATTGGGAATAGAGAAAAGGAATTAACGGGAAAAGAGATTGTTCTGACAGATTCGGATAAGATACTATGCGTATATGTGCATGGAGACGTGGAGGAGACAAAGGTAACGGATTCTACGAAGGATGTGCTTTTGGTTGCTTATGGCATTCCCGGGATGTCGAAGGAAGAAATCGAAGAGGGTGTAATTACGGCGTCGAATTATGTAAAGAGGTTTGCGGGTGGTGAGGTTGTGATGGGAGATGTGTATATGTGATAAATCCCAATTTCAAATCTACCAAATCCAAAGTAAATCCAAACCCCCCAAATCCCAAGTTTGTAGGGATTTTGATTTTAACAAGAGCTATCCCTAACCTTTTCTCCCAACAGGCATTATATACAGCGGTTCCTCCTGCTCCTCTGCATTCACGACTTCTTTTACTTTATCGTCAATAAATGCTCCTATGACGAAAGTTCCGAGGTCTAAGGAAGCAGCCTGCAAATAGACATTCTGTGCTGCGTGTCCGGCTTCCATGTGCACATACCTTATCCCTCTTAAATAGCTCGCTCCCGTTCGTTCTTCATAGACCAGTGTTTTATACTTCACTGTTGTTCGCTCGTAAGCCGCAGTAAATACGATATTTATGGCAGCGTCTCTTACGTGTTTCTGGTTCGGCCCGATAGCAGCTTTTGCGAGTTCCCCTCTTTTATCTCCATCCAACACTTTTTCAAGTTCATGCCCTTCCGGTTTATACTTATAAACGCCTTTGTCAAAGCATTCTACATTGCCTACAACCAGATACAGCTCAAGCGGATATAGCGCACCCGCAGAAGGTGCTGTTCTTTCTCCCCAAGGCGAGGTGATACCTTGAGCAGCCCAAAGTAGCTGCGACACTTCCGCGATAGTTAAATTCTCACCTGAATATGTCCTTATTGACCTTCTTTTCGATAATGCCTCTTCAACCGAGACATTGCTCTTATAAATCGGCTCAGGAAGTTTTATCCTTTCTCCAACTTCTATTTTTTCCACGCCCATGTATTTCTTTTCAATGTGTTCTGCTGGTTTAAGTTTATGCGGAATAAGAAATGAGAACGCTATTACGATAGCCACTACTAATACGATTGCTATAGCCACGCCTATTATGGTTTTATTTGACATTTGTATTCACCCGCCCAAGACGGGGTAAGAAGCGAGTTTTTAAGAAGCTCCACCCACCAGTATCTTCTTCACGCGCACGTGTGGAGCGTATTCAGAAACAGGAACTTCCTGACCGTCTTTACCGCAAAAACCTATTGAACCGCGCTTTTTATCATTACCCACGGCATCTATGTCCTTCAATACGTCCAGGGTTCTACCGGAAAGCGAAACGTTTTTCAATCGCTTGGAAGGCTCGCCTTTTTTTATCAGGAACGCCTCTTCTGCACTGAACTGAAATTCGCCCCTTACCGTATCCACCTGCCCTCCACGCATGCCCTTCGCATAGATTCCAAACCGTATATCAGCCCGCATATCTTCAAAATCCCAGTCCCCTTCCTCAATTACCGTGTTGCTCATCCGTACCAGTGGAACCTCCGAATAGTCCGCAGCACGCGCATTCGCGGTTGGCATCGCGTCTAACCTGCCTGCGGTTTCCCGCGTATGCAAATAAGAGACCAAAACGCCGTTTTTTATTATCTCCGTTCTTCTTGACCTCGCTCCTTCATCGTCGTATCTATAATAACCATGCGAGTTCTCAATGGTCGGGTCGTCAGCAACGGTTAAACCTTCGTATGCTATTTCTTCGCCTAATTTCCCCCTTAGTATTGATTCCCCGTATAAAACGTGGTCCGCTTCTGCAGCATGCCCCAGCGCTTCGTGCATGAAAACGCCCGTTAGCTTTTGGTCCATTATCACCGGGATTTTACCCGCAGGCGGCAGTTTCGCATCAAGCAGCCTGACCGCTTTATCCGCAGCCTTTACGCCCACAACCTCTGGATTCTCCTCTTCTATGACTTCAAAACCCCCCACGGCTCCTATGCTCTCTACGCCCTCTTGCAAAACGCTGCCCTTTTTCGCCACTGCACGAACGCGCATGAAAACCGCCGGCGTCTCCATCACGACATAACTTCCATCCGAGTTCGCGTATGTCTGCTTCTCATAGCCATCCAGATACAAGATAGAGAGTGTTTTTATGCGTGATGAGTGTTTCTTTGCCGCTTTATACACCTCTTTAACCATGTGCTTCTTCTCTTCGATGCTGACGTCTTCGGGGTTTATTTTCGGCTTTAACACAAAATAGTCGCTTTTTGGCGGCGCATCTGCTATTTTTACCGATTTCTCGTCCTTATTCGATTCTGACAGCGATAGCGCTTTACCGATGTTCAAAGCATCCTCAAAAGTATCATTTAGTCTTGATTTTAAGACGTCATTCGAGGCAGAGAATCCCCATGAGTTTTTGTACAGAACCCTGACACCTATGCCCTGGTCTATACCATAGCTCATCTCTCTGAAGACATCGTCCCTTAGCTCAATGGCCGTTGCGTAACCCCTTTCCATGCGAATATCGGCATATCTAACGGCGCTATTTTTGGATACAAGACCTATCGCTTTTTTTATTTCTTCTTCCATATCCATCATAAAATATAAATTAAATTGAGAGGATACTTATAAGTAAAAAAACCTTTCTTTCAATAAGAAATTTTTAGCTTTACCAAAGAAATATCATTTAAATTTCATATACAAAAATAGATTGATATATGCAAAGGGACCGTAGCTCAGACTGGGAGAGCGCTCGGCTGAAGACCGAGTTGTCCCGAGTTCAAATCTCGGCGGTCCCACTGCATTTGTTCTGTTCAACAAAAATTCTAAATCCTATTCCATAATTCCAAAATTTTAATACCAGCACTTTTTCCTTTTGATGGAAAATCTCACCGTGGCTCCATAAGAATTCTCTCATGTATTCTTCGGCTAATTTGTTCAAGTGCAGGGAATGCGCTGTCTTTCACTTTATCTTCCAAGGATTCGCCTTCATCTTCTAAAGCCTTCTTTAATGGCTCTATCACTCGATTATCGCCTATCATTCCAAGGGCTTCTGCTGCAATCCCTCGAACAACACCACTTGTATCAGTGTTAAGAGCATTTATAAGGGGTTCTATTGCCTTCTCGCTTCCTATTCTTCCCAGGGCGTCTGCTGCGCTCAATCGAACATAACTTTCTTTAGCCCCTAATTCTTTTATCTGTGAGTCTATGATAGTATCAGGTTTAATGAGTGCAAGGACGTTGATTGCTTTTTCTATAAGCGGTGCGAATTCTGCTGTTTGATAGAGCGACCAGAGTTCATTGACAATCGTATCTCTCAAAGACGGTTCTGTGAACTCTGCATCTGCTACGCATTTTCCAAACAGCATGAGGTTGCTGTAAAATATATCCTCACGCACTCCTCCCTGTATTCTCTTGATAAGAGCAGTTGCGTTTTTGCTAATCCCTGCATAAAGGAGTATAGGCTCTTCCCACCAGGGCTCCTCTAAATGTTCGATTATTGTAGATATTCCATCTTCCTGCTCTTTTAACTCCAAAGCCGTGAAATATTCCTGAAACGACAGATGGAGAAAATCATAACTGTCCATAGAAATCTGCCGGAGCAGATAACTCCGCTGCCATATCTCGTCAAGGAGAGGCTTAGCATCCTCGTTTTTCAGTTTTATTTGAGGCAAGTACATGAGCATCTCTTGCATGACCTCTTTCTCGGTCATAACTCTTTTATTGCTGCGGTGAGCATAGAACGCCAATTTTCTCAGTATGAACTCTTTCTTATCTGCGAGATATTTATTTTTGAGTCGCTTCTGCACATCCCATTTACTCAGCAGCACCTCAACACAGCGTTCGTATAGGTCCGCTCTCCTTTGCGGTAGCTCTCTATTTTCCTCATAGATAATAGCAATAATTGCAATCATTAAGGGGTTGCGAGCAAGCGCTTTTAGCTGTTCATTTGCCTTTATTGCCGCCTGCATTGACGTTGCTTTCTCCGGGTCGCTTTCGCCAAACCAGTTCTGTATGAACAGCTCGATTTGCTTATCGTCAAATTCCATCAATTCTAATTTAGTAAAGCCGCTTAGCTCGTCATGGTAACCTGCAATTCGGGATGTGACAACAACCTGGCAGTTATGATATTTATCCATAAATCGGTGAATCAGTACGGCAATTTTTTCCTGCTGCTCTTTAGTTGCCAATTCATCAAAGCCGTCAAGGAGAAGCTGGCACTTACCCGTCTTCAAATCATTCTCCACGAACTCTTTTGCTTTTGGAAAATCATATTTTTCAAAAACATCGTCAATGTATTGCCTTAAATCTTTTCCGCTCTCTGATAAATCTCGCAATGTAATCAGGATAGGCACACAAGTCCTATCCAGCATCTTAAGATTTTCCGTGCATGATTTGAGAGCAAGATGCTTCAGCAAGGTCGTCTTGCCAGAACCTGGAGTTCCTACAATGACTAACCTGTTGTAATCGTTCACTGCCTTGTCAGCATCGAGAATCCGCGCTTTTTCTGTGGGTCTTTTTAACTCTTTTTTGATTGATTCATCTTCAAGTATCTGTTGGTCTTGTTCTATTGTTTTTTCATCCTCATGAGGATACAAAGTACCGGACGGGTATAGTGTATCGGAAGGATAAAGAGTATCGGAAGGGTATAGGTCTCTGGTTTTTTCACTCAGCTTCAGTGAAACATAAATGTTCTCTAATGGTACAGGCTCTTTCTGACCGATTGCTGAGATGTCTGTTATTGTCTCGAAATCGGTTTTCATTGCGTTGAAATAATTTTTGAAATGTTTATGCTCGGGGAAGAAATAATTAGGCCAATACTCATCCATAAAGTCGAGAAGCCTTTCTCTATTCCAAAAGGAGATTATTTTTCCTAAGTTGTGCTTGGCAAGCGAGTCTCTAATAATCTCCTCAGCCTTTGGTGCAATATTACCTGTAGTCACAACAAGAAATCGGTCTATGGTTCTATTCCTTTTCTCCTCAACGCAATAGAATCCTTTGTTGTGAGCTTCCTCTGCTTGATCAATGATTGTTTTAATGTTTCCCTTTTTGCCCGATGTGCCACTTATGTCTTTGGTTTTTAGCTGAACACCGTAGTATAACCGCTCCCCGATTCCAATCTCCTCGTAGAATTGTATATCTATCCCAAATTCGTTTGTCCCATGGCAGTCTCTAAGATCCTTAAACTTCCCCACTTTTTCAAACAGCGGTATCATTACATTCTTTCGTAGCTGGACTTCGTTTAAACGCTGCAGCATCTCCAATTTCTCTTTTCTATCCATACTCAGCCCCCCTTAGGAAATTTATTGATGAACTCATCATAAGCATCCCCCGCATTCTCATAGTTTTTCCCTACATCCTTTTTTATAACGTTAGAGGCTGTCCCCCAATTAATTATCAACACGGACACCTAAAGTTAATTATTGCGTGAACACGTAAAAAGTTCCCCCCTTTAGATGCCGAATTAGCTACTAACGTCCGAATCGTACTGATGATCGGCAC
>Ga0209986_10002435_pt1 | contig 17011 bp, 13 predicted proteins | sample BlataG_FD_183168 | JGI IMG/M metagenome (GOLD analysis project Ga0209986, IMG submission 183168) | Deep subsurface microbial communities from Black Sea to uncover new lineages of life (NeLLi) - Black_00105 metaG (SPAdes) (version 2) | ecosystem: Environmental > Aquatic > Marine > Oceanic >...
CCCAGCCACCAGCACAGAAAGAACAATAAGGAAAATTACGATTAATGATTTTAGCTTCTTACTCATTTTGTAGTAGTCACTACTAAAATTGAACTTATAAATATATCATTTTTCGCTAAAAATATAACCGTCCCTTTTTTCCTACTCTACAGAAAAAAGAATATAACCACCTTTAACATAATCACCTGCTTCCGGATTTACTCTCTTTATCACCCCTGATTGAGGAGATTTGATTTCATTTTCCATTTTCATGGCTTCCAACACCAGTACTGTCTGCCCCTCCTTCACCTTATCTCCTTCTTGAAGCAAAATCTTCACAATTTTTCCCGGCATGGATGTTTTGATATCTCTCTTTTTTTGCTTTATCTTTTGCTTTTCTAAAATTTGAGAAGCTGATTTTTTCTCTATCTTGAAAAATATTCCATCAACGCAAACTGAAAAACAAGAGGCATTGGAATCTATGACAATATCATACATTCTGCCGTCTATATTCAAAAGGAGTTGATTAGCTTTTAAAGATTCGGCCGAAACAAGGTATTTCTTTGGACCAATAGCAACCTGAATACAGTTCTCTCTTTTTTCTTCAAGATTTAACTTGAATTCCTCATTATTTATCCAAAAAGAAATATTCATCCTAAAGCCTGCTGGAAAGGTTTTGTAATCTCCCTTTAAATTTCCAATTACTTTTTCTTTGCTTTGAAACAAGGAGAGGTAAAGTCTTGGCCTCTGTATAGCTTATTATTCCTGCTGCTATCAGGGCTGCTACTTTTTCTTTTTCATCAACTCTATCTTCTTCTTTCTCCATATCGGAAATGAAATGAGTATTGTAATCTCCTTTGAAAAATTTTGGGTGAAGGAGTATCCGCTTAAAAAAAGGTATAGTCGTCTTTATTCCGTATATCTGGTACTCTGATAGTGCCCTGAGCATTCGAAAAATGGCCTCTTGCCTTGTTCTTCCCCAAGAAATGAGTTTGGAAAGCAAGGGGTCGTATTCTAAAGGCACTACATATCCCTCGTAAACCCCATTATCATCCCTGATTCCCAATCCTCCTCCAGGGCTTCGGAAATGAGCTATTTTTCCTGGAGAGGGCAAAAAATCATTGTCAGGATCTTCAGCATAGATTCGACATTCAAGGGAAAAGCCTTGAGGCTTTATATCCTCTTGTGAGAAGCTTAAAGGAATGCCTGCGGCTATTTCAATCTGGCACTTAACCAAATCTATTCCAGTCACCATCTCAGTAATGGGATGTTCAACTTGAAGACGGGTGTTCATTTCCAAAAAATAAAACTTCTTATCTTTATCCACTACAAATTCCACTGTTCCTGCATTTCTGTAATTTACAGCAGCAGCAACCTTCACAGCTATTTGCCCCATTTCTCTTCGCGTTGTCTCATCTAAAAAAGGAGACGGAGTTTCTTCCAGAACCTTCTGGTATCTTCTTTGAATGGAACATTCTCTCTCTCCTAAATAAACAGCCTTCCCAGAATTATCTACCAGGATTTGAATCTCAATATGATGAGGCTCTTCTATGTATTTTTCGATATAAATGGAGGGGTCATTAAAGCTTGATTTTGCCTCAGACCGGGCCATCCGGTATAAAGAAAGAAGGTTTTCCTTTCTTCTTACCAGCCTCATTCCCTTACCGCCCCCGCCAGATGAGGCCTTTAATAAAAGAGGATAGCCCACTTCTACCGCCTTTTGCCTCAAATCTTTTTCATCCTTTAACGGCTCAAGAGTACCAGGAATAATTGGAACCTTTGCCTTTACCATTCTCTGGCGGGAATGGGTCTTTTTACCCATGATTTCCATGGGCTCTGAAGGAGGACCGATGAATACAAATCCTTCATCCTCACACCGTTTTACAAAAATAGAATTCTCAGCCAAAAAACCATAGCCAGGGTGAATGGCTGAAACCTTTGCTTTCTTGGCAATATCTATTATTTTCTCAATGTTAAGATAGCTCTGAGAAGGCTCTGAACGGCCTAAATAATAAGCCTCTTCTGCCAGTCTCACCTGAAGGGCTTTTTTATCTGCATCTGAATAAACAGCAACCGGAATAATGCCCATTTCTTGACAAGCCCGAATGATTCTAACAGCTATCTCACCACGATTCGCTATCAGTATTTTACTGAACTTTTTTGGCACTTTATTTCTCGTGATATCCGACTTTTAGATTGGTTTTTAGGAATGGCTTCGCTCCCAATCAGATTTTTAACGCCATTCTCCTTTCGTCCTCCTCGGCTGCTGCCTAATTCTTTGTTGCTTTGCGAAGGGCAGTGGTTGAAAAAACCGTTTGAAGGCTGAGCGGGCATGGTTCCTCTCCAGAGAGGAGAGCGAAGCCTGAAACCGAGCTGTCTTTGGCTCGCTGGGGCAAAGACAGCGTGTTTTTGAGACCACTGCCCTGAGCTTACTCCGAAGGCTAAATCTTCAATGGTCGCCTCTTCCATTCCAAAAAACCTTACTCAATTATGGTTTAATAAATCAAACAATTATATAAATCTCATTTATTATAACGGAATATTTCCGTGCTTTTTGGGAGGATTTTTATCTGACTTGTTTTCCAGCATTCTCAAGGCAGCTACGAGTTTAGGCCTGGTAAATTTGGGCTCAATCACCTCATCTATATAGCCTTTCTCACAGGCTATGAAGGGATTGGCAAACTTTTCTCTAAACTCTTCAATTTTTGCCTTTCTTACTTTACTCGGTTCTTCTGTTTTTTCTATCTCCCGCCTGTAAACTATCTTAACAGCTCCCTCAGAGCCCATAACAGCTATCTCAGCGCTGGGATAGGCGTAATTTATATCAGCCCTGATGTGCTTAGAAGCCATAACACAATAGGCTCCTCCATAAGCCTTCCGGGTAATTATAGTTACTTTTGGTACAGTAGCCTCAGCAAAGGCATAAAGGAGCTTAGCTCCATGGCGAATTATTCCCCCATGCTCCTGAGAAACGCCAGGCAGAAACCCTGGTACATCTTCAAAAGTAATAAGAGGAATGTTAAAAGCATCGCAGAAACGGATAAAACGAGCTCCTTTGTCTGAGGCATTTATATCTAAAGCACCAGCCAAATGGTCTGGCTGATTGGCTACAATGGCTACAGACCTGCCATCTAAACGGCCAAAGCCGATTACCATATTCTTGGCATAATCCACCTGGACTTCAAAAAAAATATTGTCATCCAAAACTTCTCTAATTATTCTTCTTATATCATAAGGCTGATTGGGATCATCAGGAACCACAAAATTTAATTCCTCGCTTATCCTGTCCACAGGGTCAAGGGTTTCTTTTTGAGGAGGGTCTTCCATATTATTATCAGGGATAAAAGAAAGAAGTTCTTTAATCAAACTCAGGGCATGTTCCTCGTCTTCAGCAGCAAAATGAGCAACTCCGCTTAAGGTATTATGAGTTTCTGCTCCTCCCAATTCCTCCATGGTGACTTTCTCATGGGTAACTTCTTTAATCACCTCTGGACCTGTGATGAACATGTTGCTAATTTCTTTTGTCATTATGATAAAATCTGTGATGGCCGGAGAATAAACAGCGCCACCAGCACAAGGACCTACGATAGCTGATATCTGAGGAATCACACCTGAAGCTAAGACATTCCTCAAAAAAATATCAGCATAGCCACCCAGACTGGCAACACCCTCCTGGATTCTGGCCCCACCAGAATCATTAAGCCCGATAACAGGAGATCCCGCCTTCATGGCCAGATCCATAATTTTAACAATCTTGGCTGCATTAGCTCCGCTTAAAGACCCACCAAAAACAGTAAAATCCTGGGCAAAAATAAAAACTGTCCGCCCTTCGATTTTACCATAGCCAGAAACAACCCCGTCTCCGTAAATCCTCTTTTTTTCCATCCCGAAATCATGGCTCTGATGAACCACAAGCTTATCCATTTCCTCAAAAGAACCTTCATCCAAAAGGAGATTTATCCTCTCGCGGGCAGTAAGCTTTCCAGCTTGATGTTGCTTCTTTATCCTTTCTTTACCTCCTCCCAAATCAGATAATTTAATTTTCTTCCTCAAGGCTTCCAGTTTTTTCTCAATTGTCATTTTTCTTGATCCTGATTAAATTTTAACGTTTTACCTTGTTCCAATCTTTTAAAAATCTCTCCACTCCAATGTCGGTCAGAGGGTGTTTCACCAACTTTTCTAAAACAGCAAAAGGAAGAGTCACAATATCTGCTCCGATAAGGGCCGCTTCAACAACATGAAGAGGATGTCTGATACTGGCCACTATTAATTCGGTCTCCATTCCATAATTATCAAGTACAGCCATTATCTGTTGGACTAAATCCATTCCAGGATGAGTAATGTCATCAAGGCGGCCAACAAAAGGACTGACATACTTAGCTCCAGCTTTGGCCGCCAAAAGAGCCTGGATAGGAGAGAATATCAAAGTTGTGTTTACCTTAATTCCCTCCTGAGACAACTTTTTAATCGCTTTAAGCCCTTCCACGCAAATGGGTATCTTTATTACGACATTCTCGGCTAATGTAGCATGGCTTCTTGCTTCCTTAATTATATCTTCTCCAGAAGTGGAAACGCATTCCACACTAACAGGGCCTGGGACTATTTCACAGATTTTCTTGATTAATTCTTCAAACTTCTCATTCTCTTTAGAAACAAGGGTAGGATTGGTCGTAACTCCATCCAGTATTCCCCAATTGGCTGCCTCTCTTATATGTTCCAAATGAGCTGTGTCCAAAAAGAATTTCATATATACCTCCAATAAATTCGTTTATTTTATCTTCATAACAGTATTGGAAAGAGTTCCTATTCCCTCTATCTGAATATCAACTCTGTCCCCGGGAAACATAGGCCCCACTCCAGCTGGAGTTCCTGTGCTTATTATATCTCCAGGGTATAAGGTCATAATCTCAGAAACAAATTTAATTAAAAAAGGAATAGAAAAAATCAAATTTTTCGTGTTGGCTGATTGTTTCAACTTCCCGTTCAAAAAAGTTTTAATTCTCAGCTGAGATGGATCAAGTTCAGTTGCGATACAGGGTCCTACTGCCGCAAAAGTATCAAAGGACTTGGCTCTCGTAAATTGTCCATCTTTTTTTTGAAGGTCGCGAGCAGTTATGTCATTTAGACAGGTGTAACCGAGAATATAATCCTCCACATTTTTTTCATCACCGATTAAATGAGCCTTATTCTTTATTATTAAAGCCAATTCACCTTCATAATCCACTCTTTTTGCCATTTTGGGGTAAATAATAATATCATGAGACCCAACAACTGCAGAAGACGGCTTGAGGAATATCAGAGGTTCATCAGGAATAGCTTTTCCCTGCTCCATAGCATGGTTCTTGTAGTTTAAACCTATGGCGACGATTTTGGAAGGCCTTACAGGAGGCAAGAGGGTTACCTCGCTGATGGGAATTCCAGCTTCTCCAATCTCAAATTTTTTAAATACTGACCCTTTCAGAGGAAAAAGGCTTTCTTCTTTTAAAATCCCACAAAAAGTCCTGCCTTTGTGCTTAAATCGAAATATTTTCATCAGGATATATCCTTTATTATCTCAGAAATTGGCTTTGACTTATTGCTTTCATTCTTGCTCCTATCTTGGGCAGTAATAGCATAATAATATCTTTTATTCTTTTCAACTGTCGAGTCATTATATACATTTTCTCGGATTGGCTGAGGTGTCAAGAGGACGTAATCCTTCTGGCTTTCCTCTCTTCGCCAGACTCTATAGCCGTACAAATCTTCTTCCTGGTTGGCATCCCAGCTCATAGCAATAAAATTTTCTCCTGTCATAGAAACCAAACCAGAAGGAGCTTCAGGGGGAAAACTGTCTTTAGCTAAAACCTCTATAATCTCAGAATCGCTGCTTTCCCAGAAAGGAGATTCTTCAGTGGCAGATGCCCTGATAAAATAAAAATAAACCTGGCCAAAGGTAAAATTTGCGTCACTGTATTTTTTCTCTTTTAACAGGGAGGAGTTCAATTGGCGGGAAAATTCTTCCTCTTCCTTCCGATAAATATTATAGCCTTTTACCTTAGCTGGGGTGGAATTATCAATATTCTTCTCGGGTTCCTTCCAACTGACCTCAATCCTATCTTCATATATGGCTGATTGAATCTCCTGAGGCGGAAGAGGGACAATCTTTGGTTCTATAGAAAGCAAATTTGAAAATTCTGAATCCTTTCCTTTGCTGTCTTTGACTACGAGGGCAAAGATTAAGCGTTTTAAAGTAAGTTTTTCTTCAGATAATTCAAACACATACTCAAATTCGAGGGAATCTTTATCCTGCTTCTCTTGATACTCAGGAAATTTCTCCTTTTTTATAACATCCTCAAGCCTGGCCTTTACTTTAAACTCTCCCAGAGGAAAGTCAGGTAATGTTTGCTTTTTTCCCTCTGCAGATACCTCCCTGACCTCAATTGAATCTCCAGGTTCTTCAACCAGCCAAATCTCAACTTCCTTTATTTCAGACAAAGGGCTCCCATCTGAATAAGCCGCAGGATTAGTCCAATTTAAAATTATTTTGTCTCCTCTTTGAATAATCCAAAAATTTTCAGCTTCTTTAGGAATTTTAGAAAAGGGAGCCATAATAGCCCCCTTTTTTCCACAAAAGATAAACAGGGACAACAGTATAAAAAAAATAAGGAGAGGAAAAAATTTCTTCATTAAAGAATGAAGCGGCTCAGATCCTGGTCTTCGATTATATCCTTGAGCTGATCTTGGACGTATTCCCTGTTGATTGAAATATTTTTCTTCTTTATGTTAGGAGCTAAGAAAGAGATTTCTTCCACGACTTTTTCCATAACCGTATGCAGCCTTCGTGCTCCTATATTTTCAGCATCTTCATTCACTTTCTCAGCAATTTCAGCAATCTCATCAACAGCATCCTCAGTATATTCAACATTAACCCCCTCGGTTTCTAAAAGGGCTTTATACTGCTTGATCAAGGCATTTTCAGGCTCAGTCAATATCTTGATAAAATCTTTCTTATCCAGGGAAGTCAGCTCAACTCTAATTGGAAACCTTCCCTGGAGCTCAGGGATAAGGTCAGACGGTTTGGTAACATGGAAAGCACCAGCTCCAATAAAAAGAATATGGTCAGTCCGCACCAAACCATAACGGGTGTTAACTGTGGTGCCTTCAATGATAGGAAGTAAATCTCTCTGAACTCCCTCTCGGCTGACTTCAGGGCCATGGCCTGACTCACGGCCAGAGATTTTATCCACCTCATCTAAAAAAATGATTCCTGAATGCTCAACTCTTTCTACAGCCAAACGGGAAACCTGGTCCATATCAATCAATTTCTTCTGTTCATCATCCAATAGATATTCAATGGCTTCTTTTATCTTGATTTTCCTTCTCTTGGTTTTTCCACCTAAAAAACCAGGGATCATCTCTTGAATATGAATCCCAATCTCTTCAACTCCGCTGCTTGAAAAAATTTCAAATGGGGAGGACATTGTCTCTTTAATTTCAATCTCAATCATTCTCTCATCCAGCAGTCCCTTGTGTAGCTGCTTTCTAAATTTCTCCCGAGTCTGCTGGAACTGCAATTGTTCGTCAGCGGCATTTCCATCTTCTCTTTTTCTTTTCAGAGGCGGCAGGAGAATATCCAATATTTTATCCTCGACATTAATTCTGGCTTTTTCTCGCACTTCTTCGATTTTTTCCGACTTAACCATATCTACAGATATATGGACCAAATCTCTTATCATGGATTCTACGTCTCGGCCAACATAACCAACTTCAGTGAATTTACTGGCTTCAATTTTAAGAAAAGGAGAGGAAGTCAGTTTGGCCAGCCTGCGGGAGATTTCTGTTTTTCCTACCCCAGTAGGACCAATCATTAAAATATTTTTGGGAGCAATTTCATCAGCAAGTTCAGGAGGAAGCTTTCGTCTCCGGTATCTATTTCGAAGAGCAATAGCAACAGCTCTCTTGGCAGCCTCTTGGCCGATTATGTATTTATCCAATTCGGCCACAATCTCCTGAGGAGTAAGCTCAACCTCTTTTGATTTCATAAATAATGTGTTCAGGCTCTTAGGAAGTATGATTGGCATTTAGAGTTCCTCTACAACAAATTTATTATTGGTATAAACGCAGATATTCGAGCTGATTTTCAAGGCTTCCAGGACAATCTCTTTGGCTGATAATTCGGTATATTTCATTAAGGCCCGGGCAGCTGCCAGAGCATAAGGGCCTCCAGAACCAATGGCAATAACTCCATCGTCAGGCTCGACAACATCACCTGTTCCCGAAATTAAAAAGGTAGAGCTTTTATCAGCAATAATTAAAAGAGCTTCCAATCGCCGCAGAGCTTTATCCATGCGCCAGTCCTTGGCCAATTCTATGGCTGCCCTGGAAAGATTACCTCGATATTCCTCAATTTTGGTTTCAAACCTCGAAAACAGGGCAAAAGCATCTGAGGTGGAACCAGCAAAGCCGGCTAAGACTTTTCCTTTGTAAAGTCTCCTTATTTTTTTGGCAGTCTGTTTCAGGATGGTTTCGCCCATAGAAACTTGACCATCGCTGGCCATAGCAATTTTATCCTTTAGGCGAACACAAATTACTGTTGTTGAATGAACCATAATAAATTCCTTTTATAATGATAATGAATGTTCAGAATAATTTCAATGGAAATGAACAGCAAATAAATTACAATTGGCACTATTAAAATTTCCAGAAGGGTGACCTGCTTAAAACTCAATCGTAAATGTTGTGCCCTTATCTCGATCAAGCTTTATAGTCCCTTCAATCTGCTCGACCAGGTCGTTTACCAACTGCATCCCTAATGATTCTGGATGGAGATAATCAATTTTTTCCGGAAAGCCAACTCCATCATCACTGACAATAAGGATAAAATAACCTTTTTTGGGCGAATGCATGTCTATGCGGATCTTACCTTTCCTTCCTCCAGGGAATGCGTGTATCATGGCATTAGAGATAAGTTCGTTGATGATCAAACCACAGGGAATTGCTGTATTTATATCCAGGGAAATATCTTTAACCTTTATATCCAGTTTGATATCAGCCGGTCTTACCCCAATCGAGTGAAAAAGATGAGTTGTCAGCCCTTGAATGTATTCTTTAAAATTTATCCTGGCGAGGTCTTTAGATTGATACAGCTTTTCGTGGATTAGGGCCATTGATTTAATACGGTCCTGGCTTACCTTGAATATATCCAATGCTTGTTTATCCTTGATGTGTCGGGACTGAATTCTTAGCAGACTGATGATGATCTGCAAATTATTTTTCACCCGGTGGTGAATTTCCCGCAGCATGACTTCTTTCTCTTTGAGCGAGGCTTTCATCTGTTCCTCAGCTCGCTTGCGCTCGGTGATGTCTATGTCTGCACCCCTGTATCCGAGAAGGTTTCCTTTTCCATCGAGTATAGGAACTCCGCTCGTCGAGAGCCAAACCGTTTTGCCATTTTTGTGTACGTTCCGGTTTATGAATTCGTGAAAAGGTTTTTTTTCAACGAATACATCAAAGGCCGCCTTTTTTAATTCTTCCCTGTCTTCGGGGCGGAATAAGTCATAAAAATGTTTTTTAAGCACTTCCCCGGGTTTATATCCCAGGATCTTCTCGACCATAGGGCTGGCATAAGTGTATTTTCCATTAACATCGACTTCCCAAATCCACTCCATAGCATTCTCTGCGATATCTCGAAACCTTTTCTCACTTTCCTTCAGCTCCTCCTCCGCCCGCTTGCTTTCCTCTTCCAGTTCCTTATTGTAGAGAGCAATCGCTATGTCGCCAGCCACCTCCTTCAAGAGCCCCTTTTCCTCATCACTAACAATGACATTGGGTGCAAATAATATGGCAAGCAGTCCGAAAAGCCTTCCAGCACGTTCAACACGGATGATGGCCGCTTCTTTGCCAACACATACATTCTTGAAAAAACAATCTCCACACTCTCTGGGCTTGGTTACAACCATAATAAGGTCCTTCTGAGTGAGTGCGCTTTTTATACAGGGAGGATGATCGCCACCTATTACATGTTCACTGAAGCGAGATACATCTTCCCTTAAACCGGAACCCTTGACCATGACAAAAGTTTTGTCGTCGGTCAAGAAGCCAAGCCAGGCACCTTCGTAGCCTCGTGCCTTTTTCAGGACATCACATATTTTCTGGAGCAGATTATCCCTTTCCTTCTCTGCCACAATCTTCTGATTGACAGATCTAATAGCTTTGAGGACGCTGTTCAGGCGGCGGATTTGCTCCTCCGCCCGCTTTCGTTCAGTGATATCGGTATAGACAGCCACAGACCCTTGCAACTCGTCTCCAATTCGGATGTAAGAACCTGCCACAATGACGTTTACGGGTGTGCCGTCTTTCCGGTAGCGAACGGTTTCCAGGGGAGGTATTTGTTTCCCGGACAGCACTTGTTTTGTTAAGGCTATTGCTTCATCCCTCACATCAGGCCGAGTGAGTAGATCGTCGACATATTTGCCCAGTATCTCATCGCGAGTGTACCCAAAAAGCTGCTCGGCTCCAGGGTTCCATTCGAAGATGCGGTTAGAGGCATCAAGGGTTACGATAGCATCCGGGGCATGGCGCAGCACAGACTCTAAATATATTTGCCGCTCCTTAATCTCTCGCTGCATCCGTTTGCGTTCGGTGATGTCCTGACCCTGGGCAATAGTAGCCATAAGCGTCTGGCCATCCTCACTATAAATATTGGCTGAATTCCACAACCCAATGCGTATCTTGCCGTCTTGGCGAAGAATAGGAATTTCTACTGTCTCCCAATATTCCCCTTTTGAAGCACTTTCAATTTTCTGTAGAGAATCAGAACGGCTTTCTTCAGGGAACAGCCTATCCAGGGACTGCTCCATTATCTCTGCCTCAGTCCAGCCGCTCATTTTTTCAAAAGCTTTGTTGAAAATGGTGACTCGCTTATCAGAGTCCCAGACAATGATAGGAGCATTGGCATATCTGATCAGGTTGTTCAGATAGTCTCTTGTTTCTCTTAGTTTTTTGGTCTGTTTAACCACCTCCCTCTTCAGGGAATGTGACCAGCGATAAGAGGTTATGGCCAATAAAGCTCCGCCTAATATCAGCGCCAGGATAACAAAGGCCAATGTATACAGCGCAGAGTGTTTGGTTATATGAATAATTTCTTCCACTTCGCTAATAGGGGCACATACAGCCACAGATAAGATGTGACCATTAATATAGATTGGAGTGTAAGCGACAAGCTTCTCAATTTTACCTTTCTGTCCCCGGTGCCAGCCAGAAATATAGCGGCCTACCCCTTCCTCTCCAGCTATCATCCGCTGCTGGATTTGCTCAATGGCTTCGTAGGAAAGGGTGGGATTTCGCTCTACCCGCACCTCAAAGGCGTTCCGGCCTGTAAATCCCTCCTCCTGATGAGCCAGAAAGATGCCATCTTCATTCAGCAGCCAGGCGTAGCCGGTCTTACCTGATACGATAGGAGAGATAAAGTCTTGAGCAATAAGGTGAGGATCAAAGGAGCCTACCAAAATTCCATTAACTCTACCCGTTTCTAACTTGTCCGGGTCAATGGGCTTGACAATAACACCGGTCTTTTCCCCAATTTTTACAGTCTCTGTCTTGGACGTCAGATAGACCGGAACAGCTATTCTGATCCGTTTCTTACCCTGTTCATTAATAATCAACCCGGAGAAGCTAATACGCCCGGTTTCTCTGATCTCTTGAAAATATGCCTCTTGGCTGTAGTCCCTGCCAATCAGTTCTCCCCGCCAGCCCTCAAAAGGGTAAATAAAGTGAAGGAGGCCATTATTGTCCAGCAGCCGTATAGATGTTCTCGATGGCAGGCTCCAATATGTATGCTGCATACATTGCAAACATTCAGGAGCCATCTGCTGGACGTTGGGCAGTTTCACCAGCGACGACAAGGCAAAACTTAATTCCTTAAAATAGGCTTCGAGGCCAATGGCAGCTGAACGGGCCAGTATCAACTGCTGCTGGTTGAACTGCTTAATAGCCATCTTCCTCGTCTCTCGATAGGTCTGGCTGCCAAGAAAGATCACCACTGCGACCAAAATAAGGGTGATGGCGACAATAAGAACCTGCAGACATAGCGGAGGACGCTTATCAGTTACAGAAGATCTTTTTGAAAACATAGCTAAACCTCCTTTAACTGGAATATTACCTCAATCTGACTGGTCTTGTGCCTCAATCATTTTGTTGAACATCAACCATATTCCATTACAGCAAATTACTTCTGGTGTCAACGTTCAGCAACTTCTGAAGCAGTATTGATGTTGTTTACAAAATTGTCACTAATTTCATCTATTTAGTGAAATATTCAAACTTGTGGATATGATTTTTAATACTTCGCCTTATTTCTATTTATAATTATTTTATATAACTATCGGAAAAAATTGTCAATGTATCATATATATATTTGACATCTGCTCTTTCTTAATATATAAACATTAAAAATGTCAGCAGATGAAGACACAAATAAAAAGGGAGAAAAATGAATAGGAAAAATACTTTTATGCTAATTTTTGTATTCCTGCTGGTTGTTGCCATAACATCTTCTCCTGTATTCGCCTGTTTTGCTATAGTAGTAGGAAAGAAGGCAACAGCAGATGGGTCTGTGATTTTTGCCCACAGTGAGCTCAATAGCGGCCAAAGGTTCCTGAATTTTCTGGTTGTGCCAAGAATTAAACAAAAACCAGGCGATATGATTAAACTTGAACACGGTGGCACCTATCCGGATGTCAGTGAGAGCTATTCATTTATATGGTCTGAAAACTTTAATCTAAAAGGCAGTGACATCTACATCAACGAATGGGGAGTTGCCTGTGCCAGCAACGGCACTCATACCATAGAAGACTCACGCGATGTGTTGATAAAGCGTGGAGACATAAAAGACAGCGGCATTGGATATATGTTAAGGCGTCAGATCGCGCGTAGAGCCAAAACAGCGAGACACGGTGTGCTTATTGCCGGAGAACTGATAAAACGATTCGGTCATAACTTTTCCGGAATAACATATGTGATAGCAGACCCAAACGAAGCCTGGATATTATCAATAGCCAGAGGTCAACACTGGGTAGCACAAAGGGTTCCTGACGATGAGCTAGTCGTACTGGCAAATGTAAACATAATAGGCGAAGTTGACCTCCAAGACACCAACAACTTTTTAGCCTCACCGGATCTCATTGAATATGCACTAAAAAGGGGCTGGTACGATCCTAAAGGCGATAAGCCATTTAATTACAAAGATGCCTATGACCTGCCCAGGGAAGGCTGGTTTGAAACCAAATATGGTTGCGACCCCAGACAGTGGCGGGGTCAATGTCTTGTGACTGGAAAAGATATCCCGTTACCGGTCAAGGAAAACCTTCCTTTCTCAGTTAAGGCGAATCGTAAAATTACAGTGCGGGATATGAGAGATATACTGAGCGATCATCTTGAGGGAACTAAGTTTGATAAAACAGAAGCATATAAATTGGGATCCCCACATGACATTATGGGTCCAGGGGATGGATGTATATGCAATCAACATAACCAGGAAGTTGCTGTGTTCCAGTTAAGAAACTGGTTGCCACCAGAAGTCGGTTGTATTTACTGGAGGACTACTGCTGCCTCCTGTTCCAGCGTTCTTACTCCCTGGTATTTAGGAATCACAAAAACCCCTGAAATTTACTGCAAACAGTATAATCTCAAAGAAAACTTGACAGTAGAATTTCATTTTAATCCGCCTCCAGGAACATTTGATTATGACCCGGAAAAAGCGTTCTGGATATTTAATTCACTGGAAAATCTGGTAGATTTAAATTACATAAAGAATATAAAGAAAGTACGTGCGGTCTGGAAAGATTACGAGGCAAAAGAGTATGTCATGCAGCAGGCGGTCGAAGAAGCAGCTCTTAAGCTATTAAAAAAGGATAAAGCCCTGGGAAGAAAATTTCTGACACTTTACTCAAGTGTCCTTTCTCTAAAAGCTGTGGAAATAGCAAAAAAGATGGTCAATGAGTTGAGAACTGAGTTATTTGGCTCTTAAGCTGGCATTTTTTAATACTTTCCCGAACCTGGTTTAAAATTTCTCCAGCTTTTTTGGAAGAACTTGCTCCGACAACAATCAGGATATATCGCTTTTTCCTCTCACTTGACATTTACCTCTTTGAATTATACTCTCCCCAATGATTTCATCATGCCAAATTCAACCAAGAAATTGTCAAAACAGTTGCTTCTTCATACAGGAGGGATGATGTTATGAAAAATATTGCAAACATTTTGTCCGAATTGTTATCTTCGACATCAAAAGCTTTAGTTCGTTCTGAAATCCGCGAGCTTTTGAAACTCACAAGACAGCCTGGGCTCATTTCTTTTGCGGGAGGGCTGCCTTATCCTGGACTATTTCCGACCGAAGAAATGAAAGATGTTGTTAATACGGTTTTAGAAAGAGAGGGGAAAATGGCTTTGCAGTATGGACCAACCGAAGGTGACAGTCGCCTGATTGACTTCCTGGTGAAATGGATGAAAGAGGATGAAGGGGCTGAAATAGATAAAGAAAATATTTTAGTCGTATCTGGTTCACAGCAAGCCTTGGATCTGATAGGCAAAATATTCATTGATCCGGGTGATCCCATAATTGTCGGACTTCCCTCTTATCTTGGTGGTTTGCAGGCTTTTAAAAGTTACAGAGCAAACATGAGAGGCGTCCCTGTTGATAAACAGGGAATGAATGTCGATCTTGTCGAGGATATATTGAAAGAATATGGGAGAAAAGGAGAAAAAATAAAATTTATCTATGTTGTTCCAGATTTTCAGAATCCTTCAGGTGTGACAATGACTTTGGAACGAAGGGAAAAGCTTTTGGAATTGTGTTATGAGTATGGAACTGTGGTTGTGGAAGACAGCCCATACCGCGATTTAAGATTCGAAGGATTATCTATTCCAATGTTGGGAGCCATGGACAAGAGGGGTTATGCCTTTTCTCTGCATACATTTTCAAAAATATTATTTCCAGGCCTCCGTATGGGATGGATTATCGCCAATAAGGCAATAATGGATAAACTGATAATGGCTAAACAGCCTGCAGATTTATGTTCTTCCCCTTTTGCTCAGTCCGTTATATACGAATTTTGCAGACGCGGTCTTCTAAAACCTCACATAAAAAAGATAATTAATCTGTACAGGAAAAAACGTGATCTGATGCTCGGAGCCTTAGAGAAGTACATGCCTAAAGATGCGGATATTGATTGGACACATCCTGAAGGAGGACTTTTCCTCTGGGTGACATTACCGAAAAAATTTGATGCAGAAGCACTGCTTCCTAAAGCCATTGAGAAAAAGGTGGTTTATGTAATAGGGTCTGCCTTTCATTTTGACAGAAGCGGCAAGAATACAATAAGGTTGAACTTCTCTTTTCCGAGTGAAGAGCAAATTGATGAAGGGATAAAGCGGCTGGCGGATTTGGTCAAGGAGGAATTGTAGAACCACCCCCCATTTTTTATACTTTTTTATAATCTTAAAGATAACCTGTATCGATAGCCCAAATCCTTTTGATGAAATTTAAAGGATTTGATGACTTTGAGTTCTGGGAGATTCCATTTAGCAATGCAGGCATACACTTCTTTATGTCCCTGCTTTCTTGCATATTCAATTATCTCCTTGTGAAGTTTCTTTGAAACCCCCTGGTTTCTGAATGGTTTGGAAACAAAAGTAATTTGAAGAAAAAACTCTGGAGGAGTCCAGTCAGAGGTAACAGGCAAAATATCATACATATTATCCACTTCAGGAGCGCCGAGCGATGGGTAGCCCATGAGATACCCAATAACCTTGTCATCAACAAGAGCAACAAATGTTTTATATTTATTTCCAGGTTTTAAGTAACGAGTTCTGTAATCATTTATTCCTGACTTTATTTTAACTTTCTTGAATTTCTGAGCTAATTCAGACTCTAACTCCCTGACCAGATCTAATACCTGCTCCAAATCCCCCGAATGACATTCTCTAATCTTTATTTTTAAATCCATTATTTCTTCCTCAAGAATTCACGGAGACAATAACACATCTCAGAAAGAGACAATAAATAATATAATTTTTCTTACAAACTTAACTGTTTCACTATTTCTGGCGTCTCGATTCTATCTCTTGCAATTGACTGGGGTATCTATACCATCTATATATATATCCAAGGTTCCAGCAAATGAAAATCGAATAAAAACATGAAAGATTTGTCGAGCACCCAAAATGGAATTTCCTATATTTCAAAAAAAGCTTGAGATTGCCACATCGCTTCACGACTCGCAATGACACCTTTATATAAAAAAAGCCCGGCAACGACCTACTCTCCCACTCCGTTTCCAGAGCAGTACCATCGGCACTAAAGAGCTTAACTTCCGTGTTCGGAATGGGAACGGGTGTTTCCTCTTTGTTATGGTTGCCGGGCAAAAATTCTATTTAATAGCTTGCTGAATAAGAATAAAATTCAGCTAATTCCGAGCTAATTCCAGGAACACAATAATTATTCAATTAAGTATTGTGTCCCCTTTTTTTAAAAAAACTTTTTTTGCCTTAATAAACTTTATGGTCAAGCCTCACGGTCTATTAGTACTGGTTAGCTCAATCCGTCACCGGACTTACACATCCAGCCTATCAACCTTGTAGTCTACAAGGGACCTTTAGCCCCTCACGGGGTGGGAAATCTAATCTTAGGGCGAGCTTCCCGCTTATATGCCTTCAGCGGTTATCTCTTCCGAACGTAGCTACCCAGCTATGCCCCTGGCGGGACAACTGGTACACCAGCGGTTCGTCCATTCCAGTCCTTTCGTACTAGGAACAGCCCCCTTCAAATTTCCTCCGCCTACCGCGGATAGGGACCGAACTGTCTCGCGACGTTCTAAACCCAGCTCACGTACCGCTTTAATGGGCGAACAGCCCAACCCTTGGGACCGACTTCAGCCCCAGGATGCGATGAGCCGACATCGAGGTGCCAAACAGGGCCGTCGATATGAGCTCTTGGGCCCTATTAGCCTGTTATCCCCGGCGTACCTTTTATCCGTTGAGCGACGGCCCTTCCATA
>Ga0209986_10002436_pt1 | contig 17005 bp, 13 predicted proteins | sample BlataG_FD_183168 | JGI IMG/M metagenome (GOLD analysis project Ga0209986, IMG submission 183168) | Deep subsurface microbial communities from Black Sea to uncover new lineages of life (NeLLi) - Black_00105 metaG (SPAdes) (version 2) | ecosystem: Environmental > Aquatic > Marine > Oceanic >...
TGATTTTGAAGACACCGTTTGTGTCGGGAATTGAGATCTAAGCTACATGTCTATACCAAACGAGATTATCGCGATTATCCTCGAATATGTCGGACCCGACTACTCCACAGTATTGAGGTTGGTATGCCGATTATTTAAACAATTGTCATCAAAACCATCCCGTAAGAAGCTTACAACTGTAGCGGCCCGAGACGGTCATCTGAAACTCTTGCAGTGGGCCAGGGAGCAGGGCTGCTTTTGGGATACGAAGACATGTACAGAGGCAGCTAGAGGCGGATATCTTGATGTATTGCGGTGGGCCCGGGAGCAGGGCTGCCCTTGGGATACGAAGACATGTATGTCGGCTGCTGAAGGCGGTCATCTGGAGGTGATGCAGTGGGCCAGGGAGCATGACTGTCCTTGGGACGAGAGGACATGTATGTCGGCTGCTGAAGGCGGTCATCTGGAGGTGCTGCAGTGGGCCAGAGAGCACCATTGCCCTTGGAATGAATGGACATGTATGTCGGCTGCTGAAGGCGGTCATCTGAAACTCTTACAGTGGGCCAGGGAGCAGGGCTGCCCTTGGGATAGGAAGACATGTATGTCGGCTGCTTACAGAGGACATCTGGAGGTGCTGCAGTGGTCCCGGGAGCATGGTTGTCCTTGGAACGAGTGGACATGTGAGGCGGCTGCTGAAGGCGGACATCTGGAGGTGCTGCAGTGGGCCCGGGAATATGGCTGCCCTTGGGATGAAGAGACATGTGAGGCGGCTGCTAGAGAAGGACATCTGGAGGTGCTGCAGTGGGCCAGGGAGCATGACTGTCCTTGGGACGAGAGGACATGTGAGGCGGCTGCTAGAGAAGGACATCTGGAGGTGCTGCAGTGGTCCCGGGAGCATGACTGTCCTTGGGACGAGAGGACATGTAATGCGGCTACTGAGGGCGGGCATTTGGAAGTACTACAGTGGGCCACCCAACATGGATGCCCTTGCGATTGGAGCCACACATGTTGGGTGGCTGATATATACGGACATCTGGAGGTGCTACAGTGGGCCAGAGAGCATAGCTGCCCTTGGGATGAGTGGACATGCGGAAGGCTGCTGGGGGAAAACATCTAGAAGTGCTGCAGCGGGCCAGAGAGAATGGCTGCCCTGAATAAAAAAACCAACTCCAGAGTTGGTTTTAGTATACATATACGGTCAACTGAACTAATGATAAGCTAAGTACATATTATTATAACCCCGGATCGAAGTTATAGTATAACCGAGTGATCTCACAAACTCCATAAGCTGTTCCCTCTGCTTTTTATACCATTCGTCGGGCCAAGCTTCAAATATAAATTTAGGCCAACCTGACCTCTCTAGAGTATCAGTGGCGCCTTTTAAAACTTTAAGTTCACTGCCTTCAACGTCTAATTTCAAGAATCCGATATTATCAAGGCCAAATGAATCTAATGTTCGAACGTGTACCAATTCTTTACCAAATTTATTACCCATACGAGTGGCGATAGTTTCATCCAAAGTACTACCACCACCGTCAGCTGATACTCTAAATAATGCCGAATCACCGTTATAGTCACCCAGTGCAAAATTAATAGCTTTAATGTTATCTCGGTCGTTTAATTCGATACCTCGGATTAAATTTTGATAAGTACTCATTTGAGCTTCAAATGAGTACACTTGTTGGCTAAATTTAGAGAGATGCATACTGTATGTACCCATATGAGCCCCGATGTCTAAAAATAGTTTATCCGAACTGCAAAACTGTTGGCACCATTTAATGAGCGGCCATTCAAATATTCCATGATTCTTAATATGGTCGGCACAGTCATTATCCGATGCCATTACGAATTTATACCCTGAGTGTTTATCCACAAACACTTCCATTTTTTGATTGATAACCCAGTTTTAATCAAAAAATGGAAATGTCTAAGGAGTATTCGAATTTATACGTAAAAACTAATTTGCTCACAGGATGTTGACCAAATTTGGAAAAGAATAAACGGTAGATATGTGATCTAGTGTAAACCCCGGGTATTTAAAACGAAGCTGAGATTGTACCCGGGGCAACAAATATATTTTGGGATTAAGACAGTGTATTAGTTTTATAGTAAATATAAAGTGATATTCTACTAGAAACTTCAGCGTCTCATGTATATCTAGAACTTGTTAACAGTACAATCAAACGGTAGTTGTAAAATCTGTGCGTTAAAATACCAACGTGTAAAATGGATTATCTGAGAGGGGAAGTCCCATCGGGTACACAAATTATATTATCTACTTGGATTAAAGAAGTAGCATATTTCTTAACATATTCCGCCACTGACCAGGAACTCATATTTATAAATAACCCAACTTCAGGTAACATTGTAGTGGCTACTGTAGAATCTTTCGGTCCAAATGCTGTGGCCCTGAGAATCGACAATCCCAAAAATTTGAACAGTTGGATAGGAGCTACAAACGTATCTGGGGTTTATTTTGCAAATCTGACTTCCAAAGAAGGCCTTAGTTATACTAACAACCAGTTTCAGCCATGGGCATTTCCGTTAACTGGAATTACGTATTCATTTCAACAGGCTGGATTTACAGTTAATTGGAGAGTTACACTTATGGAATCTGATGGTACTACCACTAATGAGCGATTAGTATCTGGGATTAGAGTAGTACCGTTAGATGTATTTCCGTTACCAGGGTGCGCAACTACCACCCTGACGACTACTGAGGCTATCAATAATGAACAAATGGCATCCATGAATAAGACTGTTACCGAATATTTTACAACATCCGGTGATTGTAATGACGGTTTTTTTTACGACTATTGTCCGACTGGCGTTAATTGTGGTAGTATGTGTAAATCACCTTGCAGTCTGGCTAGCGAAGTGTGTACTTTAGATTTGACTAATAGCACTTATTCGTGCGTGAATACAAATCCTAGTGGTAGCAGTAGTACGGGTGCTGCAATTGCGCTAGTAGTACTAGTTGTTATCATAATTATTGCATTGGTTTGGTTAGGATTAGTACAAATATCATCTGATGATCCTTTCTACCGTATTAATATATAAACATGTCGCCAAAACCAACATTGTGTTGGTTTTGTTTATACTAGTCTAATGTTGATAATTCTTAATGGTCTTAGCGTACTGTCGCCATCTTATTTTTTCTAAGGCGAGGATAGGGTCAGATTCAGTAAATACTCTAGAATTATCTGGGTATATTATTAACGCTAACGAGAACATAAACCACCATAACAATCTTACATATTGAGAATCGCTATGGGCTGTCAATATAGTGTTAGCGAATCGATAACATATTAACATCATCTCATAATTACGTAAAATTGGGATGATAGCGCTTATAAATATCATTAGTAGTATACTGTATATAATATACGAAGCATAACTACCGGTGGTAACTAAGAAAATATGTATATTAATTAACATACAAGCTGACATTATCAGCTTTATATAGAAAGTAAACATCCGCAAAGACGATTCGTAAAACGGTTTACCTGGCAACCGACTATCGTCAGTTTTAGGTATGTCTGCCTCGGTTTGATATTCATAACGACAATGACGGCAGCGATTGTCATTATGAATTTGGAGCCAGTCGCCTAAACAGCTTTCATGAACATATTTAATGCTACCTTTACACTTACAAGGTGATTTTAATGGATCGTCTTCCCGTTTTGATTCGTAACATATATAGCATGTCATTATTTTAGTAAAGTAAAAGGATTACTTATGTTGGTATTCGCACATGACTCAGATTTACATTTCAGACCGGATGGACCGCGAAAAATCAAACAGAAGCAGCTTGAATTGCTACAGGAAACTTCAGCTGAATTCGTTATTGTAACCGGTGATTTAACCCAAAACGGTTATAACGGCCGCTATCTCAATTTTGGGTTATTTAAGTTTCGCTACGGTGGCAAAGAAGATCAGCTGGATCCGTTAAAACATCAATATGTAAACCCGATGGTTGATACTGGTAAAGAGGTATATCTATGTGCTGGTAACCACGATCGTGGCACTAGTTTTATTAAAATATTCAAATATAGTCCTGTTAGAAGATATATCCGTAAGCGTCATGGTGGTAATGTTTACAACTTTCAAGTCCAGGGTTTAAATTTTGTAGTAATGGACGAATTTCCGGCTAACCGAAAATGGTTAAAACGAAAACTCAAATGTCATATTGATGAACCGTTCGTAATTGCATTTCATTTCAACCTCGAGGGTAAATTTTCCGACTGGTGGTCACAATCGGATAAAGATAAATTTTACCGGTGTATTAAGGGTCATAATATCTTAGCAATTTTAGTAGGTCACCGTCATGTGTCTAATGTTAGTGAATGGCACGGGTTTCGAGTAATTTCTTCGGCCAAAAACTTCTCGTTAATATACTACAACCACGAAGATCAGGTTATTGAAGACGTCTCATTCTCAATGCTAGACTTATAATTTAATCATCAATGACTGTCATTGATGATTTTAGTAAGCCTTATAACATAATCAAATCTACAATAAATGAAAGTTGCTTTACTAATCGGATTCCAGTACCATGATGATCCCGAAAAGTATTTGCCTGGGATCTTAGTAGACCTATATTTGACATATCAAACTGTAATCAAAATGGGAGTGGACCGGTTTTTAATGATTACTGATATTAGATCTGATTTGGCCGTAGATCTCCTAAGACGAGCTCTCAGTGATGATGTTATCGATAGTGGTATTCTTAGTTTTGTTCGGGAGGCTCAAGAAAAAGGTTTTTATTCCAGCTATAGCTCTCAATCAGAATTTATAGCTAGAATCACAGAAATTGTGGGTGGCGGTGACCGTATCTTCGTGTATTATACTGGACATGGCGATAATGGTGATATGTTACTACCATCGGGTGACGGTCCTGCTAATCGACTTCATATGCACATATTCCGAAAGTGCATTTCTGACTATTGTTTGCCTAAATCCCAAATTTTCTTTTTATTGGATTGCTGTAGTGACACTCAAATGAAACTACCATTCAAGATGACCAATAATAAATATATACTCGCAGGGAACCCGGAACCAGATCCTGATAATATGGATTTAGCACCGTATCTCAAGAGTATTAAATTTTCAAATCATCAAATTATATGTCTATCGTCGTCAAGTGGTGACGGTTATTCTCATATCACCGAAAAAGGTTCGTCATTTACTCAGGGTTTTTTCAAATTTGTACATACACATCGACTACTACTGAAATTAATTCCGGTAGTCCAGGAATACTGTTCACTTTTAAGAAAACAAACAGTCACTTGTTACAGCTCGGATCATAAACTTGGTGTTATTTGGGGTTGGATAGTCGGATTGCCTAATGTGACTTGTAAATTCGACTGCAAACTTCAATCTCTAAAGATTTCGCTGAATGATCGACGCCAACGAGAATCTGAATTATGTTTAATATAATCTATTAAACATAATTTTGGGAATTAAAATTAAGATGCCCCTGGTATCAGTTGGAAGTGCTGATGATATATTTTCTGGGTTTGACTACAGCCGCGATCGTTTAATAGACTTTATGAACCGTGATTTTGAAGGTCTGACAGCCGTGTTATGGAAAACTGGGGATTCTCCCTTTATCAAGGACATAGGTTGTCAATGTAAACTAGGCGCTTATCATAAGTTAAGCATTGAACAGCGATTGGGTTTAAAGGATATACCGGCCAGTATCTATATTGGAGATTATTACAAATGTTTGCCATGTTCGTCTCTATCAATCCTGATGGAAATGGAATCAGGGTGCGAAGAATTTGTTGTCGAATTTGGAGAACGATTAGGTCAAACATATAAAATAGTCAAATTCAAGCGCGGTCTCCGATATCTCAAATCTTTTGATTATCCTAAGAGTATTTTAACTAAACTTCTTAATGACCGCAATTACACTAAATGTGAACCGGGAGCCAGTAAATTGATCTCAGCCCAGTTTTATGGTGCTGACGGATTTACCAATAAAATGATGGTTAACATGTATACCGAATCTATACTTATGCAAAATGGATTACAACATATGATACCATATATAGCTACCGCCTTTATATGCGCTGATGATAGCTACTATTTGGTGCGAGATGATAAAAAGTTGCGCTTAGATGATCTTGATAAAAGTGGTGATGTATTTTCATTCGAAACTACGTTTTCGATTTTGGCGCAGGTAATTAGCTTCTTCCATGTGATGGAACCGTATCAGATATCGTTCCCGTTTCCAACATCGGATGATATTAGTTTTAGCAAATCGATATTTCCGAAAGAATTTGGACACAGAGATTGTCGAATCGCCAGTAATATATCAGTATGTATTAATATATCTGAAGACTGTGGTATTACTGCTATTGGTAAATCCGATAATACTACCCGGGTATTTCACCATACTGAAGCTGACGCCCGATCAATCCGGTGTACGCCGTTCACGCCAAAAGTAGAAAGTTTGACCTTTGATTTTACTAACTGTGTTACCAGGGGCGGTTGTTGTGTCATTAATAAAGCTTACGTGTATCGATTACCTAATCGTAAAAACATGCTCCAAACGATGAGACAACTTGGCGCTTTTATGTATCCATCATCTCTAGGTCTGTATAGTTTCTTAGTGTTATTAATGAGTAACGAGTGTTTCTATAACAGTGTTAAATCGTACAAACAATTAGACGCGCTATGGTGCTCTCTGTTTTTAGAACTTGATCGAAAAGAGATAGAATGTGCCTTAATTTCACACGACAACGTAAATATTTTCAAATTATTACGTTCTAAATATTTACGTTGTGATGCCGTTAAACACGGATGGGAATTAATTAAATTAATAAATGAGCGACCCTGAGTTTTCAGATTCAGAAATTACACAGTCTTCCGGATATACTAGTAGTTCTTTTGACCCTAGTTCTGACTCCGAGATTATCGAATTCGAATTGGATTATGATTCATTCGAGACTACGGCTTCATATCTAACATCTGAATATGAACCTTCAGATGCTGGTAGCGCAATAGATCGTGGTGGGTTTAACCCTTTTGAATTTACGACTAGAATAGATGACGCTGTTGATAGATATGAACACCAAACATGGGACTCAATTAAAAATAAAATTAAGCCATTGGACTTTATAGGATTTCATGGCAGAGGGATTTCTAAAGTTATCAAAGTATTCGAGAAACTAATTGAAGGAAATGGTGATATAACACATTGTGGTATTGTAGTTACCCGTAAACTGTTCCCAAAGTTAAAACAACTCCGGAAAGGTAGACTATATGTACTTGAGGCTACGCTCTCTAAACATGTAGGTCCTTTAAATAAGGATGACACACCGGATGTAGTTTCCGGTAAGGGTAAATTTGGTGTACAGATAAGAGATTTAGAGTTGTTAGTAAAAGCATACACTAGCGCTGGTTCTTTTGTTGGATGGGCTGGACTACAAGGGGACCCTTGGAATGATAGTAAAAAGAGAGCTAAATTTATCAAAAATTTCAGAGATTTACCACACGTAATTGGTAAATCCTATGAATTAAATTTCTATGAGCTAGCTGGATCTATATTTTTCCCTAAGAAAGCCCGAGAAATCAAGAAAGGTCTCAAGAAAATGATCAAACAAATTGACGTTGATATTGATGGGGTTAATCAGATACCGGCACTTAGAAACTTCAAGTTATCCAACTATAAAACCACACAGTGGTTTTTCTGTTCAGAACTTACGGCTTATATCTACCTAGCTTTAGGCTTAATTTCTGAAGATGTTGACCCAACAAATATTGTCCCGGTTAACTTTTTAGGACACGGCGCTGACGGTCTTATTAATCTATTGAAACCCATGATTATTATAGATCCATAAACACCCAGTTTGATACTTATCACAAATGATAAGTATTTTAATGATAAGTATCAAATTCATCATAAAAGCGCCATGGCAAGCGATAGCATAACTGCTATCGAATTGATGACAACACATATTAGTAATAAGGATCCGGAAAATTTACTAAGTGTTCTAAATATAATCCCTATTGGTAGTTTTACAGTTGATGACACTAACAAACTACTAAAATTGTTACTGACCTACTGTAAAAATTTCAAATCTTATAATTGCGGAAAGTTACTAATCGAGCAATGGAAATTACGAGTGACAGCTGAAACTGTAAGCTTACCTGGAGTTGACGCCAGAACCGGAAACGTAATCGCTTTTGAACATCTGATGTTTTTAGAAGCGCTGTACTGGGGTGATGATATTTTAAGATTTTTAGTAGACGCGCTCAAGATCACGTTCTTTGAACTTATGAAAGATATCATCGAGTATAAATACTCAACCGAAACAAGTATTGCATGTAACGCTGCGTTCCGACTGACGTACGTAGATTATGCTACACTTATTGAACTAAGAGACATTATGGACAATTATAGTAGTCGACTTGACTACAATTTCGGCGTATATGACTGTATCGCCGTCAAGATTATGGAATTGGCACCATTAGCCAAAATGCCGGATTGGTTGGAACCCCAAGTTTCAGATTCCGAACGAGACGTGCTACCAACTATCAGTGAACTGCAGAAAGAAGTCGATTTCATCATCGAAGGTGGTCTTAAGAAGATTTCTCAGGACTTAACTACCTCTGATCTTAGGAAGGTGATCGATTTTGTTACCGAAAATACCAAATCTCAGCTTATAGAAATAAAAGATTCCGAAGGTGAAGATGTAGTTAGAGATGTTATTGCTGACCGTATTTACGATCTTAACGACAGTCAATTGAACAAATTAGTATCTGATATTGTTGAGATTCAAACTGCCGATTCCTTATACACAAACGGTAGACTTTTACAGATTCAAGGACCCGACAACTCGGGTAGTTCGGCCGAACCTGATGAAACGATATCAGGCGGTTATCGAATGTTTCCATGTAATATTTTCGACTATGATTCCGAAGACGAGGAAGAATTTGACTGGTTTGACCCTTATGATCTAGGTCACGGTAATTGTCTGAAATGTGGTCTACGTATCAGATTTAGGTGGTGGAGCGTGAGAATTCCAACACCCAAAGGTGGTTGGAAGGGTTGCTATTGTAGTTGGGAATGTGCTACCAACGCAGCTAAAGAACTATATGATGCTGAGCCTCTATTCTTGGTAATTCTGAAAATCATGGTTATTTCAAGATATTTAGATGCTGTCAAAATTCAAGACCGTAGACCAGATCCTAAACCGGACCCAGAACCTGAACCACCGGTTGTCGGTTTTAATTTTTTTACAGCTTTTAATTCGTAAGCTAAAACAACAATGGGTTCATTATCGGTGTTTACAGATCCGGATGACTTTTCGGACAGTCACCTATGGTTATCACAATGTAGAGATCGAAGAATTCCCAAAGATATCCAGTCAAAATGTATGTTATACCAAAAATTAAGGAATATGGGTGTCGATAATCCTAATTTAGTAGACGAAGCTAGCAGATTAACTAACTTCACTAGCCTAAATCCTAGTTTACTGGCGTTTGTAATTTGGTTACAAACGAATCGGATATCGTTAGACGTAAAAACTAACAACATTATGTACAATGGTGATTCCGGTCCGCAGAAATTTGATAAATTTTTCGATAGCGACCAATACTTTGGACCTTCTAGTAACATTAATTTAGCCGGTTATAAATATACTAAAGATAATCTCAAAGATTTCAAGATATCAGTTTATCGCTACATGCGGTTATGGGCCTTTAGATCATAAAACTGTTTTTAAAAACTAAAGTCTGACTTTAGTTTTGTAGGTGTAATAAGTCTTAACCAATTTAAGTGATAAAATTGCAAACTGATTTATATATTTGCAATTCTTTATCATGTTTAAAAGATGGCAGATTCTCACCCTTTCCTCCAGTTTTTGACAGAAGCTGATACCGAAGATGATATAACACATACATCGTATATTAATAAACCTGGATCTTGGAAAGTGGAGAACGGAGATTTAGAGGATTTCTGGTCGAGCTACTGCCGAAGTAGTGAAAGATTCCTCAGAAAGGAGGGGGCTGCCAAACTATCCCTGGCTGAACAGCCAGTTCAGTATCCGCCGGTAATAGTTGATATGAAATTTAGATTCAGACAAACAGAAGATGACACAGTTACATTTTCGCCATACGATGACGGGTTCGTACTTTCGGTTGTTAGATGTTTTCAGGATTCGATCTTAGAGATCGTCGAGAAGACCGAAGAAAATGCGGAAATTATTTGTTGTGTACTTGAACAGCCTAAAGTTATTCAGGAAGATGAATATCTTATATCTAGAATCAAGTTACAGTTTCCATATTGCAAGATTAGTTCTAAAGTTCAGATGAATAATTTAATACCGTTAGCATTAACTAAACTGAACAACGAAAGAGTTCTAACAAGACTATGGACATCGCCAATTGGTTCTCTTGAAGATATTATTGATATCGAGTCTTCAAATAAACCTAACCTTTTATACCAAAGTGTTAAAGATTATGCCGATGTACCGTTGTTGTTAACCAAGATATATGGGTTTATAACCGATGAAGAATTAGATGATGTCGAAGCCCAAGAATATACGTTAAGCGATACTTTTATACCTCACAATCACCTGCATGTTGAGAGTGAATACATTGACGATGATACACTAGACAGCGAAGATATTACATTCTGGTGCCCTATGTTTTTGAGTCTCAATTATTGGAAAAAGCCGTGTGTTCTCAAGAGTACCCGACTATCACCTTCAGGCAGTTTACAAAAACTGCCATCTTCTGACTGTAATGACGGTCATGTCAAACTTCAGGGTTTATCGGAAGAAAACGATAAACTTAAAGTCAAACGGTTTCTGAGGATGCTTAGCTCACACCGGGCTGAAGAAGAACATTTCTGTAGAGATGTCGGTCAAATTTTATACGGAATATATGAAGGTAAGGTTGAAGGTCTGCATGTGTGGACTTCTTGGGTATCATCACATGCCGGTCGTTCTAAAATCAGAGCAATTGACGGAAAAAATACAATCAGCCCGGCTGATTGTAAAGTAATTTGGGAAGAAATGAACTTCCAGAAAGATTTTTTACTAACTACTAGAACTATGGCTTGGTACGCCAAGCAAGATTCTCCGAAGGCTTATAAACAGTGGCATCAGAAATGGGTTGAAGAGGCTATGGAAAAATCCTTAAGCCTAAAGCATGTGGATGTGGCTGAGGTTCTTTATAGAATGAAGTGGCTTAACTACGCATGTGCTAAAGTCGGTAAAAGATCTTGGTATGAATTTAAGAAACATCGCTGGTATCAACTTGATAGTGGTAGCGAAGTCGAGTATTATTTAACCCACGGCTTCAGAAATCTTTACAGAAGATACAATTCTGAGTTGGTATCTAAGGTCAATCAAATGAATGCTGAAGCTGAAAAGAAAGTTTTGGAAACGATGAGCGTGTGTGTGATTAAACTAATTGACAAATTGGGAACTACTGGTTTTATGGGTAGTACTGTACGGATGGCTCAAAACATATTTCATCATTACGATCCAGATTTTGTGAATTATAGAGACAAAAATCCAGATGTATTGGGTATGGAAAATTGCGTTATTCAAACTACGGAAACCGAAGCTGTAGTTAGACCCGGCAAGCCCGAAGATTACGTAACAAAGAGTACTGGGCTCCGGTGGAACGATCAGTTACACAAAGACCATCCAGCCGTCAAGGCGGTCGATTATTGGTTTCAACAAATGTTCCCCGATCCAGAACTATACCGTTACGCCTGGAAGATTGACGCTAGTTGTTTACAAGCCGGTAATTCTGATAAGATTTTCCCGTGCAATTGTGGTGAAGGTGGTGATAATAGTAAATCAATGAAGAAGAAACTCCAAGAGTCAGCCTTCGGTCCATATTGTGTTAATTTTGATACCTCTATTTTCACAAGTACAAAACGAGGCACCGGACCAACACCAGAATTAGCGAGAACTGAAGGTGCTAGGATTGGTTTCGTGGACGAACCTAAATATGGTGTACCCTATGATAGTAATTTGGTTAAGAAACTGACAGGCCGCGATACAATTTCGGCTCGTAGGTGCGGCGAAGATGGTGGTGATATGGAAATGTCGGTTACTATCTTTATGAATTGCAATCAGCCACCTGATTTCGATAACATAGACCGGGCGCTTGAGATTAGGTTTAAATTGTTACCGTATTTATCAACTTGGGTACCAATTGAAGAATGCCCATCGAGTACTGAAGAGCAGTTCGAAGCCCGATTGTTTCCCATGGATCCACATTTTGATCGTAAGATTCCAAAGTTAGCCCCGGCCTATATTTGGAGATTGGTCCGCTGGTACGGTATTTATCGACAAGAAGGTCTCAAGACTCCTGAAATTGTTAAAGAATATACCCAGAAGCACTGGGAAGAAAACTGTCCTTATAAGCTATTTATTAAAGATGAGATCGAAGAGGTATTTATAACAAACGATGACGGTTCGGTAGTTAGAGATGAAAATTCGAAATTAACCTGCAAGGAAATTTACGGTGAATTTGTCGAATGGTTTAAAGAATGTAAACCTTCGGATCGAATTCCAGATTATGCAACCGCTATTAGGCAATTTAGGCGTCGATTTGGAAGCCGACCGATTGATAACTGCTGGGGTGGTATCAGATTTAAGACTGCTATGGCTAGTGTTTAATTAAAAACTGAAAAAACTCACCCCAAGATGAGTTTTAAGAAAGATTTGAACTTATTGAAATGGGACAAGCCGGTGGTGTCATACTTAAGGTAAATTTCGATGCTGAGGAAGTTTACTTTAAATTTGAGAAGCAATACCTAGATATGTTATATAAAATAAACGACCACCGATATATAATAACTCCGGATGTTTGTTATCGAACTCCGTTGAGTCATATAGATTCAGATCCAAGTATTCTAGATCTAACATGTCCTGAGGTTAGATTTGTGAGATCGGTGCGTGATTTCTATTATAAACAGTATATTGAATATGACGAAGAAACTGCGGCTGACAGTGAAGACGTAGATGACAATTTAGATTTTAAAAGATTACAATATTCACCGCACGCCATAAATTCTAGAATCGTGATCTTGTTATAGATTGTGTTTCAGTTCTAGTTCAGAACTGAAATTGTGTTAAACTTTTAAAATTGACATTTAAAATAAACCAGCTAGTTACTAAAACGCTAAATAATGTCCGCTAATCCCGCCGCAGTAGATGATATTTCGAAGTTCTTGGAAGAGACTGGAATTAAGTCACTTGACTTTAAAACCGAAGAATTGGTGAAAACTATCGGTTGGGAAGCCGCGGCCAGGACGTTGGGTTACGATGTTAAATCGTTTAAACAACAGGAACTAGCTGGTAAGATGTTGATGTTTAATATTCGGAAACACGCACCCAAAGATATTGTCGAATATGCGAAGATACTTAGCGGTCGATTGTCACCGATGATTATCGATTATATAAATCGATACGCTGATGTATTGCAACCAGTGCTTGACGCTAATTCCAAGAACGACTATTTGTACGCATTCTTTGAAGCTACAGTTTGGCAACGCAACTATTTATTTAAACTGTTTTCTTCAGACATGCCGTCGGAAACCCCCCAGTTTCTATTTATGAGATTGGCGATTCAATTTTATCACGATATTTCGATAGACGCTGTAATTAGGTGTTACCTTGAGATGAGTCATATGAAATACATTCACGCCAGTCCTACAATGTTTAATGCCGGTACTTTGGTGCCTTCAATGTCTAGTTGTTTCTTGGGATCGATTCAAGATAATCGTAAGAGTATTTCATACCACGGAGTACACGAGCCAGCCATGATTTCTAGCTTTGGTGGCGGTTTGGGTCTGGACTTGTCCCGACTTAGACATTCTGAAGTTGGTGTTAGTACCGGCTATGTTGGCGTTACTCGAGGATTAGTACCTGTATGCTATCTGTACAATGCTAATATCAGAATGTGGGACCAGAAGGGTAAACGTAAAGGTGCTGAGACAGTGATGACTCGTAGTCATCACATTGACATCTTCCAATTTTCAGAACTGTCGGATCCCACTGGTGATCATTACGCTAGAGCTCACGACCTTAACACTAGCATTCTGACTAGTTGGGAGTTCTGGAAGCGGATCGAACAAAATGAGGACTGGACTTTGTTTTGCCCAAAATATAGCAAGAAACTTAACGATATCTACGGTGAAGCCTTCAGCAAACAGTATCGCGAATATGAAGCTATGGCTAAAGTTGGTGAGCTGAAACCGTTGGAGCCATCTACTATTGTATATAAAGTAGTAAAGGCCCGAAAGCTGTTGGAGCATATCATTGATATTCAACGAAAGTCAGGTATGCCCTATATGATGAATTGGGACGCTTGCAATTTTAAGAGTAATCACCGTCATCTAGGTTATATCCGCGGCACCAACTTGTGCCAAGAAATCGTCCAACACGTCGGTGTTACCCCTGAAGGTCATGAAGAGTTTGCAGTATGCAATTTGGCTAGTATTTCTTTCCGAACATTTGCTAAACCTAGAACTACTGACGGTGCTATTAAGATTCACGATCTATTCAAACACATCGACTTTGAAGGACTTGGGCCAGCAGTCAGAAGTATTGTTAGAAATTTAAATCAAGTGATTGAATATACACACTATGAGACCCCTGGTTCCCGTTATAATAATATGCGTCACCGACCTGTGGGTATTGGCGCTCAAGGTTTTGCCGAGCTGTTGTATATTTTGGATGTAAATGTCGAACATCCGGCAACACTTGTAGTTAATAAAGCGCTATGGGCTTGTATGTATTTTAATGCACTGATTGAATCAGTAGAGCAAGCCATCCAACATGGTGAATATGACAGTTTTAGAGGTAGTCCATTGTCAGAGGGTAAGTTCCAATTTGATCTATGGGCTGAAGAGTATCAATACTTAAAAACTAACGGCTATCTATTTGACGATTCGGTGAGACGGGAAGAAGATGATATACCAATTGAACCCAGTGAATGGCGGCAAGGAGAGATTACACTCTCCAACGGTCACGTGGTGTCACCTACTTGGGATTCGTTAAAACAAGCCGTTATGAAATATGGGACTCGTAATTCGCTGCTACTAACAGCAATGCCGACTGCTAGTAGTTCAAATATTATGGGCAATACTGAAACTGTGGAAATGCCGCAACAGAATATTTTCAGTCGTAGTATTATGGGTGGCTCCTATATGATATCTAATCGCTACCTGCAGCGGGATTTGACGGCTATCAATTGCTGGAATCGTTATACCATTGACTTAATTCAATCAGATACCGGTTCTATCTCTAAATTGAACAATTTTATCAAATCACATCCGGAATGGTATCCTGAGTTTACTGATTGGTCTCGTTTGGATCATCTACAAAAGAAGTATAAAACCATGTGGGAAATATCTCAAAAATTGTTCCTAAAGATGGCGGCCGATCGGGGTCGTTACATCGACCAATCACAGAGCACTAATGTATACCTAGCTGATCCGACTGTGCCTCAAATGGTTGCTATGCTCAGGTACGGTAATCGATTGGGACTGAAGACGCTAATGTATTATCTACGTAGGTTGGCCGGAAACGAACCTATCAAATTTACAGTGAGCCCTGACATCCAGAAATATGTTAATGATACCAAACTCGGCGATATGTTGAAGCTCGAAGAAGCGGTGGGTCCAGTATGTACTATGGAGGCCGGATGTATCAGCTGTAGTAGTTGATTCAATAGATACTTAACTATATAGTTAAGTATCAATATTAGGCTAAATTAATTCACGAGATCACAAGTGTTTAATCTGGTGAAACATAAACCAAAGCGGATGATCAGGCCCAGTAATAAAATCCGCAGCAGTTTGACCGTCTCGATTGATAAGTGATGGGTCAGCTCCCGCCTTCATAAGATCAGAAGCTACATTGTTTTTCCTATTCATTAGAGCTGACGTAAGCGCGGTCTGACCGGAAGGAGATATATAATTAGGATTGGCACCCGCTAATAACATTAACGCGACTGTGTCTCGATCTCCTCGAACAACGTACTCTATCAGTTTTTCATCAAGATTGCTACTGGTAATTCCAATTTCGGTTAGCGATCGGAACGCTTGTTCTTTTTGCTGTTGTGATGCTTGGGCTATTATTCGTGGAAATATATCAGAAGTTACTTTTACGAAAACTGACACCCCAGAATTTTCAAACGCCGAAAATTTCGGATTTGACTGTTGATCCTCATATGGAATGCCCATAATATCAGAGAGTAATCTATAAGGAGAAATACTCAGATACAGAGTTTTATCGGTAGTTGAGTAATAACTCAAATAACTCAAAACCGTGATACTGTGTCCCTGAAGTATTTGAGTTATATAGCCGCTTTTGTGCTCTTTGGTCTGATTGACCCATTCAGGTCTAATGTCATCTTTGATTATAGTATCTAATAAAGATCCCTCGTTCAAACTGTATAAATTTCCGCCAGTGTGATTATAAAACAACATTTTCCGTTCCGGCAAACTGCCGTGAAATGGTGCTCCTAATATTTTGATGTCAAGATAACTTCCGAATTTTGGTAGAATTTCTATAACTTTGGATAGACTTACATCCTGTGTTGTTTTTAAAACTTCAGTAGTATCAAATTGTTGATTGTATATGCCAATCGCTGATTCGGCGTATACATTAAACGCATCTTTAGCCTTTATTGTGGCCCCTGACCCACCCATTTTTACCAACTCATCGCGTGCGTAATTACGTACCGTCATTGGTTCACCAACCACTAGGTATTCAATTCTGATAAAACCTAGTTTTATCATGTATTCCTGCTTCCAAGTGCTACCTTCAGGTATCCTGGTAATTCCAAAGTCCTGTTGTAGTTTACCTCTCCAAAAGTAGGAATTCGGGTCGCATAATAGCGAGTTTAGCTGGGATAAATTGTCTTTGGTAACTTCGCGAATACTACTCAACTCGATAGCTTTAGAAATACCCTCGCATACCTTCTCAATCCGAGCGACGTCGTATCCTACTAACGCCGTATTTAGGATAAGTTCATTCGGCAAGCC
>Ga0209986_10002437_pt1 | contig 17004 bp, 22 predicted proteins | sample BlataG_FD_183168 | JGI IMG/M metagenome (GOLD analysis project Ga0209986, IMG submission 183168) | Deep subsurface microbial communities from Black Sea to uncover new lineages of life (NeLLi) - Black_00105 metaG (SPAdes) (version 2) | ecosystem: Environmental > Aquatic > Marine > Oceanic >...
GACGGCGAACGTCGTCATGCTCGGGGCGCTCGCGGGGACGGGCAAGCTGCCGATCTCCGTTGAGACGCTAAAGGAGGTCGTCCGAGAAAACGTCCCACCGAAAACCATCGATGCGAACCTTCGTGCCTTCGAGCTGGGATTCAATTCTGGAAAGAAGTAAACTTCCTCCATTTTTGATAATCAACCTTAATTTACTTCTGGAGGAGTCGCTTAGTTTCAAGAAGTTAACTTTTCTATGCTCTTTAATCTCCTCTTTCCAAGTTCCGTTAGGTAGTATATCAAAAAATTTCCTTCTTTTCTATAGTCCACCAACCTTGATTCTCTTAGCAGTTTCAAGTGATAGGAAAGCTTCGAGTACTCGCACTTCAAAAAACTGGCAAAAACACAAACACAAAGGTCTTTTATGCGCAATGCTTTCAGGATGTGCAACCTTATTGGATCCGAAAGGACTTCTAGAATCTCAACCGCATCGTTTACATCCTCGCTTATTACCCTCCTCACCTTTTTCAAGCTCTCTGGGGATATCTTGTAGGAAGGAGATATCCTGAAATGGGCTGAACGTGGCGATGCTGAGGATATTCTTACTTTTACTTTTTTCTTTTCTCCTAGAGAGCTCAAGTTTTTGGTCAGCTTGATCCCCACCAATTAAAGATCCAAAGTACTAAAATAATTGAGCCGTTTTATAACCCCGCTTCTTTTAGGGCATTCTCCAGAGTTTCCATGCTGGGAGCTACTCCTATAATCCTAATATCCCTATCGATTACAATCGCCGGCGTCGTTTCAATTCCGTATTCCTTAACTTTTTCGTTTACACCCTCGTAGATCTTTATCTCCACACGATCCCCATACTTCTCAAGAATCTCGTGCATCGCCTTCTTTACCATCCTTCCTCCAGAGCAGGGGGGAAGGGACGTGAAAACCTCGACTAGCAACTTCACGCCCCCGCCTCCCAGAGTGCGGTTTTGAGCGTTTTCTCGCTTGGACAAACGCCCATCAATTTTATTTTTTCGTCGATCACGACTGCTGGGACGACTGTTATCCCGCACTTCGTGAACTCCTCGCATGGACCTATGTGCTTTACGACCTCAATCCTGTCGCCGTATTCTTCCTTGATCTTGTCGGCGAGTTCAAGAAGCTTCAAACAGCCGGGGCAGGGCGGTTCAGCCGTGAACACCTCGAGCTTCGCCATTTCAACTCCCTTTCCTAATCTTCTCTATCGCTCGCTTCACCTCTTCCTTGGATGGGACCCCCCCAACTTTCACTGCTTTTTCACCGATTACCACCGCGGGCGACATCATTATGCCGAGCTTTCCAGCCTCCTCAGAAAGCACGTCTGCTTTGACCACCTCGATACCGGTGTATCCGAGTTCTTCCACGGCTTCCCTCACTACCTTTTCAGCCGCCTTGCACCTCATGCATGGCGGCGTGGTGCCGAACACTTTTATCTTCAAGCCATCACCTATTTCAATTATATTTGAAATTTCCCTATAAAAACTTTCCGTAGCCTAGCCGACCAAGCTTCCATAGGTTAGCCCCATGAGCGTGGAGAAAAGAACAACCAGCACTATGTAAGTTGTTGCCTTTTTCCATCCGACCGTTCTTAGTATCACGATTATGCTCGGTAAGCTTAGAGAGGGTCCCGCGAGCAGGAGAGATAGTGCGGGTCCAGAGGCCATGAGCCCAGAGCTATAACCGAAGAGACTCCCCACAATCGGGACCTCAAGCAGGGTTGGCATGTATAAAACTGCACCGATGACGGATGCCAAGAGACAGGAGAAAATCGAGTTGTTTCCAAAGTATGGTTTCGTTAGCTCTCCAACGGCTGTCTGGGGATCTTGAGATGGAGCATAAACTGCGGCCACGCCTCCTATCACCCCTACCACGAAAACACCAAGCAGAAGGATTGGGAAGATCCTTTTTGCAAGCCACCAAGTCTCAAGTCCCCATCCCTTGACCTCATCTCTTGAATAATAAAAGATCAACACCACTGCAACTCCTATTAAAAGAAAAGATAGGACAGCAAGCTTGACGAACCACGAGATTAGTCCCGAAGCACCGACAAGCAATATTACGACCAAGAGGATAAAGAATGTCAGAGTAATATGCCACGGCCTCCCTTCTTCAGCCGTTGCGATCGGGGCCGTTTTGGCAATTTCTCCTTTCTTTTCTCCTCGTTCAAATATCGAGGATATAACAAGACCAATTATTACTGCCATTGATATCGCGAACACAGCTCTCGCAACTCCTATACCGAACCCAAGCACGCTGGCGGTGAGGACTATAGCTAGGAGGTTAATGGCTGGGCCTGAGTACAGAAAGGCAAAAGCAGGACCAATCCCGGCCCCTCTCTTGTAAATACTAGCGAACATCGGCAAGATGGTACAACTGCACACCGCTAAAATCGTTCCGGAAACCGAGGCAACACTGTATGATAACCACTTTTTCGTCTTGGCGCCGAAGTATCTTAGTATAGTTCCTTTGGAGATAAGAGCGGATATCGCACCTGCGATGAAGAAAGCTGGCACCAAGCATGTGAGCACGTGCGCAGACAGATACTCCCTTAACGCTTCCAGCCCAGATACAAGTATTTCGTGCATTATTTCAAATTTTTTTGAACTACTATTTATAGCTTACCTTAGGCTTGGATGAAGGGTAACAGCTCAAAATACAAAACACGATTAAAGATCTTATGATAAAAGGCGACGAGCGCTGCGCATGTGGTATGATAAAGAACTTGGAGTATAGCTATCCATTATCTCCCACTCCCCCATAAAAACATTTATTTAAATCTTCATGCACTCTAGTCGGGCCCAATATTTCAAAGAGTGATTTAAATAACCTCGGCTAACCGGGCCCTAGTTTAGCAGCATTTATATGAATTTATATTCATATCTATTTAGGTGAGAACATGGGCGTGAGAAGGTTAGGCGTCTTCGAGAAATACCTTACCTTCTGGGTCATCTTCTGCATAATTGGGGGTATTGTCCTAGGCAGGCTCCTCCCGGAACTCGCTCAAACGCTCAGCGGCATTCAATATGCTAATGTTTCGATCCCAATCGCGATTTGCCTTTTCTTCATGATTTACCCCATAATGGTCCAGATTGACTTCAGGAAAGTAATCCAAGCAGGAAAAACACCTAAACCTGTTGGAGTGACCCTATTTGTGAACTGGCTGATCAAGCCCTTCACCATGGCGTTCTTCGCTTGGTTATTCATGACAATAATTTGGGCACCGTTTATATCCGCGGAGATGGCTTCACAATACCAAGCAGGCATGATCCTCCTTGGTGTCGCCCCATGTACAGCCATGGTGTTAGTTTGGGGCTATTTATCTAAGGGCAACATGGGGCATACGTTAGTGATGACTGCTATCAACTCGCTAACCATGCTTTTCCTTTACGCCCCCCTCGGCGCATTCTTGTTGGGGGTGGCACGAATTTCCGTGCCATGGGAAACCATTGCCTTCTCCGTGGGGATCTACATCGGACTTCCGCTGGTAGTGGGTTATTTTTCTAGGAAAGAAATTCTCAAGAGGAAAGGGCGCAGTTGGTTTGAGGTGCACTTTGCCCCTTATCTACACTATGTTGCAATCACCGCTTTGCTGATCACATTGATTGTGCTCTTCAGCCTGCAAGGGGAGGTAATCGTCAGACAACCGCTAATCATCGGAATGATCGCGGTACCGTTGTTGGTTCAAGTGTTCCTTATATTCGGCATCGGCTATGGTATTTCCAAACGAGTTGGCCTTCCATACGAAGATGCGGCGCCAACGGCACAGATCGGGGCCAGCAACCACTTCGAGGTTGCAATTGCCGTGGCAGTAACGCTTTTTGGCATCGAATCGGGTGCTGCCCTCGCGACCGTCGTTGGTGTGTTGATAGAGGTGCCAGTGATGCTCACCCTTGTAAAGATCTGCCTCAGAACCCAACACTGGTTCCCAGCTAAAGGAGGATGATGAGTTGGCGATTGATAAACAACTTAGGCTGCTCAAATGCATAGCAGATGAAACGCGATTTCAAATATTGATGACCCTCGAAGGCGGCGAACGCTGTGTGTGCGAGATTATAGAGGAGCTGGGGGAAGAACAATCACTGATATCGCATCACCTGCGAGCTCTGAGGAAGTGCGGCCTCCTACGCAGACGACGCGAGGGGAAGAAAATAATGTATCGACTTGCGGACCCCTCGATATTGGGATTACTAACCAATGTTGAAAAACTCGCCAACAAATTTTGTTGAGCTAATTATACACTACTAGCTACGGGTGGGGAGATCGCGATCTCGTCCTTGTGCTTGAGCTTGGTGTGGATTCCGCGGATCTGCTGAATTGGTCGGCCGTTAAGCAGGATGTCGAAATACTCCCGGAGCTCCCCCGTCGTTGGATCCAGAATCGCTTCAACTACCTGGGGGTGACGCCGGCTGAGCCTCATTAGCAGAATGTCCACGGTCTCATCCTCGTTGATCGGGACCTTTATCGTGTCGGTGCCCGCCTTTTCCCGCAAATCGCCACGCAACTTGACTACGACTTCCATCCAATCACAGCTTTCGAATGCGGATGGGTTCTGCCGCTACGTCTGCTAGACCAAGCTCGCCAAGCGCGGCCTCGGTCGGATTCCAATTAGCTCTCCACTTGCGCATTTCGTAGTATTCTTTTAACATCACATCAAAGTTAGCAACCTGTCTCTTCCCCGGTCCACCTGCGTAAATTATCCTAGCCATTTCTCCACCCAAAGGCTCAACCATAGTAATTGGGGGCAATCACTAAAAGGTTTTCGGGCACACAGGAAAGCCACCATCCGAATAAGTTTAAATTAAACCAAGATAATGAAAATGGATGAGAAAATGGCCGAAAAGATTGTGCTCGCATTTTCCGGCGGTCTAGACACCAGCTTTTGTGTGGTTTACCTTAAAGAAGAAAGAAAGTTCGATGTGATCACCGCTACGATAGACACGGGTGGGCTTAGTAAGGAGGAGCTGAAATACGTTGAAAATCGCTCTAAAGAGCTCGGGGCAGTAGAGCACTATTTCATCGATGCGAAGACGGAGATATTCGATGAGATAATCTCCAACATAATCAAGGCCAATGCGCTGTACCAGGGAGTTTATCCACTCATGTGCTCCGACCGCTACACCATCGCGAAGCACCTAATCGATATCGCTAAAAAGGAAAGTGCCAACGCGGTTGCACATGGATGCACCGGTGCAGGAAATGATCAAGTGCGGATCGATGTCACCGTGATGAGCTTGGTCCCAGAACTCAAAATAATCGCCCCGATCCGCGAGTTATGCATGCGGCGACAACAGGAGATAGAATACTTGGAGAAGAAAGGGTTCAAAGTAAAAAGTGAGACTAAAAAGTATACCATCAACGAAAACGTGTTTGGGCGCACCATATCTGGCTCGGAGATAGACGAAAACAAGGCGCCGCGCGAAGAAATATGGGTGATGACCAAAGTTCAGAAGAAAGAACCCGAGCGCGTCAAGATCTCCTTTAAAAAGGGCGTCCCCACCGCAATAAACGGCAAGATGATGCACGGGATAGAAATTCTGCGGAAGCTCAACGAAATGGCGGGAGCACACGGATATGGAAGAAGGTTGTATGTGGAAGACGAGACCCTCGGGATAAAAGGGTATCAAGCCTTCGAAGCACCTGGGATGCTCTTGCTCATAGAGTCGCACAGAGCACTAGAGAGGCTCGTACTCACGCACCATCAACTCAACACCAAAGCGCCCTTGGAAAATATCTACGCCGATTTGTCTTATCGCGGCCTATTTTATGAACCGGTGATGCGGAATATCGAAAAGTTCGTGGATTCCACCCAAGAAGTTGTGACCGGAGATGTCGCAATGCGATTGCACAACATGAGCGCGATGCAGGAAAGCGTTTCTTCCCCATACTCCCTAGTGCGAGAAGACATAGCACGCTATGCACAGACGGCGGGCTGGAAGGGGATAGACGCGGAGTCGTTCATCAAAATGTACGGATTACAGCAGAGAATCGCTTGGGCTAGAAAAAAGTGAAGTACTCCATTTCGATGAAAATATCAAACTTTTTATGTAAACCCGCTAACAACATCTCGTGACGAAGCAGGTGCCGGTGTTAGAGATGTTACGCAAAGGGCGATTCGAGCGGCCGATGGAACCTCTCGCCGCTGAATACACCTCCTCGATGCAGGCCGACATGCGGATTTTCTACTCAGTTGTGCAGGTCAACCTAGCGCACATTATCATGCTCGCGGAACGGCGAATCATCACCGAGCAGGATGCAGCCGCCATCCTCCGGGCACTCTACGAACTCCATGAGCGCGGCGTTGAAGGGTTGGACCTCCGCCCAGAGCTCGAGGACATTCACATGGCGGTGGAGGAATTCGTGATTAAGGCGACGAGTGAGGAAGTTGGGGGTAAGCTCAACACCGCGAAGAGCCGCAACGATCAAGTCGCCACGGCTATCCGCCTGACCCTGCGCAAGGGCTTATTCGACGTTGAGGAGAGGCTGCTCGAACTCGTGGGTGCTTTGGTCGCGCTCGCCGAGAAAAATACCGATGTGATAATGCCCGGCTACACTCACCTTCAGGTCGCACAGCCCACGACCTTCGCCCATTGGCTTACCGCCCACGCCTCCGCTATCATCCGCGATGTCGAGCGCATTGACCGGGCCTACGATGCCGCGAACTCCTGCGTGATGGGGGCCTGTGCGCTCGCGGGGACGAGCTTCCCCATCGATCGCATGCGGGTAGCACATATGTTGGGCTTCAAGCGCATCGACGAGAATACCATGGATGCCATCAGCTCACGCGACTTCGCCCTGCAGGCCATGAGCTCCCTAGCGATCGCAATGGTTAACCTCAGCAGGCTGGCCGAGGAGCTCATGCTTTGGGGCTCGGCGGAGTTCGACATGATCGAGCTGCCCGAGGAATTCGCGGCGACGAGCAGTATCATGCCTCAGAAGAAGAACCCAGTCGTTGCCGAACTTGCGCGCGCAAAGGCCGGGCGTGTCTTCGGGAATCTTTCAGGGGCCCTCGCGGTGATGAAGGCCCTCCCCCAATCCTACAACCTCGACTTTCAGGACTTGACACCCTCGCTGTGGAACTCCGTTGATGAAACGAGAGACAGCGCGGGGGTGATGGCAAAACTGATCGGGGCAATCGAGCCGAATCGGGAAACGATGCGCAAGCGAGCCGAAGGAGGGTTCGCGGCCGCTACGGAACTTGCCGACACGCTCGTGCGGAAGGTAGGGTTGGCCTTCAGGGATGCCCACGCAATCGTTGGAAAGATGGTCGCCCGCGCAACTAATGAGGGCCGAGGCCCAGGGGAGCTGAACATCGAGGACCTGCAGGCAGCATCGAAAGAGGTTCTGAACAAAGAGGTCCATCTCAAGCCCGAGGAGCTAAAAGAAGCACTCGACCTCGATAAGTGCATCGCGGTCCGGGATCTACCGGGCGGCCCAGCTCCGAAGGCCGTTCAGGGGCAGCTCAAGACCCTGAAGCAGAATGCGAAGAACCACGCAAAGCTCATGCGCGCCCGAAGGCGAGCAATTACAAACGCAGAAGTGAAGCTATTGAAGGAAGCTCGAAGGCGTTCGCGATGACGGTCACGGCTGCGGTGGTCGGGGCATCGGGCTACGCAGGCGTGGAACTTTTCAGGTTGCTCGTGGGCCACTCTGGGGTGAAGCTCGTTGGGGCCTACGACATCCGCAACGTCGGGAAGCGGGTGAGCGAGGTCCACCCGAACCTCCGGGGCTTGGTCGACATGAAAATCGCCGAACCTGATTATTTAAAAATCGGAAAGATTGCCAAGGTGGTCTTCGTCGCCACCCCCCACGGCATCGCGATGAAGTTCGTTCCAAAGTTGCTCAAGGGTGGAGCGAAGGTTGTGGACCTGAGTGCGGACTACAGATTCGAGGATGTCGGGATATTCGAGCGCCACTACGTCAAGCACGAGAGCCCGCAGGTCAAGGGTGTGTACGGACTACCGGAGCTCCATCGCGCAAAAATCAAGCGTGCGAAACTCGTTGCGAGCCCAGGGTGCTACCCAACGGCTGCTATCCTCAGCGTGGCACCATTGATCAAGCGGCGCCTAATCGATTTAGACCACATTGTCATCGACGCCAAGACCGGAACCTCTGGAGCCGGAGCCGCCCCAAGCGAGGTGACCCACCACCCTGCCACGGGTGCGAACATTCGGGCTTACGCCGCGACCACCCACCGCCACACTCCCGAAATCAACCAAGAGCTGAGCAAGCTGGCGGGGCAAAAGGTCGAAACCCACTTCACCCCCCACCTCATCCCTATCGTGCGAGGCATTCTCTCTACAGCGCATGTTTTCCTTCGCAAGCCGACTAGGACGAAAGCCTTGCTCGGGCTCTACCGCAAGTTTTACGCGGGCGAACCATTTGTGCGAGTGCTGGAGGAGCTGCCGCAGGTAAACTTCGTGGTCGGATCAAACTACTGCGATATCGGGTTCGAGCTCGATGCGAGGAGAAATAGGTTGGTCGTGGTTGCTGCTATCGATAACCTCATCAAAGGCGCTTCAGGACAGGCAATCCAGAATATGAACCTGATGTTCGGGTTTGATGAAACAAGAGGGATAGAAGCCCCGGCGCTGAGGCCTTGACGAAAACCACGGTAATAAAGTTTTGATTAGATATCATTAAATAGAATTTTCATCAAAGGTTGGTCTAGCTCACCATACATTTGCTCTTTCACGCGCGCCAACTTTTCACTTTTCCCAGCAAACTTTAAAGATGCTCTCGCTCCCTTGAGATTGGTGTCCGCATGATTACGGTGCTCGAGGGTGGCGTGACGAGGGTACCGGGGTTTCTCGCAGCCGGTGTGCGGGCGGGGATTAAACGTCGCGGGCTGGACCTGATGCTACTCTCCAACGAAGACGGCCCCGTTGCCGCAGCGGGGGCTTTCACGACCAACCTGATCAAGGGCGCACCCCTTCTCGTGACGATGAAACACGTGAAGAACGGCGAGCTTGCAGCGGTGGTCGCGAACTCCGGGAGCGCGAACGCGTATACAGGCAAGCGAGGGTTGCGGGACGCGCGCCGGATGACCCGCCTCGTGGCGCGCCTGCTGAAACTCCGTACCGGTGACATCGCCGTTGCATCAACGGGCCTGATAGGCTTACGCTTGCCCATGCGGAAGATCGAGACCGGAATCCGCGCTGCCGTCGAAGAGCTCTTGAACTCGCGCGAGGCGAGCCTGAATGCAGTCAAGGCAATTATGACCACAGACACCACGCCCAAGGAAATTGCAGTTCGAGTCGACCTCGGTGATGGAACACCTGTAACCATCGCGGGCATAGCGAAAGGCGCCGGCATGATTCACCCAAATCTACAAACTGCAACCATGCTCGCATTCATCGTCACCGACGCCGCGGTGAGCCCTGCGGCGCTCCGGGCCACGCTCCAGAATTCGATCGATCAAAGTTTCAACATGATCAACATCGACAACGAAACCAGCACTAACGATATGGTGCTCGCGCTCGCGAACGGGCGAGCGAAAAATCGTCCCATCACGCTTAAACACCGGGATAAGCGGTTCCAGGCCGGGCTCGACGAGGTGCTCACCGAGCTTGCTTGGATGATGGCCAAGGATGGAGAAGGGGCTTCGCACTTGATCGAGGTTCAGGTGAAAAACGCGCGAAATAAGGTGGACGCGCGCCGTGCCTCCCTAGCCGTTGTCGGATCGAACTTGGTCAAGGCTGCGATATTCGGGCGTGACCCCAACTACGGCCGGGTCATCGCCGCGCTCGGCTACTCGGGGGCATCGTTCGACCCATCCAAACTCAGCTTGGAACTCGTGAGCGATCGGGGGCGCGTCAATCTCGTCAAGCGCGGCAAGCCGAGGCCTTGGCGAGCGATTGGGCGGGCGCGCGACCTGATGCGCAGCAAAGAGATCGAAATCCACGTCGACCTCGCCGCTGGAAAAGCCTGCGCCACGGCTTGGGGATGTGACTTGACCTACGACTACGTGCGGATAAATTCCCGTTATACTACGTAGTTCATTCTCCTAGCAAAACATGACAAACTGAAAGCGAAACGGGGAAACCTGAGGGAAGAAACTTCACACTTAACACCATCCCAAGTTTTGAACAACCCGAGAATGAAGAGCGAACGACGATAAATCGCCAAGTGTTATACGCACATATACTCGTATGTATTATACTGGGATTTAACCACGAATCAGCTAAACATACGTGATGGACTATGAAATTTGAAAACATTGCAAAAATGCTGAAAAAAAGTGCAAAAGAAAAAGGTGCAAATTTTGCCAAAGTTATTCCAACAAGGGACATTTTTGTGGAAGATCACGTGAGGTTAAAATGCCAATATGGATGCGACAGATTTGCGAGACTTTTCACCTGTCCGCCATATGCACCAACGCCCGACGAAACTAGGAAAATATTGAAAAACTGCAAACAGGGTTTGTTGGTCGAGTTCACAGGAATGAGGAATAGGGAGGAACAACGAGACGTGCACGAGATAATGTACGAGCTAGAAAGGGAAGCTTTTTTGAACGGTTTGTACAAGGCTTTTGCCTATACGGCTGGCCCGTGCAGAATTTGCGAAAGCTGTCCAGCAGAAAAAGTTGAAAGCCCGAATGAATTCAGTAAAAAAGATTGCAAAAATCCGGAAAAGGCCAGACCATCCATGGAAGCCTGTGGGATCGATGTCTATCGGACAGCAAGAAACGCCGGATGTAAAATCAACGTTGTAAAAGAAGGAGAACGTTTTAAAAGTTTTGGATTATTGTTGCTCGAATGAATTATTGAAGATGGAATGACCGAATTCTCCATTTCAACTCCCACCTCCCAAATCACAAAATATTAGAGATGAAACCACTTCTCCCCAGGAGTTGCAGAGATTACCTGAGGGTGGGGGTATATTTGTAGTATTGTGGGAGTTGGGCAGATTAATTTAGAAGTAAATGACCTAGTTTGAGCTATGTTTAAGAACATGAAGTTTAATGAAATCAATTCAGTGGTAAAAATGCAGGACCGTGCCAAGATTTTGCTCGAGGCCTTACCATACATCCAGCAGTTCCATGGCAAGACTATAGTCATCAAGCTCGGCGGGAGTGTGATGGAGAAGGAGAAGCTGCTCGACGCAATGCTTCGAGATATCGTGCTCCTAAGCTACGTCGGGATGAAGGTAGCGATCGTGCACGGCGGTGGGCCTGAAGTAAGTGAGGAGATGCGCAAGCTGGGGAAGAAACCGAAGTTCGTCGAGGGACTTCGCGTGACCGATGAAGAAACGATGGAAATCCTGCACGAGCAGCTCGCGGGAAAAGTAAACAAGGAAATCGTGCTGGGAATAAGCAAACACGGTGGACGCGCGGTGGGGATCTCGGGGATGGACGGAAATCTCATCCGTGCCCACAAGCTCCTCTACAAGACGACGACGAGCAAGGGGCGCGAGGTAGAAGTAGATCTTGGGCTAGTCGGCGAGGTCGAGCAGATAAACCCGACTGTTATAAACTACCTCGTTGGGACCGGTTACATCCCGGTGATCGCCCCGATAGGCGTAGATGCGGAAGGACACAGCCTGAACATCAACGCCGATGTCGTGGCAGCTGAACTCGCAGCCGCCATGCGTGCAAAGAAGCTCATCCTGCTCACCGATGTTATAGGGGTGATGCGCGACCCGAAAGACGAGAAGTCGCTCATCTCGCAGCTGACCGCCGAGGAAGCACAGAAGCTCGTCCAAGAGGGCGTTATCAAGAAGGGTATGATCCCAAAGGCCGAGGCCTGCGTGAGGGCCGTGCAGGGTGGTGTCGAGCGCGCCCACATCATCTGTGGCACGGCACCCCACGCGTTCCTGCTTGAGATTCTGACTGAGAGCGGCATAGGCACGATGATCGAACGGGGAAAGTGAATGCAGCGCATCCGAGAGCTCTATGAGCGCTACGTCGCGAGCACCTATCGACGCCAGCCCCTGACGCTTGTCAAGGGGCGGGGGATGTTCGTTGAGGATATTCATGGTAAAAGTTACCTTGATTTCGTCGGGGGCATTGCCGTATGTTCGCTTGGACACTGCCACCCCGCGCTGACGAAAGCTATCTCTGCACAAGCGAAAAAGCTCATGCACGTTTCAAATCTTTATTACATCCAACAACAAGCGGAGCTGGCGGCATTGCTCTCACGCGTCGTCCCAAAGGGCATCAACAAGTTCTTCTTCTGCAACTCGGGCGCAGAGGCCATCGAGGGGGCCTTCAAGCTCGCGATCAAGCACACCCGTCGCCAGCGCATCATCGCCATGCAGGGCTCCTTCCACGGTAGAACTGCGGCGACCGTTGGCGCGACTTGGAAATCCAGCTATCGTGCGCCATTTGAAGCCATCATCCCAAAAATCTTCGACTTTGTGCCCTTCGACGACCTTGCCGCCGTCGAGCGAACGATGGGTGAGCAAACGGCTGCCGTGATCGTGGAGCCGGTTCAAGGCGAGGGTGGCGTAAATGTGCCATCAGATGACTACTTGCCTGGACTGCAAAAGCTGTGCGATGAGCATGGGGTGCTCTTGATCTGCGATGAAGTTCAAACCGGCATGGGGCGCACTGGGAAGTGGTTTGCCTGCGAGCACTGGGGTGTTGAACCCGATGAGCTCACGATGGCAAAAGCTCTAGGCGGTGGCTTCCCGATCGGCTGCTTGGGCGCAGGGGCTGAGGTGATGGGTTCATTCACGCCCGGCGACCACGCTTCAACCTTCGGCGGCAATCCTTTGGCTTGTGCGGCTGCAAAAGCCGTGATAGAAACGATGCAAAAGCTGAAACTACCCCAGCGAGCCGCGAAAATTGGCGAGTACTTCAAAACATGCTTGAACGAACTCGCAGACAAACACGGGTGCGTGCGAGGGGTGCGGGGCCTCGGGCTAATGCTTGCGATGGAACTTTCCACTAAACAAATTGCAGATACCGCGGTGGTCAAAGCTAGGGAGCGAGGTTTCCTTGTAAACTGCACCGCCGACAGAGTTTTGAGGTTCGTTCCCCCGCTGATAATCGAACGAAAACATATCGATCGCTTAATAGAGGCATTGGACGAGATATTTTCCGAGGTCGAGAAATGATGGTTAAACACTTGCTTTCCATGCAGGACCTTAGCCCAAATGAAATCGAGGCAATTTTGGATAAAGCCGAGGGGCTCAAGGAAAAGCTTCGAAAAGGGGAACCGCACGAATTGCTCCGGGGCAAAACGCTTGGTATGATATTCGAGAAACCATCCCTGCGCACGCGGGTGACCTTCGAAACCGGGATGACTCAACTCGGCGGGCACGCGATCTACCTGGCGCCAGCTGATATTCAGCTCGGGAAGCGGGAATCCGTTCCTGACGCGGCCCGCAACCTCTCACGCTGGGTCGACGCGGTGATGGCGAGGTTATTCAAACATGATATCATCGTCGAACTCGCGCGCCACTCAAGTGTACCCGTAATCAATGGGCTGACCGACCTGCATCACCCATGCCAAACGCTTGGCGACTTGCTCACCATCCGCGAGCACAAGGGCAAGCTCCGCGGACTGAAACTGGCCTGGGTTGGCGACGGGAACAACGTCTGCAACTCCTTGTTACTCGGCTGCACGCTGGTCGGGATGAACATCTCCGCCGTCTGTCCGCACGGCTACGAGCCGGATGCAAACGTGATGACACAAGCGAAGAAAAACGCGGAAAAAAGTGGTGCTAAACTCGAACTTCTCACCGACCCAAAAAAAGCTGTGGCTGGCGCTGACGTGATTTACACCGATGTCTGGGTCTCGATGGGTCAGGAAAAAGAGGCGAAGCGACGGATGCGTGCATTCAAGGGCTACCAGGTCAACGCCCAACTGTTGAAGCTGGCAAAGCCAAACGTCATCGTCATGCACTGCCTGCCGGCCCACCGGGGGCAAGAGATCACGGATGAGGTCATCGATGGGCCCCGCTCGGTAGTATTGGATCAGGCCGAAAATCGGATGCACGCCCAAAAGGCCCTGTTGGTTTCCCTGCTCACTTGACTCGAAATCCCCAACGAACGATATTTTTAATTGCTCTCTTCGATAGTGGAAATTCGGTAATGAGATGAGATTATTAGTCGCCTTGGGCGGAAACGCAATCAAGCAGGCCCATGAAAGGGGGACCACCGCGGAGCAATTTCTGAACTGCAAGAAAACCACCCGACTTCTCGCGCAACTGGTAAAGCGGATGAAACCCAATGATCGGCTCGTGATAACACACGGCAACGGGCCTCAAGCCGGAAACCTCATGGTGCAACAGGAAGCTGGTAAAGACATCGTGCCACCTCAGGACTTGGACGTGGTTGGAGCGATGACGCAGGGGCATATCGCTTACATGCTACAGCAGACGTTGGACAACTACCTCAGGGAGCTTGGGATAAACATTCCCGTTGTGGGGGTGGTGAACCGAGTGTGCGTCCGCAGGGACGACCCCGAGTTCATCGGGGAGAATGCCTCTAAACCGGTGGGAAATTTCCTCACCAAAGCTGAGGCCATGCTGCTCAAGAAGAAGCACCCAGAGTACATCTTGAAGAAGGTTAAACCCACGGGAAAAAAGTGTTGGAGAAGAGTGGTTCCCTCCCCAGATCCGATAAGTAACGTCGAGGACGAAGTGATAAGAAAGATGGTCAATGCGGGAATCATCGTCATCGCCTCTGGAGGTGGAGGGATACCGGTGGTGCTGGACGAGGACGGGCATTACCGGGGGGTCGATGCGGTGATAGACAAAGACCTGGCTGGGGAAAAGCTGACGGAGGTCGTTGGCGCCGATGTTTTTCTGATCCTGACCGATGTGGAGAAAGTAAAGTTGAACTTCGGCAAACCCGATGAAAGGGAAATAGACAGGATGACCCTTGCAGATGCCAAGCGATATCTCTCGGAAGGACATTTCCTCGCCGGGAGCATGGGGCCAAAGGTCAAGGCATGTATCAGATTCCTTGAATGGGGTGGGAAAAGGGCCGTGATAACCTCGTTGGATAAGGCGATCGATGCGTTGGAAGGAAAAACTGGTACGGAAATTGTGAAGGGATAAGTGCTGTCTATGCCGCGCGCCATTGGGCCCCTGCCACGCTTTGCCGAGGTTCACGTTCGCAAGGCGCTCGAACTCGTCGCTGAACACGAACGAATTGGACGCAAGCAACTCGCGGAGGAGTTGGGCGTCGGCGAGGGTAGCATGCGTACCATCCTCAACCAACTGAAAACACAAGGATTGATCACCTCCTCGCGCGGTGGGCACGCGCTCACTGCCAAGGGCAAGCGCTTGCTCGGCAAACCCTTGGAGTTCACCCAGATGGATGTCAGGAGTTTGGCCGTAGATGAGATCAACGTCGCGACCATTGTCAGAGGTACCGCCGCTAAAGTCAGGCTGGGCATCGAGCAGCGTGATGAAGCCATAAAGGTCGGAGCCGCTGGTGCAACGGTGCTAATTTTTCGCGAAGGCAAACTTCAGTTTCCCGATGGTTTTTTAAAAGTCGGGAAGAAACAGGCTGAAGCACTCGTGAAAATTTTCAACCCGCGAGAAGATGATGTAATAATAATTGGTAGCGCCAGAGACGCCGTGAAAGCCGAAGAAGGCGCGAAAGCTGCCGCCAGAACCCTGCTCTGACTACCACTCAAGCTTGTACAGCTTGAGGTTGTCCCCGTCCCGAAGTTGATAATCCTGCATCGCGGCGCTCGGTACCTCGCCGTTTACCCCGTATCCCCAGAACTGCTGTACCCCGCCAATCTCTGTGACCACGGAGCCCATGCCCGCGTAGTATTCCGTCTTCATGCCAGCGACCCGCAATATTGCGTCAAATGGTGTCATCCCCTTGTACAACTGCACTTGCTGGTCGATGGTCAAATCTGGGATTTTCAGGTTGACGAAGATGTTCTCCCCATACGTGTACTGTAGCACGCGCGCCTTTACCCCGCCTGCGAATAGATAGCCAATGGCGAAGCACAAGAAGCCAGTTATCAAGAGCAGCTCTGCGATCTGACGGGCAAACTTCCTTTCCTTCTCCAACCCTTCACCTCCTTCACGTGTATCCTCGAACCCCAACTCTCCGCTTTGCCGCAACCGGCGCGAGGACGGGGACCTTGACCCTCACCACAGCTTTGCCTAACCAGACCAGCGGCGGGACGAATATCAAGGAACAAAGGTGGTACAGGGTGAAAGGTATCTGGCCCAAAAAAGCCGTCAGCAGCCCAGCACCTCCCAAGAGCGACCAGCCGATAATCCCGGTGTAAATGTCAAATATGATGATTGCGGCTGCGGCGGTTAGCGTTGTACGCCAAAGCAATTTTTTGAATTTATCAAACGTAGAGAGCTTGTTACGCATCGCCCAAATCCAGATGATGAGGAAACCAGTCCAAGTGAAGAGATAAATTGAATGGAAACCCCAGAGGGCTATATCTATGATGAAAATGGCGGCCAACACTACTACCCCAAAATACCGTGTCACTCGCCGCCAGAACTTTGTGGGGCCGCAGTAAAGAGAGAAAGAGCCAACGACGACGAGAGTTACAATTATCAATTCAAAATTTGGAAAAGTGACCCCACTTGCATAAAGTGGTTTACTTATGACGATCAAAAAAATCGCTATTAAAACGAATATCTTGAAACGTTTAGATAGCACTTCGTCGGGGGTTCTACCATCCCATATTTTCTCTGCAATTTTTCTTCTTACTCTGGTTATCACCAAGCTTCAACCCTATGTTGGATGGTATATCCAACATAAAAACCTTTCTTAAAAATCCAAAATAAATCGACTAAATCTTCCGCTGCTTGATCCTGCGGAGCTTCCGCCGCATGCGCTTCCGGACCCACTTCCAGCGCATTTTTCCCTTCTTCTTCCACTTGCGAGGCCGCTTCCCCATGATCCACCGACTTGCTCTGGAACTGTAGAGGCTAAAAACTTTATTTAAAAACTCGTGTGATGAAAAGGTGCAGCCTGATTTCAATTTTCAAGTTTTTCCCTACCCCATCTATTTCGCCCGGGCCAAAGAGCGCCGTCGAAGGGGAGGACCAAGGTTTTAA
>Ga0209986_10002438_pt1 | contig 17003 bp, 12 predicted proteins | sample BlataG_FD_183168 | JGI IMG/M metagenome (GOLD analysis project Ga0209986, IMG submission 183168) | Deep subsurface microbial communities from Black Sea to uncover new lineages of life (NeLLi) - Black_00105 metaG (SPAdes) (version 2) | ecosystem: Environmental > Aquatic > Marine > Oceanic >...
GGGGGGTCTAATAAGAGAGAGATACACGCAAATAACATAACAAAATTATCCTACATCCCACAATAGATACGAACGCTCACAAAAATCCTAACAAAGTAAACGAAAGTTCCAAGTCAAGTTTCCCTTGGTTTATGCCCTCTATTCTTCTCAGTTCAAATGGCTCTAGAAACAAGCCTATATCCACACGCACAGAACAAGCGTTCTTCATCCTACACAAGGTTCTAATATCTCAAGCTATAGTTCACTAATGAACAAACATGAGCGACGTATCCTCCAACGACTCCTCCACACAACCCTTAGACGAAGTTACCCAATTTGAACAACTCCGCACCACAGTTGAGCAAGAATTCGAAATAGAAGACAGCTTCGTAGAATACAACATACCCACCTTCTATGTGAAGCTGCGACAAGACTCAAAAACAGCTTTCTTGAGGCTCATCAAACGTTTAGACCCCCAAGGTTTCATTCCAGTTCTGAGAAAAAGAAAAGAAAAAACCGTGCTTCAGATCACACAGAAACCTCCCATGAAACCCAGCCGACCCATCATAAATGTAGCGTTATTTTTTGCAACACTTGGAACCATGCTGATTGCCGGATATTTCCAATCTCAGGATGTCATGGGAATGGTGACTTTTGCGGCTGCCATCATAGCAATCTTAGGCTCACATGAGATGGGACACAAGATAGCAGCTGATAAACACCATGTCGAAGCCACATATCCATATTTTATACCAGGCCCCCCACCTATCGGCACCTTTGGGGCTGTCATCCAACAAAAATCTCTTCCCCCAAACAAAGACGCCTTATTTGATATAGGTTCCGCTGGCCCGATCGTAGGTTTTCTTGTAGCAATCGTTGTTACCATTATAGGTCTCCCCCTTTCAAGTTACGCTTGGATTCCTGAAGGCAGCCTCACACTGCCAGCGCCATTATTATTTTCGTTGATCGGGCTTGCGTTTCCCCCATTAGGAGCGATTCCTCCCCAAACAGAACCTGTACTTGCGATACTATTGCATCCGGTTGCCTTTGCGGGTTGGGTTGGAATGATTATTACGGTGCTCAATCTCATACCGGTGGGAATGTTCGATGGTGGCCACATTGCACGGACTTTCTTTGGGAAACGGACACGTAGCATCATATCGTATCTTGCAATCATAACTTTTCTGATTTTAGGCCTTTTAATCTGGGAAGCGTTCCTCATATGGGCAATAATTGCGATTTTCTTTTCGTCTATGCGACACCCCGGTCCGTTGGACGACGCTTCAAAAGTAACAACTTGGAGAAAACTCGCTGCTCTCGGGATAGCTATAATATTTTTCCTCTCATTTCCTTTCTTAATTTAATTCTAAACTATAGACACTTCAGGTGGCACTTCATGCCTGCATAAGTAACAGAAGGCAAACCAGTGTTATCTAAAGCAATTTTGTTAGGCTGTTTCTTCAACCCTTGACCTAGGCAAACAAGCCAAAGCTTTCAATCGTTGAAAACCTCTAATCTAATATGTGAACTGGATGCCCCTTGTTCATGGTGAAAAAACAATATTTTCAAAACTGAACAGCAAGTTATGAAAAGAATTTTATACAAATAGTCAAGATATCCCGTAAGCAGTGGTGTAAATGAAGATTAGAAAAAAGGCAATTTTCATGCTTTTGCTTATGGGACTTTTCCTTGACATATCAACCATATCAACCTTCGCTGAGGCATCTATTAATGGGTCTTCTGACGTGCAGGTTGACCAACCTTCTTTCGGTTCACTTGCACACACTCCTAATTTTCCGTGGATGTCACGAAAACCAAATGTCGATCCAGAACTTCTAAACTCAGTGGGTCCAACTAGAGTTCTCATCTTGGTCAGTGATGATACGTCTCTCAACGAAGTTACTAAATATCTGATATCTGCACGGGCAACGCCTTCTTTCAAAGGGTTCTATATAATAAGGGGACTTATGATGGCTGAGGATGTTGAGCAACTAGCTGCTGACATGCCTATACTTGCAATACTAAAAGATCGAAAAATCAATTACGATGTGCCAACCGAATTTCCTACAATTTCGTCTATGAAAGAAGCGCGTGATTACAAACCCGCCAAGTTTCTGCAACGTAAAGGTGAGTCTTTTCTTGGGAAGCCGGAAACGACACTGAGAGAAGTTGTCAATATCACGGGTGCTAGAGATGCTTGGGAAACTCATGATATTAACGGAACCGACACTACGATAGCTATTGTTGATACTGGAGTTGATTATGGAGCCCTTAGCTTAGGTTACTGGGATGTTATGGCGAAGGACTCTCTGGGCTTTCCGGCAGCTTTTGACGCTGACGGAGAAAATATGGCTTTCACCACAATTGCGCTGAACTCATATCCCAATGACACTGATGATTTCATACCGACACTGTTTATGGACCCGCCTCTGTATGGAATCAAAAATGGATTTCTCTTCCCTGGGGAAGTGAGCACATTCTCTGAGCTAACGTATTATCTTTTTGGTACATCTATGCTTTGGCCTGGGGACATGAATGTGACAGGAATAGTTTCTAAGAGTGGCATTTACCATTTTGGCTTGATGTTTCAGTACTTGTTTGGAGCCGATATATTTCCTGTGTTGGTGGTGGACTCCACCACTGCAGGAGTGTACGATACTGTTTATGTGGATTTGTCCTTTGATTGGGCATGGTTAAACTATATATATGGTCTGCCTTTTGGCACTTGGCCACCAGACTTCAGCTTTGCTGATGAGTTATCCCTTACTCCTACTGGAAGAACTATAGCTGCAAGAGATTTTACAGGCGACGGAATATACGACCTCTCAGCTGGCTCTTTAGGCTACTTCCTCGACGTTTGGGGAGTCTCTCCAAACCCTGACGACAGAGGTCTAGTCCTTAAACCTATTGCTGAAGATGGAGACTATGTGGTTTTTGTAAACGACTGGTGGGGTCACGGAACTAGCGTTGCAAGTTGCGCTCTAGGAAGAGATGTAGGTCTTCCCTTCGTTGGACCGGGGATAGCCCCGGGAGCGAAGGTCATGGGTGTCACGGCACTCTTTATAGGCGACGTAATTGAAGCAGAACTTTGGGCAGCAGGCTTTGACTTGATCCCTGGCACTGAAGGCTGGAAAGATGTTACGGGCTATGGCACTGTTTGGGGAATGTGGAGTTATAGTGGAAACCATAAAGCAGATATAATAAGCAACAGTTGGGGCTTTTCTGCTTGGGCAGAATATTTTGCAGACCTTGGATTACCTTGGTACGATGTGCTAACAGTATTTGAAGATGCCTTAACAGTTCCGGGTTATCTGGACCCAGAATATCCCGGGACCGTGATAGTTCATGCAGGTGGAAATGGCGGTGCAGGCTATGGAACCTTTACCGAGCCTGGATACGGCACGCTTCCTATAGGTGTTGGAGCCTCCACATCCCTAAACTGGACACAATATCAATTTGGCTTCGCTGGTGGAACCTATGATGATATCATTCCATGGAGTGCTAGGGGTCCAACTCCCCTAGGCAATGTTAAGCCAGATGTGGTTAACGTAGGGGCTTTCGGCTGGGCAGCTGCTCCAGTTTGGTATGGATTCGGTGATGGCTCCCTTGCCTTCGATCTCTTTGGTGGCACCAGCATGGCTACACCCCTCACGGCAGGGGCAAGTGCACTAATAATCCAAGCCTACAATGAAACAAAAGGCGGCAAGCCAACACCAGAGGCTACAAAGGTTATTCTGAAGTCCTCTGCAAAAGACTTGGGTTATGATGCCTTTGTTCAAGGAGCTGGTCGTGTGGACGCCTTTGCTGCAGTTGAGTCAGCTCTTGGTTTATCTGGGGTATCCGTGTTCTCACCAGTAAGTTGGGATAACATTCGTCCAAGAATTGAGAATGCCTGGTCTATGGCCTATTTCTATCTTGGGGAACCTTTATTGTTCAAGCCGCCCACTGGTCCAATTAACGACGTAAACTGGTTTGCTGGAGCAATTCAACCTGGAAGTTCCGCAGTAGCCCAATTCACCATAGAAAATACGGCAACGCACCCAATTACAGCTAACATCACGTCGGTTGTGCATAAACAAATAGGGGCAACCCAAATGTATTCGGGTTATACAGATGGGTTGCCATTAGATTGGCAGCTTTGGGACTGGTTATGGGGCAACCTTACAATCTTGAACCTCACAGATATACCAGACGAAACTGAGCTGATGGTTGTTTCATTAACAGTGCCCTATGAATACTTTGACCAAGATGGAGACTATTTGTGGGATCGTAGATGGGGCTTATGTGTTTTAGACTGGGTTGATGATGGCAATGGAGAAATAGGAATCAATGAAGTTTACCTCCTGAATTATGGATACAATGTTGGCACAAGTAACGAAGCCCGAGTTGGTTTTCCACTCTCAAAGATCAATGGGCAACCCGTGATTTTCATATATCAACGTGGGGTTCTGGATTCTGTTCCGTTTAATGTCTACATCAAATATTATGAACGAAGCGAATGGACTTGGGTTAACACGCCACCCACGGTTGCTGTCGCTGAAAATTCTTCTGAGATCTTTATCGCCAATCTCACGGTACCTGCAGATGCACCTCAAGGCGTCTATGAGGGACAAATAAAAATCGACATTACGGGTTCGTATAACAGAACACTTACAGTTCCAGTTTCCCTTCAAGTTCCAGCGGTCTTGTCTACTGATGATCTTGCATATGATATTACTCCATCATCAACGGTTGAACTATATGACCCCTACAGTGTTAATGGTTATTTTGACTGGGGATGGAGATACGAGGCTGGTGACTGGAAGCAATGGCTCTTCGACATTCAAGACCCTTCAGTGGTTGCTACCTTTGTCTCTTGCACTTGGACTGGGGACATGACTGATGTGGATATGTTTGCCATTGACCCAACAGGAGCTATTGTAGATGATGCTATGAGCCCTAACCCATACGACGACGGTCTCTTTCTGTGGTCAACACGAACGGGAACGACTGAAGAATTCGTTCTGTTACCTACAAGCCCCATGGGAAAAACGATCACAGGTCTCTACACAGTTCTTCTTCACAATGTACTCTTTGATGGAACAGTGTTTCCAGAGACTATCTCAGGGAAGGTGGAACTCGTCAAACTTGCGCCAAGTGGGCCGATCAGCTTAACAATACGTTCCGGTTATTCAACGTCGCAAAACTTCACAATTACCACAGGGAGAGAATTAACAAACGCTACAGCATATCCCTACTACTCGCCGTTCCTTACCGAAATCACCCCTAGAATCATACCTGAAATAAATGTAACAGACTCTGCCGAATTTAATGTGAGAATTGATGTGCCAGAGGATACTTTAGAAGGCACCTATCCAATTTTCATTCACTTGATCTCAGATGAAATGTCATATCCAATTACCATACTCATCAATGTAACAGTAGACAACACCTCGCCAACGGTCAATGTAGTCTCCCCCAAAACAGGTTCAGTTCTAGGTGGAAATGTAATAATTGAAGCGTATGCTAGCGACCCCAACGGCATTGAAAAAGTAGAATTTACAGTAGAAACGACATCGTCCCAAATGACTTTTGACAGCAACACTGGTCACTGGATCGGAACATTGGATACAACCACACTATCAGATGGTGAATACAGTCTAGGAGTAACTGCTTTCGACAAGGCTGGAAACAATCACACCACGTTCATTTTGGTCACGATTGACAACACAAATCCTTATGCAATAATCAATGCACCCACGAACGAGTTCCTTCACGATGAAGTCATCATAAACATAACAGCAACAGACGCTAATCTTGACAAAGCCCAATTATACCTAAGTGGAACACTTGCGGCAACTTGGAACACCAGCGGGACACACACATACGCATGGAACACCACAACATATACAGACGGCACATACAATATTGTTCTTAATGTTCAAGACAAAGCCGGCAACTTAGCCACCACTGAAATAACAGTCAAAGCAGATAATACGGTTCCTCTCGCTGAAATTAGAGAACCAGAAAACCAAGAGTTCTCGAGAGACATATTTAACGTTATCACTTGGGTCTATGATGTCAACCTTAATGCAGTACAATTGGAAGTGAACGGAAGCGTCATAGACACTTGGGATCAAAATGGGCTTCACATTTCAGCATGGAATACCACGGCCTTAACCGATGGCGTTTACATTGTCAAATTGATCGTTTACGACACCGCATCAAATATGATAGAGAAAACAGTAACCATAACTGCGGACAACACACCACCATCCGTCAGCATACCAAGCCCAATATCTGGAGCTGAAATAAGTGGAACCGTCAATATCCAGTTTAACGCATCCGACGAACATCTACTCAGCGTTCTCCTCCACATTGACAACACGACTTTAAACGTCCTAGGACAAACATCTCATCTATGGGACTCAACCCAAGTCGGAGACGGCCCACACACAATCAAACTTGAGGCTTACGACAAGGCTGGAAACTCAGAAACCTCTACCATCTCAGTAATTGCAGTCAACGTGAGACTTGAAAAAGAATTCACCCGAAACATGTATTTAGCCATCGGAACTCCATTAGGTTTAGTCATCGGCGCCATCATCGCCTACGTGATCATTAGGAAACGACCCCAAAAAACATCCCCCTCTTCTTAAAGAGACAACACAACAACAAAACACTCTCCTACAAGAATTTGATCATTCATGCTCCATAATCTGTGGCAGCTGAATGGAAACCGACTACCCCCCCCGTATAGGGGGTCTATAAGAGAGAGAAACACGCAAACAACATAACAAAACAGTCACCCAACAAATAGAGGAAACCTTTATTCACAAACTTTAAGAAACAGTTTAGAATCAGCATAATAACCCTTAGGAGCGTTAAGGCTCTGAGTTACGAAACCAAAGAAAGACTTGACAAAAAACTTGACAACTGCATCACTTTAGCCAAAGTTTTCGAGTTAGTGAAGGAGGCCGTAAAGAGGTTTTTGAACATGCACAGAGCCGGTCTCATGCTTGGCCTGGCTGACTTGGGAATGAAGAGAGGATATTTCATAGGCGCGTTTCACCCAGTGGGTTCAAACATTATAGTTGTGAACCGAACTCCTCTTGAGATTGCTCTACAGGCTAAGGAGAGGAGAATCTTCAACGCTTACTGCTTCCACCTGTTTCTCCACGAGTATCTACACTCTCTTGGATACATTGATGAAGATAAGGTGAAGGAACTGACCTACGAAGTCTGCAGATTAGCCTTGGGAAACGATCATCCAGCCACAAAAATGGCGGAAAAAGGCATAGCCATATACTTCCCAAAAGTCGTGCATCTGCCCTCTGACGATCATTCAAACCGAATGAAAAGAGGACCATCTGAAATTTAGCTAATAGATTTAAAGACTCCAGATTACATTCAATAGATCGTATTACGGGCCGGTTTCAGCTTATTCTTTGTTCATTAACTGTCGATCTGTCATTACTCAATGGCAATGTACACAGTCTTGTCATCTAACGCACGCTCATGCCACTTCACTTCGACTTCGGATCGCTTATTGTGAGCATGAATTTTCTTAGCTCGAACAAGCTCCGCCATCTCAGTTAAGTAGGGTGCCAGCAATTTCATACTTTTCATGTCTAGTTCCGCCACGTAAACAGCATTCAGTATGTCGGTGGGTTTGAAACCCAACTCCTTTCGAAGAGCCTGAACACGACGTGCCAAGTCACGCATAACCCCCTCACCCAGCAAAGCCTCGTCTCGACGCGTGTCAAGCAGAACGTGCAGATCGTTTTCAGACGCCAACGCCCATCTTTTCAAGTCAACCTGCGGAAGCTTTTCAAGATACTGGACTTCCTTCACGTTAACGAGTTCGAGAAACACTTCTTCCAAGTTCTTTAACGCTTTTTGCACCTGTTTCGACGCCACCACCACGACTTTTTGCAGGGGCCACCGACGTTTCAGCTTCGCAGATTGTCTAGCAGAATACGCTAGTGGAACGGAGCGTAGTAGGGTTTCAAATTCTTGTTCTAAAGAGCTGTTTTGAAGAGTCTTATCTGGCTTAGGCCAGTCTTCAAGGTTCACAGATTCGAGGAGAGTGTCGTCTAATTCTTTGTAAACGTTTTGGTACATGAACTCGCTCAAGAACGGGGTTGCAGGGTTAAAGAGAAGAACCAGCGTTTTCAACGTGTTCCAGAGGGTTGCATAGACAGCTAATCGACGGTTAAGAGTTTCAGGATCGTCACTCCACAGTTCTCTGCGAACCATGGGAACATACTGTCGACTGACAACATTAACAACAAATTCTTCCAGTTCTGAGAGGGCGAAATGGAACTCACATTTTTCAAGTTTCTCGGTAACTTCGTTGACTGTTTGCTGTAGTTTTGATAACAACCAGCGGTCAGGATTTTTCAGAGCGTTGATTTTTCTGGCCCATTGGAGAGTGTGCTTTCGCTGGTTGAAGCGGTCATATTCAGCGTTTTGCATAAAGAACCTGTGCAGATGGTAGAGCGTGCCGAGGATTTGATAGGCGCGTCTGTTCAATTCTCTGGTGTCGAAGTCTATAGGATCTATTGGAGAGCATTTCCAGAGCATGTAGAACCTGCAAACGTCGGCAGAGTATTTCTCCAGAACTGAGTTGGCGTCCAATACGTTGCCAAGGCTTTTGCTCATTTTTCTGCCTTTTGCATCTTGGGCTAACCCTTGGAAGAGAAAAGCCTTGTACGGAGCCTCTGCTTTACCTGTTAATATGACGTGTTCGAGTAGTAGTGTATTTGCCCATCCTCTAGTTTGGTCTATTCCCTCGGTTAGAAAGTCGACTGGAACAAATTTCTTGAACTCCTCATCTGTGAAGCGTGCATAAGGAGATGCACCACTATTGTGCCAAGCGTCTAGAACGAAAGGCTCTCGTCTCATAGTAGCGCCACAATTGTCGCATTTCAAGATGACCCGGTCTACCCACGGTTTGTGCAATTCAAAATCATCGCCTACAGGTTCTGTGTTCTTCTCAAGTAGTTCCTTCTTACTGGCTACACACACTTTGTGTCCACATTTTTTGCAGACCCAAACGGGCAGAGGTGCACCCCAGACTCTTTCTCGAGAAACACACCATGGCTTTCCTTCTTTTAGGAAAGAGAGAAACCGGTTTTTTGGGCTTTCATAGAAATAATTGACTTTTTCAGCGGCTTCAACAACTTTGTCGTTCACCTTATTTGTCCAGAGAAAATATTCTCTGCGGGCGAGCCATATGAGTTTGTGGTGGGAACGCCAGCATGTTGGGTATTCGTGTCGAACAGTCTTTGTGGACACCAACAGTCCTTTCTGACGGAGCATATCAACTACTTTGGAATCTGCGTCTCGAGCGAATATACCAGCGAATTCACCGGCTTCCCCAGTAAATCTACATTCGTCATCAAAGGGAACGTACACGGATAATTGACGCTTTTGAGCAGCTTGGAAGTCTTCTTCACCGTTTCCTGGCGACAGATGAACCACGCCAGTAGCCGTGCTTACATCTACGAACTCTTCGCATACAACTGTGTGAACGTAGGGTTGTTGGTCTAGCTCCCGTTGACGAGGAACCGTATCCTTAAATGGATACTCATACTTTATGCCTTCGAGTTCCTTCGCTGGCACAACGTTGACAATTCGGTAGCCGCTTATGTCAAGTTCTTGCATGACAGATTCAACTCTGTCTTTGGCGAGAATCCATGTTTCTTCACCGACTTTCACCTTGGCATATTCCGCTTCTGGATGAACTGCCAGCATCATATCTGTGATTATTGTGAATGGCATCGTGGTCCAGACAAGGAAATACTCGTTTTCAGCCTTGCTCACTTTCATCTTGAAGTGAAGAGACGGGTCTTCAACCTCTCTGTAGGCTCCTTCGTAACCCACTTCGGCGTTGCTAAGGGATGTTTGACAGTGAGGACAGTAGGCAACTACATAATGGCCCTCGCCAAGAAGGCCTTGATCCCAAGCCCGCTTAAGATACATCCATTCTCTTTCGATATATTCATCGAGATAGGTCCAGTAGGCTTTTTCGTTGCTCATGAAAACTCCGAGCTTCTGATCAGCAGCAACCCATTCTCGATGGTATTTTTTCACAGTTTTCTTACACTCTGCGATGAAGCGTTCTTCGCCAACCTTTTCCAACAATTCTTTTTTGTTTCTAACACCAAGTGCTCTTTCAACTTCTAACTCAACTGGCAAGCCCTGACAGTCCCAGCCCCCCCAGAAAGGAACATAAAATCCCTGCATGGTTTTAAAGCGATATCGAAGGTCCTTCATCACCCGTCCGCGAGCATGCCCAACATGTGGGAAACCGTTAAGAGTTGGTGGTCCTTCGACGAAGCCTAAAACACCTTTGTTCTTCTTTTCTCTAAACTGCATAAGCTTTTGAGAAACTTGATTCTTTTCCCAAAATTCACGGAGTTTTTGTTCAAGTTCTAATGGGTGATAACTTAACGTAAGCCAGCGTCTAGAATCAGCTTTGAATTTGACGGCCACCTCTCATCTTGATAGCCCCGCTTAGCAGTGGAATGTTATTAGACAAATATAAGAGTTGCTGGTAGAGTTTACCGCTAACTTGTTAGGATATATTGCGAGAGGTTAAGAAAAGAACAATGCAGAGTGCCTCAGTGAGGCGCATGTTCATCAAGTTTCAGAAATATGCCGGGCATCATAGGCACTCTATAGTTAATTCCACGCCTTGCATCTTTAATATCTTCGCTTTGTCGAGAAAATCGCTTTCGGAAATAGCTACAACAAGATTTGGATGTATGCATGCATGGTTATATACTAACTTTTTTCCCTGTGCGTCCCATCTTGAAACGTCCAAACTCGTTTTTGACTTCCCTTAATTGTTCACCGGAGAAGACAGGTCCATCCTTGCAAACCATGAATCTACCTAGCACACAGCTTCCGCATAATCCGATGGCGCATCTCATCAAGCGTTCTAAGCTCGCTTGAAGAGGCGTACTGTAGCGTTCTGCCAGAACCAACATTTTATACATCATTTGCTCCGGACCACACGTATAGACCATATCAAACGTTTCTTTCTCCAAGATCTCCCTCGCTGGATCTGTGGCAACTCCTTTTAATCCATAGCTTCCATCCTCGGTTGTGGCAATAACCCTTGCATCAACTTTTGAGAGAACGGTCTTAATCCTCTGTAGAAACAGAAGATCATCCTGTGTCTTGGCTCCGACAACAAAAGAAATTCTTGTAGAAAGATCCGTCAGCTTTTCTGCTAAAGGTATAAGCGGCGCTAATCCGGTTCCTCCACCAACTATCATCACATTGCCGTTTGCCAGCGTGAAACTATTGCCGTACGGTCCACGAATTCCAAGGGTTTCACCTAGTTTTCTTTGATGAAGAGCCTTGGTAGCTTCACCAACCTCACCTACAGTTATTGAACAACGCCCATCTGAACGCATAGTGGACAAGCTCATGGGAACCTCGTCGACGCCGGGAATCCAAACCATAACGAACTGCCCAGGCTCAGCCTTTGCGCAAAACTTGTCGTGAAACGTGAACGTCTTAACAGTAGGGCTCTCCCTCTTGACCTCCCGAACTTTCACGATTCTCAAGCGGTTAATAGCGGTGAGATAGCCCGACAATCTCTTTCACACTCCTGAACCTTCTCTTTTTAAGGTATGTGTCAACTCCCTTTGTAACAGACTTGAACACATCCAGTCCATTGAATGCGATAGCTGTTCCTATCTGGACCGCCGAAGCCCCAGCTAACATGAACTCCACAGCGTCTCGCCACGTGCTTATTCCACCGCAACCGATAACCGGAACATCAACTTCACGATAAACCTCATACACGCATCTAACCGCAATAGGCTTTATCGCGGTTCCAGACAGTCCACCGATCTTGTTGGCTAATATTGGCCGAGCTGTTTCAACATCAATTGTCATGGCCCTAACCGTGTTGATAGCTGTTATCGCATCTGCTCCAGCTTCAGCCGCTGCCTTAGCCACCTCAGCTATGTCAGCAACGTTAGGAGTTAACTTGACAAAAACAGGCTTATCCACCCTGCCTTTCACTTTTTTCACAATTTCTGCCACCAACTGTGGAGATTGTCCGATTTCTGCCCCTGTTTTTTTAACGTGCGGACAGGAGACGTTCAATTCTATCGCATCTGCTCCAGCTTCAACAGCAACCCTCGCCACCTCAGCAAACTGATTAGATGAAAATCCGTAGACGCTTACGATTGTTGGAACGCCTAACTCTTTCGCTTCACATATCTCCTCACTAAAATATTCAACTCCGGGGTTAGGAAGCCCCACAGCGTTGAGCAATCCACATTCAGCCTGAACCACGGTTGGGTTGGGATAGCCTTCTCGTGGTTCTAATCCCACAGACTTCGTAACCACCGCGCCAGCACCCGCATCAACAACCCTCTTTAGCGTCAATCCAGACAACCCGAGAATCCCTGAGGCCAACATCGTAGGATTAGCAAGCTTTAACCCTGCGATTTCTATGGCAAGTCGACTCGACATAGAGCACCTCTCCAGTTGCAGTAAGGTTATTCAATAGGCAAGATAAAGGTTAGGAAGAACTTGCTAAAACGATTGTATGATGATGGAGAGAAAAGCATGAAGGCAGCGATTACAGAGTGTGTGATGGGCGTTTTCGGGTTCGGAGAAGCCAACAAACTCGTTGATAAGGTCTTCTTTCCAAAAGATCCGAAGGAAACGGCGAAAAAGCTTGCGGAAATTGAAGCTGGAAAGGTAGTTGATGAAATAGCCACTTTGGTTGAAAAATTGCAGGGAAAGGGCTACACAGTCTTTGTGTTTGAGAGTTCAGAGGTCGCTCGAAATGCTTGCGAAAGGTTGAACATCGAGGTGGATGTGGCGAAACCCTCAGAGGCAGGAGAACTGCTTCGTAGGAACCTTGACAAACTCGCGGTGAAAGTAGGTTTTGTGAAACATACCTCGGAGCTCCGCAACTGGACTCACAAGGTCTCTATGGAGCTGACCAAAATGCGAGTGAAGGGAGCAATCGAAAAGCGGGACTTGGTGGTGGTGCAAGCCATCCAAACCATCGGCGACTTGGACACAACACTTAATCTCTTTATGGGCAGAATGCGCGAGTGGTATGGCCTTCACTTTCCAGAGTTAGGTCGGCTGGTGGAGAAACATGAAACATATGCAAGACTTGTCACTAACTTGGGAGGAAGAGAAAACTTTACCGCAGAAAATTTAGAAAAAGAGGGGTTGCCGAGAGCAAAAGCTGAATGGATAGCTAAGGCAGCACAAGCGTCAATGGGAGCCTCGCTTAGCAACGAAGACGCAGATCAAATACAGGCCATGTGCAAAACCGTGCTAGCGCTCTATAACCTAAGACAGTCACTGGAGAGCTACGTAGATTCGATTATGGAAGAGGTTGCGCCCAACATCCGTGCACTAGCTGGTCCGCTCATAGGGGCACGACTCATAGCGCTTGCCGGTGGGTTAACCAACATGGCTAAAATGCCAGCAAGCACAATTCAGGTTCTAGGAGCCGAAAAAGCCCTTTTTAGATCGATTAGAACCGGAACCCGCCCCCCAAAACACGGGGTAATCTTCCAGCACAACTTCATTCAGGGGGCAAAGCATTGGCAGAGAGGAAAAGTAGCACGAGCACTAGCTGGAAATCTGGCCATAGCCGCACGAGCCGATGCCTTCAGCAGCAAGTACATTGGCGACAGGTTGAAAGCTGGGCTTGAGAGAAGGGTCAAGGAGATTCAGGAAAAATACAAGCAACCCCCGCTCAAGAAACCTTCCATGAGAAAACCATTTAGGAGAACGAAACGTGGCCGTAAACGTTAAGCCACATCCACATTTTCCCGCAATCTACTGGACTACTCTTGAAGACGGCTCCCGAAAACTAGCGACAAAAAACCTTGCCCCAGAAAAAACTGTCTACGGTGAACGACTAATCCGCTATAGACGAGCAGAATACAGGCTTTGGGACCCTTTTCGAAGCAAGCTTGCCGCCGCCGTTCTGAAGGGCTTAGAAACGGTACCCATTCAACCAGATCACAGGGTCTTGTATTTGGGGGCTGCTTCTGGCACAACAGCGAGTCACATCTCCGACATCATTGGAGAACGCGGTTACGTATATTGCGTAGAATTTGCCGCTCGGACTATTCGAGAGTTGGTTAACAATGTATGCGAGTTTCGTTTCAACATGTCCCCTTTACTGATGGACGCGCGGTTCCCAGAACGGTATTCAATGCTTGTGGAGGAGGTGGATGACATCTACTGTGACATAGCTCAGCCCGAGCAGGCTAAGGTGTTGGCGGACAACGCCGATCTATTCCTTAAAGCCGACGGATGGATCATGTTCGCAGTTAAGGCTCGAAGCATCGACGTTACAAAAGAGCCTTCCGAGGTTTATCAACGGGAAATAGGTATCCTGAAGGCTCGCGGTTTTCAGGTTAGGGAGGTCATACACTTAGAACCCTACGACAAGGCACATGTCATGATTGTAGCTGAGCGTTAAGATGGGTAATAAGAAGAGATATAGCTGTAAGATATGTCTAGAATTCATGAACTGTAAGTTTATATGAGACTCTTCCCATGTTTTTACTTCTGAGGGGGAGATGAAGCTGGCGCAGATTCTCGAAGCCACCGAATTGATTTTAAAGAAAGCTGGCTTCCAAGTTTCTGAAAGATGCACCTCGCGGCCAAGTTGTTTTGATTTTGTAACAAGAAAAGGGAAAAAACTTGCTTTCGTAAAGGTACACTCCGACGTTGGAAACGTTTCAGCAAGGGACGCTTGCGAAGTTCAAGCAATCTCCGGATGTTTTTCCGCTACGCCTCTCTTTATCTGCGACAAAACACGCGAAAAGCCCTTAGAAGATGACACCCTCTACTCAAGATGTAGCATCTATACAATTACCCTCAAAACGCTTGAAGACATAGTCTCTCGCAAAATGCAGCCGCTTGTAGAGGCTGGTCCAGGAGGCTGCTACGTTAGGCTCAATGGAAACGCCATTAGAAAGAAGAGATTAGAATTAGGCTTGTCTGTTGGCAAGTTAGCAGAGATGATGAGTGTTTCCAGAAGAACTCTATACGGCTACGAAAAAGGCATGGCTAAAGCCTCCGTATCCGCCGCCTACGGCCTTGAATGGATTTTAGGCATCCCGGTGGCACAGTCTATCGACGTGTTTGAATCAGCTCCTCGGGATACAGGATTTTTCGCCACCGCCAAGCGCATAATCATCAAACATCACTTTCTACAAACGGTCTTAAAGAAACTTGCTCAGTTCGATTTTGATGTAGCTCCCACTAAAAGAGCTCCTTTCGACTTTATAGCGCGGTCTCCAAGGGACTCGTTAAACATAGTGGGTGGTGTCCCCCATAAAGGGGAACGAAATGTCGATCAGCGAGCAGAGGAAATCGTAAGCTTCAGCAAAATCGTCAACGCTCAACCGGTCTTTATAACAGATGGTAAACAGGTTCCAAACAACGGCATCTCGCTGATTCATCGCGAGGATTTGGAAGGGATAGAACATCCAGAAGAGTTCATTGCACAACTTTAGACTAGTTTTGTCTGTTTTGCCTTAACTTCTGCTTTAATCCTTTTAGCTGGCTTCCACGATTTACGCACAAAGTCTGGGTAAACGCCAAACTTTTTCACCCAATTTTCTAGAAATTTGATGGTTTTAGGATCGGTTGGGTAACCACAGCCGAAGTCTCCATGTTTCTTTCTTAACTCAGAAACCGCGCTGTCACGCTCCACTTTTGCGATGATTGAGGCTGCTGAAACTATGGGGTACTTTGCGTCTGCTTTGTGTTCTGATATTATTCTAACCTTGAACGGAACGCCTTCGATAATGTGATTTCCAAATCGATCGGCCAACACATCTGAAGCATCTACGTACGCCACGTCTGGCTTGAGGGCTTCTACCACTTTAGCCATGGTTTGAGCTTCAAGCCGATTCAGTCTATGAAGCTTTTTGCCAGTTTCAACCACCCTGTCGATGTCCGTTGGAGACAACTTTATAACATGAAATTTGAGGGCCAACTTCTTGATTTCTTCAGCAAGTTGTTCTCGCCTACGAGGTGAAAGGAGTTTAGAGTCCTTCACGCCTAAGCCTATGAGCTTAGGCAAGTCTTTTTCGTCGAGCAAAACACCTGCGATGGCGAGAGGCCCAATTGCCGCCCCACGACCGGCATCGTCAACTCCAGCTATTTTCACATTTAACAACCTTCATTGGCAATTGGCATAAGTGCTTAAGATGGCTTCTCTAAAGACTGAACGACTTTGTCAATAATAACATTGTGGAGGTCTTCTCGGTTTTTGTAAGTTACCTCCAGGATCTCCGCGTCCTCTCTCGCTTTGATGGTGTTGATCAGTGGGTCCCGTGCTCTAAAATGGATGGTTCCCACCACTGGTTTGCTGCTCCTTATCGCTTGATCAACTGCTTTCTTAAACTCGGGTGAAAAAAGCTCCATAGGTCCTATCTCATCCACGACGATTATATCCGCGTCTGTTGCAGCGTTGAGAATGGAACTCGCGCCTATAACGTTTAGATCACTTAAATTAACTCGGTACTTGCTGATTTGAGGACCACTAGGCTGAGTTACATGAGCCAACCAGCCTCTTCGTCCAGTGTGAAAATCAACTATCTCAAAGCCCACACGGACTCCTCGTTCACGAACCTCACGGCTGATCATGCCGCCAACCTTGTACCCTTTAGCCTTTAAAGCGTCGACGGCTCGAAGTAGAACGCTTGTTTTACCGACGCCGGAGCGTCCGGTTATGAATATGAGTCGCTTCAAACATGCGCACCTGAAATTTTCTTTTTGTTCATAAACCATTATAAAGAAGGATATTAACGAATTTTGTGGTTGACAAAAATTTTGGGGTTGTAGAGTTGAGTTTCAGTTTTCCCACGGAAGTTGTGACGGAGGGGAAGACAAGCGTTGTGGTGCCTAAGCTTGAGGCGTATGTGAAAGAGCCTTGGGAATACGCTCCGTCTAAGGCGCCAGTGTTCTACAACCCGGTTATGAAGTTGAACAGAGACGTAGCGGTTTTGGCGTTGCAAGCGCAT
>Ga0209986_10002439_pt1 | contig 16997 bp, 13 predicted proteins | sample BlataG_FD_183168 | JGI IMG/M metagenome (GOLD analysis project Ga0209986, IMG submission 183168) | Deep subsurface microbial communities from Black Sea to uncover new lineages of life (NeLLi) - Black_00105 metaG (SPAdes) (version 2) | ecosystem: Environmental > Aquatic > Marine > Oceanic >...
AATCTGTAGCACTACGACCGAGGAAGCCTTCCAGCACTTTGGCAGCGGAAGTGGGTAAAGGCCAGGATGGAAATGCCCAGAACAACGCCTGGGATCACCAGTGGGGCCAACATCAACATGTAGAGGAAATTCTTGCCCATAAACTCTTCACGTTCAAACAGGAAAGCATTGATGGTACCAAGATCAGCGCAAGCAAGGTGACCCAAGATGCCACCCTCAGGCTTGAGATCATCGCGCTCACCATGCGCTTATCGCCGAAGACTCCCTCTTGACCTGGCGTGGTGGAGAACAACCATTTGAGGGTGAACCCGTGCCAGGGGAAGGAGGGGGAAGAACTGTCATTGAATGCCAGGATGGCCGATATCAGTAGAGGCCCGAACAGATAGATGAGGAAGAGGATAACGTAAGCGTAGTAGATGCGCCGTGCGACTCTACTGCCCTGGATCGAGGGGATCATTGGACCACCTTTGAAAGACTCTGATTGGTGATTTTCAGACCAAGCCACACGATCAGCGTGGACAAGATTAAGAATATGAAACCGAAGGCCAATGCGATCTGCGAGCGTTTCCTGGGCAGTCTCCAGCGTGAATGTTGGGATCACTTCATCATATTGAGTGAATGTCACCTGTATCGCATCGTGAAGGAATACACCGGCTACTTCAACTATGCTCGTCCTCACCAGGGAATCGACCAGCAGTTTCCTTGCCAGTCTGCGTGACCAGACATGCCTCCTGCCGGCGATCAGGTTGTCTCATTCCCGGTGCTAAGTGGCTTGCACCATGATTACCAGCGGCTTGCGGCGTGAGGATCAATCTCGAGGCACCTTATCCTTATCACTTTTGGAGAAATTCAACCAGTTGTAAAGTCGTGGTTCTCATGCACACGATGCGCATCCTGGTTCATGTCCTCGTTGTGATCCCGCTGTGCTTCTCGAATTGACAGGTATCTATCTGATCCCAGCATATTTTGCTTCATCGCCAATGAACGCTCGTGTGGACTAGCGATTCCCAACCCATTCACCCGGGATTACGAACGGATGACAATTTTCGGCCACTACAGGTGGGAGGGGCAAGGATAGCAACAATATAGTTTTTAATCCCGTCCAGTAGTACTTAGGGGGAGGGCTGTTTCGCTCGGTGACGGAGGATAAGCACAGCGCCGCTGACAAGCGCCACCAGCAACATCGCCGTCTGGTTGAAATTGATCCCCCACATCGGTACATAGTCCAGGCGTATGAACTCGAGCAAGAACCGCCCTAAAGGATAAGTGATCAAGTAGATAATAAACAAATCGCCTGTCTTCATCCGCTTGTAGAACTTCTGCCATAACCAAATTAAAAGAATCGCATTGCCAAGGTTCCATAACGATTCGTATAAGAAAAGAGGGTGGAAGTACTCAAAAGACTCATAACCAGAAATGCGGTTTTCTGGTCGGATGAAGATTTTCCAGGGCAGGTTTGTCGGTGGGCCGTATAGCTCCTGATTGACAAAGTTCCCCCAACGACCGATAGCCTGAGCCAGCGCCACGCCCGGTGCGGCGATGTCGAGCAGAAAATAAATATCCAACCTACGCCGCCGAGAGAATAAATACAGACCAAGTACACCACCGACAATTGCACCGGGCATACCCAACCCTCCTTGCCAAGTGGTCAAGATGGTCAGTGGGTGCTGTAGGTAGTACTTGGTGTCAATTCCTTGATCAAGCAGGCTTTGCGAAGGGGTAAAAACATGATATAGACGGGCTCCGATAAGCCCAAAAACCAGGGCCCAGATCAGAGCGTCCCACACAAGCTCCGGATCCTTGCTTGTTCTGCGCAACATTCGCTGCGATAGAACAGCAGCAACTACCGCGCCGAACATTATGATCATTCCATAGTAGCGGAAGTAGAGAAATCCAATATGAATACCGTAGCCATCAAAACTCATATTACTTGACCTCTATCGCTTTTGAGCCTGCCGTCGGACGACATAGATCCGCTGCAATGCGGTAATGTTGGCCAGGACAGCTACAATAGCTATACCGATAGCAGGATGGTTCAATACGAGGCTCGGAACCAGAACGAGGAAACGCTCTGCGCGGGTAAGGATACCCCATTTGGCCTCAAAACCAAGCGTTTCCGCTCGGGCTTTGACGTATGATACCAGGATGGACCCAGCCGCAGCGATAAAGACAAGACCTGACATAAATATATCAGCTTGCTGAAGATAATGGGCTAACAATCCACCATAGATCAACAACTCGATGTATCGATCGGTCACCGAGTCGACAAAAGCTCCGAAGTCGGAGGCCTCACCACGTAAGCGGGCCATCGTACCATCCAATGCGTCCAAGGGTCCCATGGCGAGGATGATCAACCCGCCGATCAAGAACTTGCCTTGAGCCAGGAACATTGCACCGATCAAGTTCCCAACCAGTCCGGCGAAAGTGAGGGTGTTAGGGGCAATGCCAAGCCGGTTCAAGAACGCCCCGATAGGATCCACCACACCTTTGAATTTGCTCCGCAGCAGCTCAGTCAATGTGAGCCGCGTCTGATGGGCGGTGTCGTCCGCTCGCATCGAATTCTCCTCTCAATGGTGCTCTTGGAAATGCTAACGCGTGTCGAAGGTTGAGTCAAGCTGTACCACCCTCTCTGCCCATAGGCTCTGGTGGCGCCAATGGGTCGTCGCCCTCTCCGATCAGAACCTCACGTGTCCGACCTCCTTTCTGGGCACGCCCGACCACACCCAACTCTTCAAGTTCATCCATCACCCGGGCAGCTCGCGGGTATCCTATTCGCAGTCCCCGCTGAAGCAAAGAGGCACTGGCTTCGCCCCTTCGCCTTACAAGCTCGATAGCCTGCTCAAGGACTTCATCGCGATCTTCAATGACCGCCTGCCTGGCGATCAGTTCATCCCAGGGAAGCTGCTCCTGCACATCAACTCTTTCGCCGACCTCTTTTTGCCAATAATCGATCAACCGCTCGATCTCTTGATCGCTGACAAAAACACCCTGCAGCCGGACTGGCGCGCCTGCCTCCGGTGATAGAAAAAGCATGTCACCTCTACCGAGCAACGTCTCAGCACCATTCGTATCGAGAATGACCCGCGAGTCGACGCTCGAGGCTACCGCAAAGGAGATGCGAGCCGGGAAGTTCGCCTTTATCAGTCCGGTTAGGATATCGGTGCTTGGGCGTTGAGTAGCAAGGACTAGGTGGATGCCGGTGGCGCGTGCCATCTGAGCCAGCCTCACCAGTGTGCGTTCGGTTTGATCGGGAGCCATCATCATCAGGTCGGCCAACTCATCGATCATCAATACGATGCGCGGCAGACGCTCCGCGTTGCGCTTACGACGAATCTTGCGGTTGTAGGTATCAATATCGCGCGCTTTAGCCTCCTCAAGTAGCCGATAACGGCGATCCATCTCCATCATGCACCAGCGTAACACTCCGGTGATTCTCTCTAATTCGGTCTCGACTTTCCCAATTAAATGTGGCAATCCGTTGAAACGCAATAATTCCACCATCTTTGGGTCAATCATGACCAGGCGTAAGTCTTCAGGCGTGTTTTCAAACGCCAGGCACAGGGCGAGTGCAGTGACGCACACCGACTTACCTGATCCCGTAGTACCGGCGATCAACAGGTGCGGCATCGTCATTAGATCCGCCGCGTAAGATCCTCCAGCGACATCCCGCCCCAGGGCGATGGTTAAAGGTGAAGAAATCGATTGAAATGCCTCTGATTCCATAACTGGTCGTAAGCGTACTAGTGTTGGGCGACTATTGGGCACCTCGATCCCTATATAAGCCCGCCCAGGGACAGGCGCCTCGATGCGTAACGTCGGTGCTGAAAGCGCCAACGCCAAGTCATTTGCCAGAGAGGAAATTTGAGATACCCGTACCTTCTGCCGACGGATCTCACCTTCTGGGCTTACATGTTCGATATAGCCGGGCTCGACAGCAAATCGGGTCACCGCCGGTCCGGTACGGAAATCTACTACTCTTACCGGGAGGCCGAAATCTGCCAGCGTTTTCTCAATCAGCCCAGCCGCCAAATTTACCTCCTTTGAGGTCACTCGAACTTGCTTACCGCCTTCCAGTAGATCGAATGGCGGCAATATCTCATCGCGTATTATCCTACGCGCGATTTTCTCATCCGGTTGGTCCCCCACCCGGAAGTTCTTACGGTAAGCGCGTGGCAGATCGAGGGGTGACTTCGCTGGCATATAGGTGAGGTGTTCAGGACGCACCACAAGTGCAACCGGAGATCCAGCCTCCGAAAACACATCCCCCACCCCGGATTGTGCTTGACGACGAAACTTGATTAACTTTATCAAGCTGGCCTGAAAACCACGCAAGCCATAACCACCAAAGCCAAGCCACAGAGCTAAAAGAATGACCGTCCGCAGGAATGATCCCAGCAGATCCTCGAACAAGGTTGCTATGCCCCATCCGATTAATCCACCTCCACAGCCAGATTCCGCCCGTGGCAAAGCCATACCGTCGAGCACGGAAAGTAGACCTAGCACACCAACCAGAGACAACTCGATCGCGATCACACGAAGCCAATTAGCAATTAATGGGGAGCCCTGACGATGACGAAGTAGACCTACTGCTCCGACGGCCATAGTCAATGGTATGAGGACGGAACCCCAACCGAACCAGCGACGCAGGAGTGAAGACCAGGGGTCCACCAACGCACCGTGGGTCAATCCGAGGAGGCCGAGCATCGTCACCAGAGCCAGCGCGCTCAAGATGATCGTCCCCAGATCGTCAGCATACGCAATTGCCCGCTCAATGATTACCCACCACAAGGTGTTGGTTTGTTTGGAGCGCCTTCGATCTGCGTTTTTATAAGCGGATCTCGAATCTAAACCTCTCTTAGCCATCGTTTTTTTGGGATTAATAGCAAAGACCGGGCGCGGAACACGCGCGCCCGGCACGCGTCTTCCACCACAGAATTTTAGACGGAGGAGAACGCCTCCGGATGTTCGGATGCTGTTTCAGCTTCTGAACCCTCCTCTTCGTATTGGGATACTTGGCGTAAGCTAAGACCTAATCGACGATCTTCAGCATCGATGTGGATGATCCTCACTCGCACATGCTCTCCCTCGCGTACAACGTTCCGAGGATGTAGGAGACTTCCATCCCCCAATTCTGAGACGTGGATTAATCCCTCCAATCCGTCCTCAATTCCCACGAAGGCTCCGAATTTGACCACGTTTGTCACGACACCTTCGACGATCTCGTCGACACTGAACCGCTCCTCCACTGTCGCCCATGGGTCAGGAAGCAGCTCCTTTAGACTTAGCGCAACCCTTCCTTGGTCACGATCAACGGTGAGAACTTGGACCTCTAGTTCCTGTCCACAGGTCACCACATCAGCCGGGTGGCGCACTCTCCCCCACGACAGTTCGGATACATGAATTAATCCCTCAACACCTCCCAAATCGACAAAAACGCCAAAGCGGGTGATGTTGGTCACGGTGCCCTGGACGCGTTCACTTGGCTGAAGAGCAGCCAGCAGCTTGGTGCGTATGCCAGGTCCAGCAAGGGCAGCCCGTTCTGAGAAGACCAAACGCCCGCGCTCAGGATCGTACTCAATGACCTTAAGGCACAGGTTTTGACCAACCATTGCTGAGAGACAATCGACGCGCGATACTTCATCCCTCACCGGTTGGACATCAACCAGATGTGAGATTGGGATGAAGCCCCGCAGGCTACGTGCTTCGACCAGTAAACCGCCTCGGTTGTAGCCGATTACCGGGAGTTCGATCGTGTCATCCTTGTCATACAACTCCCGAGCCCAAACCCAATCCTCAGGTGTGCCGGGGGTATCGGTCCTTTCATCCAGGTTATTGCCCACCTTGTGCCGCTCAGTAGCCTTGTGTTTGCCTTCATCCTGCAGTACTGCCGCCCACCAGGATTCGTCCATTGGGGGCGGCGCCCCTTCCCCCTCCCTTGCAAAACCTTCATCCATCGCCATTGGAAAACCTCAATCCGATTCGGAAAATAACCTTAGGGCTCCAGCCTTGACTAGGCGTAGGATACCCCAATCCCCCGAAAGTGCAAGCTATCACTAGTTCTCCCGAAGTATCTCCTCTCTCGATTCGGAGGTGACAGCCTCACGTTCCATCTCAGCGATGGCTCTGGCCACCTCTTCAATTGCGACACGTTGCTTCCGGTATAGGTCCGCTTCGGACATTGCCAGACGCATGGCAACATCACGAACCTTGCGACCCTGGAGGAACTTCATCTCCAAGATATTGTACAGCATCCACTCAGCTGTGAACCGGCGTTCGCCTTCAGGACGCACGCGATCGATCGCCTGCTTCAGAATCGCCCGCAGCGCGTTAACCGGGTTGCCATCATGCTCACCGACGGCTTTGCGAACAACACTCAGCGCCAAAAGTGGACTACGGGTAAGACGAGGTCCCCCCCAGTAATGCCCCAACGCCTTTCGGACAAGGTTGGTTAGTTCTTCTTCAGTATGGAAACCATTCACCGGAGCAGTTAACGCCTCTACTCCGCCGTAGACGGCTGCGGCTCGCATGCGCTGAATCGCATCGACCTGAGGCACCAACCTGTCCACCACACCGAAGATCTCCCGCTGAAGCAAGCGATCAGCCAGCGCTACGGTCGCTCCATCCACCAGCACCTTCAAACGGGCTTCCTCCTCCGGATTGAAATCAGGCTGTTCCCCCCGAGCGCGCAATCCAAGCAGGCCTACGACTTCCCGATTATCTGCCAGTCGTATAGGGATCAACCAGTACACATCCCAGGTAAAGACCATGTCCAGAAGCTCAAAAGCTGCCTTATCATCTGTCACCAATAAAGGGGGCAAATCACCGGAGCCACGCAGAGGGTCATCCGGTCCTACGGAAACCTCCATTTCCAACCCATCAGGACCGACAACCGCCACAAATGCCGACCCTACTCCAGCAACATCACATACAGCATTCAGGATCGATTCAAGGAACTGTCGCAAGTCGCCAGTGGTCAATAACCTCTCTTCCAGTAATTGCAATCGAGCGACATCGCCGCGGTCTTCGCCGTAGAAAAACAAGCGCTCAATCGATGGCCTCACAAGTGTGATGATGTACTGCAACATCAACAATACGACCACCATGGTGAAAGGTACCACTCGGGCACCCTCCAGACCAATCAATATACTTAAACGATTGACGACCACCGTCACTCCGAGGACGGTTGAAGCTACCACAGGTCCACGCATGATCCATCGGAATAGCCGACTTTTAACCACCCGGTCCGGACAACTCACGCCGAAGTAAGCCACGGTATAGGTAATCATCACCATTTGGACAGCAACTAAAGAATTTATAACCACCAACAAACCCCAAAAGATCAGAGGATGAACTTCCAGGATAGACCCACTGATCATTAGAAAAGGAAACGAACCAAGCAGCGGTCCAAACGAGCCCGCCATCAAATAGCGCATTCGCCGTCTGCTCGAGCGTGTTAAACAGCGTTTATAAGATCGCCATAGGTTAAACCCTGCTAAACCCAGGTTCAATATCGAGAAAAGCAAGAACGCAGGAAACCACTGTCCTGGGCTCAAGTATGCAGTCGACTCGCTAAGTACTAAATCTCCCACCAGGAAACGCCCCAAGCCTACTGCTGCCAACACAGCTCCACTCAAAAGATAACTTAGCCATACCACAAAACGGCGCCCTCCCTGTGATGGTCGCCCGGTAGCGGCCAGCAGGGCGTTCGAAAGGTGCAGATAAGTCGCCGGCACAAAGGCGATTCCAACCCACTGCAATCGCAACCAGAGCTCAATTTCCGTGTCAACCTGTGCGAGGCTGGTTAGCACATCTCCGAAATAAACCACAGTGACACATGAAAGCAGGAGCGCTAAGGATCGAGCCACTCGCTCACGTAAATTAAAGGTCAAGACATATAAGAGCAATGAGAATGCGGTGATGGCATTAGCAGCATTAAGGATCTGGTTGAGGACGAGCAGCGTGGAATGCACCGGTTGAGTCATGGAATAAGCTCAGGCTTAATGAAGCTCAAGCGAAAAGAACAGGGCGATGTCCTGCTCAGGGTAGTAGTGGCTACTGTAACCGGTAAATATGAAACCATACTTTCGTACCAAACAAATGGCGGGGTAATTCTTGCTCTGCATCTCAATGAACATACGTTTCATGTCATTATCGCGACACCAATCCCGGGCAGCTTGCAGTAACCGGGAGGCGACACCCTGACGCCTACACCGCAAGCTTACGACCAAATCTAAAATCCAACCAGATTCAAGAGCGGGCCCCTCGATGATCGTCACGTATCCTATCAGCTCTTCCTCCGTTGCGGCTAGCAACAATTTTGCATGAATTGTCCATTCGTCCGCTAGCCGCTCCGGATTTCGTGGGTAGGTCACCCGCATTGGCCTCGGCAGATGCACCTCACGAAATGTTACTCCTACCTGCTCTGGTCCGCTATCAATAGCCATCTGCCAAACATGATCAGTACTGTAGCCATGATCGAGCGCCATCAGCGCTGGAATATCACTCGAGTTAGCCTTGCGGATTGAGTATCTTTCCATTCTATAAGTCCTAGCGTTTCACAATCCTATAAATATCCATTGCCCAATATCCCTTATGGGAACCCTAATTCGCTCCGCCAGATCCTCCTCAAATACAATTTCTATGCCCCCTTGCGACTCATCAGGGGGGAGGTAGCACCCGCAGTAGGATTTCACATGGAAGCGGTGCGTTGCCTTCAGCATCCATCACCACCAGACGAAAGGCGAATTCGCCCGGCGTCACCAGGGTGGTATTCCAAGTACCTAATTCCTCCATTACCTGGCAACCATCCTCACACACCGGTTGTGTACCTGCCGAGATCGGATGCCATACCTCGCCTGGCGTGAGCCTCTTATACTCAATTTTATAAAACGCAAAGTTAGGGATGCTGGCCGTCCCCAACACCATAACCAACCCGCTCACCGAATCGCCATCCCGAGGGTCGGTAATCGTCGCCTGCGGATTGAGACAGCCGGAGCTATCTACTGCCATTGGGTCACACGGAGTAGCGGTTATAAATTCCTCCCCCGCTGTGTCTACATCTACTTCCGGAGTGGCCAGCAACGACACAGTTGGTATCGGCGTTTGACGGATGGAAACAGGCAAGGCCGGCCAAGCAAAGGTTGCAATCACGAAAGTGGCTGCCAATCCAGCAAATACCAGGACCAGCATTGCCCCTGAGCGTATTAGCCTGCTCATAGCCCGTTCTCGCTCAAGGCCAAAGATAGCCCCACGCAATTCCTTATAGGACCGGAAAATTGAACGAAGGTAAACCAGCCCAGCCAACGCAAGGATCACATAAATCCAGTTTTGCCGCTCTTCGATGAAGAGCAAAATCTCTTCCATTTAATACCAAATCAGAGCCGACGGAGAACCCCCCTGATAAGTGCTGAGAGCCTTGGAGCGATCACTTGACCTGCAGCCAGGACCTCTTCATGGGTTGTGATGGTCTGCCCATCCAGATTAGCCTTGTTGCTGATACCCGAGACACCCAAGACGCGCATCCCCCCATGACGGGCAACATTCACCTCTAGGACGGTTGACATGCCTACCGCGTCTACTCCAATCCCACGCAAGAATCGTAAATCGGCAGGCGTTTCGAAGGACGGACCCCCCAGGCAGATATAGATGCCCTCACACAGTGGGATCTCCCCTTCACGGGCAACTTCCCTGGCGAGATCCATTAAATCATGATCGTAAGCCTGACTCATATCCGGGAAACGAGGGCCGAATGTATCCAGATTCGGCCCTCGAAGGGGTGTTAGTCCTGCCATTCCGATTAGATTGATATGGTCAGTAATCAACATTAGCTCGCCTGGTGAAAAATCTGGGTTCACCGCTCCGGCTGCATTGGTGACGATCAGGATCTCGGCGCCCATACGCTGCATCACCCGTATCGGGAGACCAATTCTAGACATGGGGTGACCCTCATAGTAATGGGCCCGTCCCTGTAGGACTAAAACTGGCTGGCTTTCCAAATTGCCGCACACCAACTGGCCGGCATGGCCTTCCACCGTTGGTATTGGCCACCCGGGAATATCCTCGAATGGGATCCTATCCGCTGCCTCTACACCCTCTGCTAGCAGCCCCAAACCGGAGCCCAATATTATGCCGACTTTAGGTCGCAGCGAAGTGCGCTCGCCAATCGCTCGGACAGCTGTATCAATATCTTCCAGTGTAATAAATCCCATACTTTTCTCCACCATTCAAGGCCGCGGATCCTCGCGACGAACCCAAACCGCGTTGGGGCTGGAAAGCCTTAGAAACTGTTGTACCTCCTGTCGAGTTTTTCCTTCTGAAAGCATAACCTGGGCCAGGGTATTTCGTAATGTGTGAGGAGAAATATCATGACTAAGACCAGCTACAGCCGCCCAGCGCTTCACGACAAGCCACAATCCCTGTCGGCTAAACCCCTGACCGCGCTGATTCAGGAAAAAAGCCCGCACCTGTGGCTTACGGGCTAAGTGAGGTCGACCTCGCCGCAAGTAGTAACCCATAGAATCCGCGGCGGCGCCCAAGGGAACCGGGTAGTCCCTAGACGGTGAGAGATAGACTTCCCTTCGGTTGAGGTCAATATCATCCAAACGCAAGCTTATAACCTCAGTCGCCCGAAAGCCCGTCGCGTAAAGTAATTCCAGGATTGCGCGATCTCGCAGGGCGCGTGGGTTATCAAATTTAGCTGGGGCTTCAAGCAGAGCAGCCATTTCCTCCTGCGATAGTACACGGGGTTGGCGTCGTAGGTTTGGAGGTGAACGAAGCTCTTCAGAAAGCCTTGGTTCTCCTATTCCCTCATAGGTGTTGATGTAGTTTAAAAAAGAACGGACAGATGCTATCTTACGAGAAACCGTTGCCGGTTCATAACCCTGCTGCATCAGCCAGTTGACATAACTAGATAGTGATTCAGGTGTGAGCGACCTAAGCGAGACAGGCCCCCATTTTCCAGCTGCAATTACCCGGCGTAACTGCTCAAGATCGGCTCTATAAGCCAGGATAGTATTTTCTGCACAACTCCGTTCTTCTCTTATGTAATCAAGAAAGCGACGACTGGCATTGTCCATCAGGGTCCCTTGACCAAAAACTCACCGGCCAGATCATTATACCATCCACGACGAAATACTTTCCATAAGTAGTAGGACCCATTGGCTTAGCACGATATTTGCAATTAGCCTGCTCGAGGAATACTCACTCGCACGAATGGGAACGGCACATGTTGGATGGGAGTAAAGCCCATACTCCACATATACCCTTATCCTGCTTACGGTTGATCTTTTTAGCCGACGCTTGAATAAGAAGAAATGTAACTACTCACCCTCCCGCAGGTTTAGATGTTGTTTTGACATAGAATCGCGTCTCGACCGGATATTCAAAACAATAAATGCTCTCAGTCATAACCTGCGGGAGGGTAGGCTGAGTAGTCACGAAGAAATATCTATATGCAACCGTAAAGGAATTTTTTTCGGACTTGGGGGAGGACCAGCGGATGAGCTCCTGAGAATACCAAAATTATAAGAATGATCGGCAAAGAAACGACCCCTTCAGAATATGGGCAGCCGACCCATTCCTGCCAGAATGTAGCCAAAGTTTTAAGCGAATTTTATCGTGTCGTTTGTGAACAGCCAGCGCTTCCCCCATACTGTCATATCGGGGGACGATGACCTCCGACAAGCCCCGTGATTAAACTACTATAGATCGGTACAATAAGCCAACCCGACCGTTCCCGGGCCAGAGTGGGTTCCTACAACTGGAGTGACCTCGGAAAAAATGATCTCAACCGGGTAACACCGCTTCTTAGCTTCCTCCATCAACTCCCGCGCTTCCTCCTCGGCTGCGGCATGCAATGCCGACAAGCGCACTTGCGACCTACCAGCGAGCCGATCCTCCATGATATCCAGCAGACGGGCGCAAGCCTTGGCCTTGGTCCTGATTTTTTCCACTGGCTCGACGCGTCCGTTACGCAGCTCGAGCAACGGCTTGAGATTGAGTGCAGTGCCAAGCAGGCGAGACGCCCCACCGATGCGGCCTCCGCGATGCAGAAATTCGAGAGTGTCCACCACGAACATTACCCCTGTATGTTCTTTGGCTTGGCGTGCAATCGCGACAACCTCCGTAAAAGATTTTCCTTCATCGGCGGCCCTCGCCGCTGCCAAGACCTGAAAACCAAGAGACATCGCCACGCCTAGCGAGTCGATGATCTCAATAGTAGCTTGGGGGAACATCGCTTTAGCTTGTTCAGCCGAATTCATCGTCGCCGTGAGCTCTGTTGATCCAACGATCACCACGATCTGACGCCCATCAGCAACCAGTGGCTCAAAAATATCCTTAAAACTGCCTATGGTGGCCTGTGAGGTTGTTGGCATCACCTCGGCAGTTTCCAATCGGGCATAGAATTCCGAAGGGGTGATGTCCACACCGTCCAAGAAAGTCTCCTCTCCCCAGATCAAGACTTGGGGTACTACTTTAATATCATATTGTTTGATAAGTTCAGCCGGCATCGAAGACAGACTATCGGTGACAATTGCGATCTTGGTCACGTTCGCTCTCTCCTTTTGGTAGATAAAATATTCGGATGTCCAATAAAAGTGAACACCAAGATCGTATTGAAGTTACTTAATAAGCGGACGATTATACTTACTCTGGGTTCATTGCCCCTAACTTCACGTTATGTTATGCTTTGGTCTAAGATAACTGCTAAACAAAAGGGGATCTCAATTGACTGAATCGACATCACTACAGCCAATCGTGGTATATCTCATCGAACAGCACCCGCTTGATATGCCAGAGATTGGACCAGTATTTCGCTGGCTGGAATTTGATAACGATTTCAAGCGGGAGTTGGAGGGGTTGATCGGACCGTTCGACGAAAACAAACTGACCCTACTCATCGACAAACACCCTGCAGGTTCAGCGTGGCAGCAAATGCTCGATGGTCTGCTTGATAAGCGCGTGCAAATGGTCGTCACCCACCTGGCGCCACTCTCATCTGCCCAACGACAGCAGCTCATTGGCGTTTGTGCCCAAACCGGAGCACATCTGATCACCCCTAGCGACGCAGGACGCAATCGCCAAAGCGAAACAGCAACTCGAAACATCTAAACCATCACCGCCGGTTATTTCCCAAGGAGAATTTAATTGAACTACGAATACGCCGGCAATCTACACGTCCATTCACCCTATTCCGACGGTTTCGGAAGTCACGACCAAATCGCTCTTGCCGCCATTAACGCCGGACTTGATTTCGTCGTCGTTACCGACCACAATATCTGGGTGGACGGTCTGGATGGGTACCGGTACTCAGGAGATCGACGAGTGCTGCTCCTTACCGGTGAGGAGATCCACGATCAAACCCGCCAGCCCCAAAAAAACCACCTCCTTACCTATGAAACCCACCAGGAGCTAGCCCCTTTAGCCCCTGAACCACAGCGCTTGATCGACGCAGTAAACAAAGCAGGAGGCCTAGCGTTTTTAGCTCACCCATTCGATCCAGTTGCTCCCACTATCAACGAACCTGACCTTTCATGGGTAGATTGGGAAGTACATGATTACACTGGTATAGAAATTTGGAACTTCATGTCCGAGATGAAGTCCCACATCAAATCCATCCCCGCGGCAATCTTCTATGCTTACAATCCCACTCTCAGTGCCGAAGGACCGTTCCCGGAGGTTCTTGAGCGCTGGGATCGAATAATGGCATCCGGAGAACGAGTGGTAGCGATCGGCGGCGCTGACGCTCATGCCACACCTATGCGCAAGGGCTTGTTGAAGCGGGTCATCCTCCCGTATGAGTGGCTTTTTAGGGCGGTCAACACACATGTTTTAATCAGTGAGCCGTTGAACGGGAACGTGGAAAACGACCGCCGACGATTGTTCCACAGCTTAAGGCGCGGCCGGTGCTTTGTCGGCTACGATCTACCGGCCCCGACACGCGGCTTTCGCTTCAGTGCTCAGGGTGATGGGGACCGGGTGATCATGGGGGAAAGTATCAGCACCCGTTTTGGAGTTACACTCCAGGTGAAACTTCCGAGTCGGGCTGAAATTCGGCTCTTGCGAGATGGGGAGCAAATCCGTACATGGGAGGACAGTGAGGCTGCGGTTTGCACTGTTACTGAGCGTGGTACTTACCGAGTAGAGGCCTATCTGTACTTTAAAGGCAAAAAGCGCGGTTGGATCTTCAGTAACCCGATCTTCGTGACCGATTAATGAGTGCGCTGAAATAACTACCCTCGAGGAGTGGGGAGGGGTATATGTGGGGGTGCGGGCTGCGCCCGCACCCCCACATATACCGGTCCTCTTCTCGCGGTTGACCTTTTTTCAGTGGAGTCAATATTTACATCGTAATCTCAATCCCCTAAGAAGACTAACCCCAAAGAAGGCATTAACCAATATCCCTAGTGAGAATAACCGGGATGCTCTAGTAAGCACTGCCTGAACTAATACCATTCCGTGATACAATATCAGCCCATTTGTTCGATTCTCATACGGTGACCTGATGGCTGAATTTCGCCTGCATGCACCCTTCGAACCTACCGGCGATCAACCTGAAGCGATCGAGCAACTGATCGCCGGCTTAAGGCGCGATGACCAACATCAGGTTCTCCTCGGCGCCACTGGCACTGGGAAGACCTTCACCATCGCCTCGGTTATCGACCGTATCCAGCGCCCCACTCTGGTCTTGGCCCACAACAAGACGCTCGCCGCGCAACTCTACGCTGAGTTCAAGGGCTTCTTCCCGGAAAACGCGGTTGAATACTTCGTGTCCTACTATGACTACTACCAGCCGGAAGCTTATGTCCCCCGACACGACCTGTACATCGAGAAGGAGACCGAAATCAACCAGGAGATCGAACGATTGCGTCTCTCGACTACTGCTTCCGTGCTTGCCCGACGGGATGTGATCGTCGTGGCGTCAGTCTCCTGCATCTACGGTATAGGCAACCCGGAAGCGTACGGCCGGGTGGTGATCGATCTTGAAGTCGGTGGTCTCTACCGCCGGCACGCTGTGCTGCGCCAACTGGTTGAGAGCCACTACGAGCGCAACGATTTCGAATTGAAGCCAGGCGCGTTTCGCGTCCGGGGAGACACGCTCGAAGTTCTGCCGGCATATGACGAGCACGGACTTAGGGTCAGCTTCTTCGATGACCAAGTTGAGCGTATCGTCGAGTTCGACCCGCTTACCGGCGAATTGTTGGTCGATCGACAGCAGATAAGTATTTATCCCGCCAAGCACTTCATCACCGATGAGGAGAAGATGACTACCGCTCTGGTGGATATCGAAGCCGAACTCAACCAGCGTTTAGAGATCCTCAAAGCACAGGGTAAGTTGTTGGAAGCTCAACGACTCGAGCAGCGGACACGCTATGACCTGGAAATGATGCATGAAGTCGGCTACTGCTCGGGGATCGAGAACTACTCCCGCCACCTGGACCAACGACCGGCCGGCTCGCCGCCATGGACTCTGATCGATTATTTCCCTCCCAACTTCCTATTGGTGGTCGATGAGGGCCATATGACCATCCCCCAGGTACGGGGCATGCACGCCGGCGACCGATCACGCAAGGAAACCCTTGTCGAATATGGTTTTCGCTTGCCATCCGCGCTCGATAATCGTCCCCTCTCATTCGACGAGTTCGAGGCCCGTACCGGTCAGGTTATCTATACCTCGGCCACTCCAGGACCGTATGAACTCAGTGTTGCTTCCCAGGTGGTTGAACAAATCATCCGGCCAACTGGGTTGGTGGACCCCGAGGTCGAGGTTCGACCAGTGGAAGGCCAGATCGATGACCTGGTAATTGAAATCCGCCGTCGGGTGCATTTTGGCGAGCGAGTCTTAGTCACCACCCTCACCAAGCGCATGGCGGAAGACCTATCGGATTACTTGCTTGAGTTGAATATCAAGGTTCACTACCTGCACTCGGAGATTGATACCCTCGACCGGGTCGGCATCCTGCGAGATCTACGATTGGGTGTGTTTGATGTGGTCGTTGGCATCAACTTGCTCCGGGAGGGTCTCGACTTACCGGAGGTCTCTCTGGTGGCGATTCTCGACGCCGACAAGGAGGGTTTTTTACGCTCCGACACAGCCCTGATCCAGACCATCGGGCGCGCCTCCCGCCACGTGCACGGCAAGGTGATCATGTACGCCGATAGGATAACCGACTCGATGCACCGTGCAATCGACGAAACGGAACGTCGCCGGGCGAAGCAAATTGCGTTCAACCAAACCCACAACATCGAACCGGCGAGCATCATCAAAGAGGTTCGCGACCTAACCGACCAGTTGGCAGCGCACGCTATCGCCGAACACCCCGCCGAGTATAAAGCCTTCACCCCGGCGCAGATGCCCTTGGATGAATTATCGCGGCTGATTAAAGAACTAGAGCGCCAAATGAAAGCCGCCGCTGAGGCGCTCGAGTTCGAGAAGGCAGCTGCTTTGAGGGACCAGATCTTTGAGCTCCGTGAAGTCCTGGTGGAAAAGAAGGATCTCCCACCTTGGCAACGCGCCCGAGCACTTGCCGGTGAGGGTTAAAAACGACTTCGGAAGTCCCTCGGACTTCCGAATAAATTCGAATCCTGAAATGAGTACCTTGGATCACCCGGCATAAGAGTTTGAAGGTATAACTATCGAATTTGCGTCGGACTGGGCGTTTTTTTGGATTGGCCTATTCTTTCGTCCCAATTGTATTTTTAACTGCGCTGAAAAAAAGCCCAAGTATGGTAGCGAGAAACGTATATGCGGGGGTGCAGGCGCAGCCCGCACCCCCACATATACCCCTCTCCACTCCTCGAGGGTAGTTTTTTCAGTGCACTCATCACTGATTCAGGTTGTACTTAATCCCGAGACCATAATATGCGAAAATCTCTTGCGGTGAAAAGCAATAGCCGAGGGATTTAGATAGGCGCCAACCTTAAATGAAACGTCCCTTGCCGTTTGATGTGAGGTAATGCCTTCGAAGACCATCCAAGATAGACATGGAAACCCGCTT